>Ga0123389_168879_pt1 | contig 11359 bp, 7 predicted proteins | sample T0HHNH4metaT_FD_89917 | JGI IMG/M metagenome (GOLD analysis project Ga0123389, IMG submission 89917) | Methane-oxidizing artificial microbial communities from Washington, USA to study methane cycling - T0-HHNH4 metaT (Metagenome... | ecosystem: Engineered > Modeled > Simulated communities...
ATTCATTACCCCTTAAGGTACTATTAGTGCGGAAGGACAATGGAATAACTGGGTAAGAAATCCAAACACCTATCTTAATATTAGATGGGATATCAAAGATCTAGGTAAAACGCTGAGCAGGTTAGGCTATGCCGATACGATTAAAGATGGCGAAGGTAAACTCAGCGGACAACTGCATTGGCCTGGCAGCCCCCATCAATTTGATACAACACGCCTCAGTGGCGAGCTGAAGTTTGACGTGCGTAAAGGCCAGATTTTACAAGTACAACCAGGCGTAGGTAGACTGCTGGGCTTACTCAGCCTGCAAAGCTTACCAAGACGTCTGTCATTAGATTTTAAAGATTTGTTTAGCAATGGCTTTGCTTTTGACAAAATCAATGCAACCGTTAAAATTGATCGGGGCATCATGCGTAGCGACAACTTTAAAATGGCAGGTCCTGCGGCTGATGTCAGCATTAAAGGTGAAACCAATCTCCAAAAAGAGACGCAACATCTTTTTGTTAACGTTTCGCCTAGGATTAGTGATAGCATTTCGCTTGCCGCTTTGGCTGGTGGTCCATTAGCTGGTGCTGTGGCATTTTTAGCCCAAAAAGTGCTAAAAGACCCTTTAAACAAAATTGTATCAACTGATTATGAAATCATAGGCTCTTGGGACAATCCTCAAGAGGTAAAACCTGAAAACGAGCCTAAAAGTAATCAGGATAACCCACTAATCAATTAAAAAATAAGTGCTTATTAGCTATAAAAAGAATTTAAAAAACTGTTTGGATATGACATGGCCATTACTTCTCGCGTAACAACTACCAAAGCTAAACTCAGCAGCCAAAATACCACTAAAGGTATTATTAAAATGGCTGGCATTCAAATGGCATCGGGTCCTTATGTCAGTGCCAATCTAAGTGAAGCAGAGCGCCTGATTGAAATTGCAGCAAACCAAGGCGCAAAGCTGATTGTACTGCCGGAATACTTTGCCATTATGGGCTTAAAAGAATCTGACAAAGTGGCTGCCCGTGAAGAAGAAGGTAAAGGTCCGATTCAGGATTTTTTAAGCAAAACTGCAAAAAAACATAAAGTCTGGTTAATTGGCGGCTCTGTGCCCTTAGTCAGTAACTTTCCAAACAAAGTGCGCAACAGCTGCTTGGTGTTTGATGACAAAGGTAAGCAAGTTGCGCGCTACGATAAAATTCATCTGTTTGGTCTAAAGCTTGGCAATGAACATTACACCGAAGAAAAAACGATTGAAGCTGGCGACACAATCAAAGTGATCGACAGTCCGTTCGGTAAAATTGGCTTATCGATTTGCTATGATTTGCGCTTCCCTGAACTATACAGGGCAATGGGCGAGGTCAACATCATCGTCGTACCTTCTGCTTTTACCGATACGACAGGTAAGGCCCACTGGGAAAGCCTGATTCGTGCACGTGCGATAGAAAATCTAAGCTATGTGATTGCACCTGCACAAGGTGGTTACCACATATCAGGACGTGAAACACACGGCAACAGTATGATTGTAGACCCATGGGGTGTTGTGCTTGATCGTTTACCACGCGGCTCAGGCGTTGTCATGGCAACCATGAACCCGAAATATCAGGAAAGTTTAAGAAAAAGTTTGCCTGCATTGAAACATCGCACCATTAAGGTTGTCGGATAACGGTACGCATCAATATTTTAGGCGTGATTGTTGCGCTAGCGATACTGACGCGTGAATATTGCTGGCGACGTTACACTCAAATTTCATCTAGCTAAATATCTGAATCACGTGCAGCCCTGCTTGAATGCTGTACGCTGTGTACTAGTGTATATTAAATAGCTGAGTAGATTTTTTGCCTAGATGTGTTGATAAAAAAGTGCTTACTAAAAGTAAACGCTTGTTATAAAACAGTTCAACTCATTACTTTTGCTTACCGAATATTTTTTGAAAATGAACTCATGAAAACTGAATCATCACTACAGCACTCCAACCTTATCAAAGGTTCGCATTTTGATGCCGCGACAGAAGCGTTGCTTGCACCAGCAAACTTAGATGTAGCGAAATTACAAAATGTACTCGCAGACATGATGTCTCATCAAATTGACTATGCTGACCTATATTTTCAATATAGCCGCAGTGAAAGCTGGGGGCTAGAAGAAGGTCAGGTGAAATCTGGTAATTTCTCAATCGACCAAGGTGTTGGTGTCCGTGCAGTGAGCGGTGAGAAAACAGCCTTCGCCTACTCGGATGATATTAATTTAAAAGCATTAGTAGAAGCAGCTAAAGCGACGAAATCGATTTCCAGCTTGGGTAATGAACAAACGGCCAGCTCAATTATTAAGCCACAAGCACCACAGTTATATCTTCCGCAAGATCCGATTGCTTCTCTATCAGCAGATGCAAAAGTGAAACTTTTAGAGCATTTAGAGTCAATTGCGAGAAAACTAGATCCACGTATCACGCAAGTCACTGCATCGATTGCTGGTGAGTATGAAGTGGTCATGGTGGCACGTCATGACGGTGTAATGGCTGCAGACATTCGGCCACTAGTCCGCGTTGGCATTAACGTCATTGCTGAAAGCAACGGTCGTCGCGAGCAAGGTTCAGCTGGTGGTGGTGGTCGTTTTGATTACAGTTATTTCACGGATGAAGTCCTACACGAATACGCACAAAAAGCAGTGCATCAAGCACTGGTTAATTTAGATGCGCGCCCTGCCCCAGCTGGTAGCATGACAGTGGTTTTAGGGGCTGGCTGGCCTGGCATTTTATTACATGAGGCAATTGGTCACGGTTTAGAAGGTGACTTTAATCGCAAAGGCAGTTCTGCCTTTAGCAATATGATTGGGCAGCAAGTCGCTGCAAAAGGCATTACCATTGTAGATGATGGTACGATTGCAGACCGTCGTGGTTCACTTAGCATGGATGACGAAGGCAACCCTACTAACAGAACTGTATTGATTGAAGATGGTATCTTGCGTGGTTATATTCAAGACACCTTAAATGCACGCCTGATGAACATGCCACTTACAGGCAATGCACGCCGCGAAAGTTATGCGCATATTCCAATGCCGCGCATGACCAATACCTACATGCTTAATGGCACGCTACCGCCTGAAGAAATCATCAAATCTGTCAAAAAAGGCTTATATGCGGCTAATTTTGGTGGTGGTCAGGTCGATATTACTAGCGGCAAGTTTGTATTTAGTGCCGCAGAAGCTTATATGATCGAAGACGGTAAAATTACCTACCCAGTAAAAGGCGCTACACTCATTGGCAATGGCCCTGATGTACTGAAACGTGTTTCCATGATTGGTAACGACATGTCACTTGACTCGGGCGTGGGCACTTGCGGCAAAGAAGGACAAAGTGTGCCAGTAGGTGTTGGGCAACCAACCTTGAAGATTGACGGCTTAACGGTAGGTGGCACTGCTTAAATTAACATAGAATTTATAACGCAGAATTTATAACGGAGATTCCCTAACAGCCGTTATAATCTGCCCTTTCTCATCGCAACAAAATCATAACCCCATGACGCAGAACACCCTGCCAATCCCTAATAAAGGCCAAGCAAATCGGCTAACACTCAAAAACAGTGGCGAAGATGCTTTTGCACTAGCTATGTTGGCCATGCAATCTAAAACGCAGAAACCTAATCAACCCTTAGTGATAATCACTGCGGGCGGATTTGATGCGCAGAGGCTATTAGAGGAAATCCCTTACTTTGCACCAAGCTTATCCGTGCATTTACTACCGGATTGGGAAACATTACCTTATGACCAGTTTTCACCGCATCCAGACTTAATTTCAGATCGCCTCACCACGCTCTACCATATCGCGCAAAACGCATGTGATGTCGTCATTGTGCCGTTGGCAACAGCGCTCATTCGCTTAAGCCCTAAGGCTTATCTAAGTGCCAATACGTTTATGCTCAAAAAAGGGCAGACACTAGATATTGAAGCACTACGTATGCAATGTGCAGAAGCGGGTTATCACCATGTTACGCAGGTAATCTCTCACGGTGAGTTCAGTGTGCGCGGTGGTTTAGTGGATTTATTCCCGATGGGTTCTGCACTGCCATACCGGATTGATCTGTTTGACGATGAAATTGAATCCATCCGCACTTTTGACGTAGACACACAGCGCAGCCTTTACCCTGTGCCAGAAATACGTTTACTGCCAGCACGTGAGTTTCCACTAGATGAAACGGGGATTGCGCTGTTCCGTAGCCAATTTCGCGAAACATTTGAAGGCGACCCGCAACGCGCAAAAATCTATAAAGATGTGAGCAAAGGTATCGCCTCTGGTGGTATTGAGTGGTATTTACCCCTATTTTTTGAACAAACCGCCACACTGCTTGATTATTTGGCAACTGACAGTCTGCTATGCCTGCATGGCGACCTAGACTCAAGTGCGCAGCAGTTTTGGCGAGAGGCACAATCTCGCTACCGTACATTGGCCCATGATGCTGAGCGTCCATTACTACCGCCAGAAAAACTGCTGATTAAAACTGAAGATTTTTTCAGTGCAACACATACCTTTGCCAGAGTGGTACTCACTAGTGGTACTTTGGAAGCCGGAAAAACCACTAGCACGTTGCCAGCACTTGATATTGAGCGCCGTGCAGAGCAACCAATACATAAATTAACCACGTTTATCACTGAATTTAAAGGCCGCATCCTCATTGTGGCTGAAAGCCTTGGTCGTCGTGAAACCATGAGCCAGTTATTTGCAGAACATGGCTTAAAAGTTGCCATCTGCGAAACCTGGGCTGAGTTTCAAGCCAGTGATGCACATGTGATGTTGGGTGTTAGCGCACTACACAGTGGTGTCGCTTTTAAAGATAACCACGCACAATCGATTGCTATCATTACTGAGGCAGAATTATATGCTGCCACCGTGCGCCAACAGCGTCGTCGAGAGAAAGAAAAAGCCCGCAGTACAGAAGGCATGCTCAAAGACTTATCTGAGTTGCGTATCAACGACCCTGTCGTGCACGAGCAACATGGCGTAGGTCGTTATAAAGGCTTAATTAACCTAGACCTAGGCGAAGGTGAAACTGAGTTCTTACTGTTAGAGTATTACGGTGACGATAAGCTATATGTGCCAGTATCACAGTTATTTATCATCTCACGTTACTCTGGTGGACCCCCAGAATCCGCCCCATTACACCGTTTAGGCAGTGGCAGTTGGGAAAAAGCTAAGAAAAAAGCACTGAAACAAATCCGCGACACTGCGGCTGAGTTACTGAATCTTTATGCGCAACGTGCTGCAAGACGTGGCCATGCTTTCACTTTAAGCCTGCAAGATTACGAAGCATTCAGCGAGGGCTTTCCGTTTGAAGAAACGCCAGACCAACTGGAAGCGATTGAAAACGTCATTAAAGACATGCAATCAGGCCGTCCGATGGATAGGTTGGTATGTGGCGATGTTGGTTTTGGTAAAACCGAAGTTGCACTACGCGCAGCATTTGTTGCCGTGATGGGTGGCCGTCAAGTTGCGGTGCTCGTACCGACCACCCTGCTGGCAGAACAGCATTTCAATAACTTCAGTGACCGCTTTGCCGAGTGGCCGATTAAAATCGCAGAAATATCACGTTTTAGAACAGCAAAAGAACAGGCTGAAGCTTTACGTGGGCTAGAGGCTGGTGAAATTGATATTATTATCGGCACTCATCGTTTAATTCAAAAAGACGTCAAGTTCAAAAATCTGGGTTTAGCGATTCTGGATGAAGAGCACCGTTTTGGCGTGCGCCAAAAAGAACAACTCAAGGCATTACGTGCAGAGGTTGATGTACTGACACTGACAGCAACCCCTATTCCGCGTACATTAAGCATGGCAATGGAAGGCTTGCGTGAGTTTAGTGTGATTGCCACACCACCGCAAAAACGCCTAAGCATCAAAACATTCCATACCGAATATTCAGAAGGCATCATCCGCGAAGCGGTGACCCGTGAGTTTAAACGTGGCGGTCAGGTTTACTTCCTGCATAATGAAGTGGATACCATACACTCTATGCGCGAAAAACTTGAGCGTATTCTGCCAGATGCACGCATTGCCGTTGCCCACGGACAGTTACGCGAACGTGAGCTAGAGCATGTGATGCGTGACTTTTATCACCAACGCTACAATCTATTGCTTTGCACCACCATTATCGAAACTGGTATTGATGTGCCAACGGCTAATACCATCATCATGAACAAAGCAGATATGTTTGGCCTAGCGCAAATGCATCAACTGCGTGGCCGTGTAGGACGCTCGCATCATCAAGCCTACGCCTACCTGCTCACGGAAGCTGGCCGTAAAATCACAGTACAGGCACAAAAACGCCTAGATGCGATTCAATTGATGGAAGACCTTGGCGCGGGGTTCCACCTTGCGATGCACGACTTAGAGATTCGTGGCGCAGGTGAATTGCTTGGCGACTCACAAAGCGGTGAGATGCAAGAAATCGGCTTTAATTTATATGCTGATATGTTGAACCACGCTGTGAAACAACTGAAAGCTGGCAAAGAACCAGACCTAAACGCACCATTAGGCGTGACCACAGAAATCAATCTACATACCCCTGCACTGCTCACCAACGAGTACTGTCCAGACGTGCATGAACGTTTGGTCATCTATAAACGCTTGGCTAACTGCAACGACGACGATAGTTTAGATAACTTGCAAGAAGAGCTGATTGATCGCTTTGGCTTACTGCCTGAGCAGGGCGAAGCATTAATCGCTTGCCACCGCCTGCGTATTGCCGCAAAGCCATTAGGTATCATTAAGATTGACGCCTCGGATGCAGCGATTCAACTACAATTTAACCCTAAAGCCGATATAGACCCGCTCAAGTTAATTAATCTTTTACAACGTGACAGAAGATGCCGCATGAATGGGCCAGATAAGCTCAGAGTTTCAGTAGAATTTGAAGCAATTAATCTGCGTGCAGACTTTGTAAAAAGCTTACTAAAGGAGTTTGTTTAAAGATCGCTGCATGACACCCGCTGAGATAGTCACTGCAATTCAACATGAGTAAACTACAAGACGGCTTAATTCAGCTTAGGCCTTTTTCTAGTTTTATTAGCGTCTGCATTTTTAGACTGTCTTTCACGATCTTACGAATTTTAGCAATCGTATACAAGTCAGTTGACACAATCATCAATATCTCACCTTTTGCGATTCTATTTTTATATTTGCTAAGATCTGTATTAAAAATATTAACCCCCAAGAATGCCGCACCTATCGCAGTCAATATAGCACCTAACGATATAGTGACCATTAACACAATATACCAAGGTGATTGGCTATACCAAGTGGGTGAAGAGGTCAGCCAACTTGGCACAAACAAGACATATAAACCGGCTAACAAACCAAACCCCATGCCATACAGTATTCCTTTTTCACCCTCATGAAGAAAGTTACTACCCTCGGCTGCATTTGCCTTATTTAAATCAGCTAAATTAGTCTCTTGGTTTGCTAAGAAATGAATGTCTTTATTCTCGACCAACCCAGCAAGCAATGCACTTCTGACTTGAATAGATGTTTCCAAATTTGGCATCATAAATTCTATTCTGGTTTTCATATGCTACTCCTCAGTGCTATTACTCAGTGATTGCCTATGGTTTTTTGGAGATTAGATATTATTTAAGACATATCAACAACTTAGCCAAAATGACAACCGTCATCATTATTTCCGATGAATGTGATAGCATTCTCTATAAATGTAGTGATTCACATTGAAATTAAAAGCACAGCTTTAATACTGTTGGTATCATCAATCGCTTAAGTGCAATGTGTGTAGGCTACCAATCCTTATCATAATTTATCTACATCTCAATATTTAATCTGTACGCTACCAAACATTGCAACTACTTTAATATCACTGCGTAAAACCAAACCTTGTCACAATATAAAATCAATCTACAATGCAGTATATATGTCTAAAAAGGCTCAGTAGTGAATCAGCTGTTCAACAAAATAATATCTAAGCTAGATTTAATCGTCTTGCGCATCGTAGGCATCTACCTTGCGTTAGGCCTGCTTTGGATATTTGTTTCTGACTCAGCGCTATTTAAGCTCATTGCTAATCATGAAGAACTCTCACTGTTTAACACCTATAAAGGTGTCGCCTTTATTTTGGTCACAGCAGTAATCCTATATTCTTTATTCCGTAGAACCCTACAGCAACAAAAACTGGTTGAACAGTCACTACAAGCAAGTGAAGAGCGCTGGAAATTTGCGCTGGAAGGTTCTGGCGATGGTGTGTGGGATTGGGATATTCCTTCTGACCACGTTTTTCGCTCTGCGCGGTGGCATGAAATTTATGGCTACACTGAAAATGAAATAGCGCCTACAGCTACTGCTGGTAGAGAATTGGTACATCCAGACGACTTGAACACATTAGTAAGTGATGTACAAGACTACTTTACTGGGGACAAAGACATCTATGTTTCAGAGTTCCGTCTACGCTGCAAAGATGGCTCATGGAAATGGACATTAAGCCGTGGCATGGTCGTCACTAGGTCTGAAGACGGAAAACCGATTAGGATGATTGGCACTCATACCGACATTACAAACCGCAAAACATCAGAAGCTCAAGTGACGCATTTAGCACACTATGATCAATTAACCGGTCTACCAAACCGCGTGCTGTTTCTTGACCGCTTAAGACAAGATATTAAAAAAGCACAACGAACTGGACAAAGCGTGACGCTCATGTTCTTAGACTTAGATAAGTTCAAAGAAGTAAACGATTCACTTGGGCACGATATCGGCGACATGCTGTTAAAAGGTGTTGCGCGACGCTTAGAAAGTTGTGTACGTGAATCTGATACTGTGGCACGGATGGGCGGAGATGAGTTTACAATTATTCTGAGTGATATCAATAGCCAAATCAATATAGAGCGTATTGCTCAAGATATTTTAGAAAAGATGACTACACCCTTTCATCTTGGCGATGAAGTCATCCACGTTTCAACCAGCATTGGCATTAGCAATTATCCTAAAGATGGAGACGAGGTAGAACTGCTACTCAAAAATGCAGACCAAGCCATGTATGCAGCTAAGGAGCAAGGAAGGAACCGTTTTCAGTATTTCACACCGATTATGCAAGAAGAAGCATTAAAACGTATGCGCCTAATCAGCGATTTATGGGGTGCTTTAAATGACAACCAGTTTAGAGTGTACTATCAACCCATTGTGGATCTTGCAACAGGTGCTGTTTTTAAAGCAGAAGCACTCATACGCTGGCAACACCCAACGCGAGGCTTAGTCAGCCCCAATGAGTTTATTCCAGTGGCTGAAGATACTGGTTTAATTGTAGATATTGGTGATTGGCTTTTTAATGAAGTTGCCAGCCAAACTGCAAAATGGAAACAACGTTATCCTAATCTGCAAGTAAGCGTCAATAAATCACCTGTGCAATTTAGAAGTGTGCACGATAATTGCACTAATTGGATAGAACAGTTAAAACAACTAGGTTTATCTGGTGAAAGTTTTATTGTCGAGATTACAGAGGGTCTGTTACTGGATGCTAGGGATTCTGTGATTAACCAACTGAATGCATTCAGAGAGGCTGGGATGAAAATCGCGATTGACGATTTTGGAACTGGATATTCATCACTAGCTTACCTACGAAAGTTCGATATTGATTTCGTTAAGATTGACCGCTCATTCACCTCTAATATCGCTCCCAACTCTAGTGATATGGTATTGTGCGAAGCGATTATCGAGATGTCACACAAACTTGGCATGAAAGTGATTGCTGAGGGCGTAGAAACTAATGAGCAACGCGATTTGTTACGTAGCGCTGGCTGTGACTTTGCACAAGGCTATTTATACTCTAAACCAGTGACTATCGACCAATTCGAAAGCCTTCTGGACGCTACGCAATCAAATTTTTCATTAGACTGATTTAATACCTTGGCTTAACTTAACGCTTTCAGTGAGCTTATTAATGGCACTGGGTTCTCCCCGTACTTTAAAAAACGCGCCTTCATGGTCAGAAGTTTCGGCTAACACTTGGCAAGTCGCATAAATATCTTTACGTAACTGCTGTGCTTCCCAAGGTAAGAACAGTTCCGCCTCAACTTGATCCTGCTGATAAAATTCGACTATTTTTTTATGTAGCATCGCTACATCTTCAGGCCGTCTAGCGCTCATCACCACACAATCAGGATAACGGCTCTGCAAGGTGATTTCTAGCTCAGCCTGTGCTGTTGCGTCTCCCACAAAGTCAATTTTATTGAACACACGAATACGCGGCACCTCATCTGCACCAATCTCGCTCAACACCTCATTGGTCACTTCAAGCTGACGCTCAAATCCAGGGTCGCTAGCATCAATCACATGTAGCAATAGCGACGCATCCAATGCTTCATCTAACGTTGATTTAAACGAAGCGACAAGACCGTGCGGTAAGTTCTTAATAAAGCCAACTGTGTCACTTACCAGAATACGTGGAATACTCTCTGGGTAAAGCGCACGCACAGTGGTATCGAGTGTGGCAAATAATTTATTGGCCACTAGTACTTCACTACCTGTCAGTGCTCGCATTAAAGTAGATTTACCTGCGTTGGTGTAGCCAACCAGTGCAACACCCGCCAAGCCCTGACGCTCTTGCCTGCGCGCACGTTGTGTTTTACGTTCTGCTTCCATCGCGAGAATATCTTGCTGCAATTCAGCAATGCGATCACGGATTTTACGTCTATCCAACTCAGTATGTGACTCACCCGCACCTCGCCCACCTTCACCACTACGCTGCCTGCCTTGAGGGCCAGCTAGTTTTGCAGCTTCACGCAGACGTGGCGCCATATAGCCTAAACGTGCGATTTCAACTTGTGCGCGTGCTGCGCGAGAACGGGCATTACGGTGAAAAATCTCCAAAATCACCATGGTGCGGTCCATCACCTCGCAGCCCACCTCTTTTTCAAGATTACGCGCTTGTGATGGCGAGATTTCATGGTCGACTAGTACAGTATCTATTTCCCAATCGTTGATATTGGGTGGCGCTTTATCAAACTCAACTTCATATGATTCATGATTAACAAAAGCACGAATCTCTTCACGCTTACCTTCACCGAGATAAGCTTTGATATCAAACCCTGCACGTTTCTGCACAAAGGTCTTTACCACATCGTAACCTAAGGTTTTTGCTAGCTCGCGTAGCTCGGTGAGCGAGGCTTCAAACTCGGCATCACTGACGTTAGGCAATTGAACAGCCGCGACCAGCGCGAGATTTGAACGCTCTTTAACTTCTTTTTGCATTAGGTACTTTATGTCTTAATTTGTTGAGGTCAAATAGTACCTGAAAAGTGCAATATAGCCTTATTGAGTTTCAAAAATTGAATGGCATTATTTAAGTTAAGCGCTAAAAATCATGCACTAAACATAGCGATTAAACAC
>Ga0123389_145615_pt1 | contig 11316 bp, 10 predicted proteins | sample T0HHNH4metaT_FD_89917 | JGI IMG/M metagenome (GOLD analysis project Ga0123389, IMG submission 89917) | Methane-oxidizing artificial microbial communities from Washington, USA to study methane cycling - T0-HHNH4 metaT (Metagenome... | ecosystem: Engineered > Modeled > Simulated communities...
AACCCAAAACCCGCATCGTTCAGGCATTCCCTTCGTGGAATCCCGAATCCGGTTTCGACCGGCGTTCCGTTATTAAGCGGCATGAGCGTTTGCCTCGTGTGCCAGGTGCGTCAAGCCTGGTGTTTTTGTTTGTCCCGTTGGGGTTCATCACCTTTGCGGGATTCGGTGACCCCTTTTTTTGATTGAAGGAGGTCATTATGAATCACGACTTTTGGAAAACATTGCATGGCTGGTTGAACGTTGCCCACAGCATCGACATTCAGGCCAAAAAGCGTTTGCTGCTGGAGATGCATCGTCAAATCTCGGACCCCGGCTTGAGAAGCGACATTCAACGCATCGTACGTTTGATGGACCGGGAGCTGTTGGCCCGCGCCGAATGGGCGATGTACTGCGTCATGCAGTTGCGTTAACTTTTTATCCGCCCTGGTTTGCCAGGGTTTTAATCACCCGTCGGGGCTCATTACCCCTCGGGGCGGTGCGCCCCTTGTCATTTGAGGCTAGTCCTCGAGGAGCTCACCATGTATCAATCTTATTCCATTGCCGATACCTTCGGCATACCTGCACCGGCCGCCATGAAAGTGGAAGGCTTTATCCCTGGACAAAACGTCTATGTACCTGCACAAAAGCCGTATGTGTTTCGCAAGGATCACTTGCGCGATGTTCTGGCGTTTTTAGGCGCACACAATGGCGATGGCTTATACCTGACCGGTCCTACCGGTTCCGGTAAAACCTCGTTGTTGGAGCAAGTCGCGGCGCGTCTCAATTGGGGCATGCATTCGGTCACCGGTCACGGTCGACTGGAACTCAACGATCTGCTGGGTCAGTACATGCTGGTCGACGGCGGCGCGATGAAGTGGATTGACGGCCCGTTGACCCTGGCGGTTCGCTTAGGGCATGTGCTGTTGATCAACGAAATTGATGCCATTGATCCGGCAGAGCTGATCGGCCTGAATGAAATCGTCGAAGGCAAGCCGTTGACGATTCCGCAGACCGGCGATGTGATTGTCCCGCATCCCAAGTTTCGTTTGGTCGCCACCGGCAATAGTGCAGGTAGCGGCGATCAGTCGGGCTTGTACCAAGGGGTATTACGGCAAAACCTCGCTTTTCTGGATCGGTTTCGTTTGATGGAAGTCGGTTACCCCGAACCGGAAGATGAAATGAAGTTGTTGGCTGATGTGGTGCCGAGTATGCCGGAAACGGTACGCGAGAGCATGATCAAGGTCGCCAATCAGATTCGTAAAGTCTTCATTGGCGGCGCGGATGGCGGCGGCATGTTATCGGTGACCTTATCCACGCGCGGTTTAGTGCGTTGGGCGTCATTGGTGGCCACTTTCAAAAGTGCGCCCAATGTCTTGGCCTATTCGCTGGATCGGGCATTGACCTTTCGGGCCGAACCCGCCGAACGCGAAGCGATTCATCGCATCGCCAAGGATGTGTTTGGCGATGACTGGACGGTTTAAGCATGGCCGCCTGGAATCTCTATCGTCATCGTAACAGTGACGGTAGTTCCAAGGATTGGGCAGTCAGGAGTAATTCGGATGGTTCGATCACCACTCGTTGGGGGAAAACGGCAGATAGTTTGCCGGGCGTTAGTAACCGATACGGCGTTAAGCAGTTAGACATCGAACGACAAAAGCAGACCAAGGGCTATGTATTGGTCGGCGCAGTGGATATTGATGTGAACGGCAAGGTGGTGTTTCCGAGTAAGACTTCGGTAAATACATCACAAAAGCCGCCTGAACCTGACGCAACTCCCGAGTTTGTGCCAACACCACCAGTCGAGGCACTGTATTGGACCATTGATTGCCATGCAAAGCAGTCCATTCGTGTGGAATTGGGTATCGAGGTCAGGCGACTGATCGGCGTTATTCAAACCGTATCGGATCATCAGCCTAAGCCTAAACAAGACTGGGATGGCTGGCAACAGTGGATTGATGCCACCCTCAATGCCGAAACCTTTGAACTCAGTGGCCAGATCAAATCAGTGAATGGCGTTTTGCCTTGGCTGTTTTTACTAGCGCTGAAAGCAAAAAGCTTCAAAGGCGTGGAGATTGATATTGCCACCGAAACTGCCCGAGATCTCTCGGTTGATCTGAAAGTTGAACAGGAGGTGCTGGCATTTTTCGGTACTGATCTGGACAGCATTCGTGACACCGCAGAAGTCTTAGGTTTGCTCAAACCCCGATTAAATCTGGCAGCGGCCATGTCCGACACGGACGACTGCTGGTTTTAACCGGTTTTTTATTTTCATTAAACCCGACAGGGGCACATCGGCCCCAGCGGGGATGGGTGTGCCTCTCATTTTAGGAGGTTCCCATGTCCCATGAAACGCAAGTGATCTTAGACCGCGTGGTCTTGGTAAAAGTGGACGCCAATATCTACGGCGCTCGCAAGAAACTGAAAAAAGAAGACCTGGTGCTGGCCGACGGTAGCAAATTGCCGCCGGAGGATTTAGCCAGCTTAGGGTCTAAACGTTTGCTCGATCCCGATAAGCTGACGGTATTCAACCGCCTGAAGAAGGAATCCGAACGCATTTGTTTACGCGTCGGCACTCGCTTTATGGGGGGCTTTGCCGTACCGGTTGAATCGGCCGCCAGTATTACCGCGGAACTTGAGCGTATCGGGCTGGATTTTGCAGTGGCTAAAACCGAGTTTATTGCCGGCTATGATGCAGCGGTGACAGACTGGGTGGTTCGCCATCCGGAATTTGCCGGCATCATTGAACAAGCAGTGGATTCGGTGGAGTTTGTCTCAACGCGCTTGTCGTTTGATTTTCTGGTAGTCAGCGTCGGGTTACCCGATAGCTTGCAGCCGGCGGACATCGCACGACTGGAAAGCAAAATCGGTTCACTCAGTGAGCAGATGTTCTACGAAATCTCCGTGGAAGCCAATCAACTCATCGAGCAATCGTTGCTGGGCAAGGAGCAAGTGACGCGTAGTGCGTTACGGCCGATTCGCCGCATGAGGGACAAACTCGATGGGCTAGGTTTTCTGGGTCATCGGGTCGCGCCGGTCGTCAGCACCATTGACGATCTATTGGCTAGGATTCCCACCAAAGGCGCCATTGAAGGCAGCATTTTGCAGGAGATTTTAGCCACGGCAATGCTGTTGTCCGATCCGGATAAAACCCGGCGGCATGGTGAAGGATTGTTGGTAAATCAAACACCCGTTGTTGAAGAGACGGATGTTGATGAAACCGTCGATCATGCAGAGTTAGAACCACCAACGGTACTAACAGCAACAACAGTCGCAGCCGAACCAACACCAGTCATCGCTGAAAGCGCTTCAGACATTACCGATTTTACCGATCTGTTTGACGGTATTTTTGATGATGAACTTGAAGCGGATTCTGCAGCGGATGACTGCGCGCTTGAGGTCTTGCTGGATAAAAGCCAGGCCAAACTGGAAACCGGTAACTTTGCAGATAAACCCAACCACTCGGAGAATTCAGCAACACCTGAAACGGTGATTGCAGGAAGCGATGACGAGGCGGACGATTCTGACCAGGACTACTGGTTCTGATCTGACGCCATTTAACACTTTACCCACTGGGGCAAATTCATGTCCCACTGGGGTCATGGTTTGCCCTTTATTTAGGAGCACACCATGAAAAATAGAACCTTACAAAACGCATTTCCCATCGTCGCGGCCGCCATCGGCAATCGCTTTGGCGTCAAAGTCAGTGTCGGCGGTGATAAAGCCGAAACCGATGGGCAAACCATTTGGCTGCCGGCCTATGAGGGTGATGATCCGGATTACCAAGATGTCGCCTGGGGGCTGTTGGCACATGAAGCGGCGCATATTCGTTATTCGGATTTTACGCTGCGCTTTGGGCATTCGGTATTGCGCAGGCGCTTATGCGGTGCCATCGAAGATGTCCGCATCGAGCACGAACTGGCCAAGGACTTTCCGGGAACGCGACTAACCATCCGCACCGTGATTGAAAAGATGATTGTCAAAGGCGACTTTGTGGCCAGCAGTATTGATGATCATCCTGCCAATATTCTCTACAGCTTTGTATTGAAAAATTTGCGTGTAACGGTACTGGGTCAAACGGCCTTACTGCCTTTGGTCGCGCAAACCGAAGTGGCACTGAAAGCGAAATTTCCGAAAGGTGCCGTAACGCGGCTGAAAGGCTTGTTGTCAGAAGTGCCTGATGGTTTGCAATCGGAATCCGATTGTCTGCATTTGACTGATCGTATCCTGACGATGATTGAGCAGGAGTTCGAGCAACAACGGCAGCGCAATCAGGCCCAGCAATCGGTAGATGAGGATACATTGTCTGACCAGACTGATACGGATGATGCAGAACAAGACACTGGCGACAACGCGTCTTCAGAATCGGAGGGTGACGATGATTTGAATCCGGGAAAGCCTGACGAGGAACCGACAACATCTCCCGATAGTACCCCATCCAACCCGCAAGGGGATGATGAAGATGCTATGGAGATTCCTGACCCGATGGGCGTCTTGCAAACCCTGTTGTCCGCCGGAGACGGTGACATCGAGCAGGATTTATTCGAATCGCTGAAATCGGTGTTGTCGTTAGCAGCGGAAAACGTATCGGAACTGTTGATGCCCAGTGGCCACGAGCCGCCCATGGACGAGCGAGCCGGTGCGTTTTTGCTGCGTAAGGTGCAAGGCGAATCGGGAAAAATCCGCGCCGCTTTGCAAGGCCTGGTGCAATCGCAAACTCTCAACCGCTCGCAACACGCCTGTCGTGGACGGCGGATGGATGGCAAGCGTTTACACCGTTTGTCCTTGGGTGAAACCAAGGTGTTTCAGCGCAAACAGGCCAAATCGGCACCCAATACGGCGATACATCTGTTACTCGATAAATCCGAAAGTATGGGTTACCAAGTGACTGATAGCCAAGGCCAACCCATCGGATCGCGTATGCCGATTGCGTTGGAAGCCACCTTGGCACTGGCATTGGCATTTGAAGGTATTCCAGGCGTCAATCCTGGCGTCACCGCGTTTCCAGGACATCAAGACGACTCGGTATTTCGCTTGCTGGAACATGGCCAACGCGTGAATACTCGAACCGGCGCCTTTTCGCTGGCCGCTACGGGCAGTACGCCGATGACCGAAGCGATTTGGTTTGGTGCGGCCTCGCTGCTGCGTTGCCGGGAACAGCGCAAAGTGCTGATGGTAATAAACGATGGTCAACCCAACGATACCCTAAGCACGCTGGAACTCCTGCAGCGCTGCCGCGATAGTGGTATTGAAACGGTCGGCGTGGGATTGGGATTGGATGTCAGTCATCTATTTCCGGTTGCCATAACTATTAACGATCTGTCGGAGCTGAGAGCGCAATTGTTCGAGCTCTCGAAAGCGGTGTTGTTGGCGGCCTAAGTCTCGGCCAGTCAATTGTCCGTAGCCCAATCCTTGGCGTAATGCCTTGGATTGTGGCTATGGGTAGCTGATTGCAAACGCAGTTTGTCGAATGCACTCACTTCCTGGAGCCCATTCGACAAACAGACATTTCATGCGTTCTTTTATGAATGCTGAATCCGGCCTCGGTCGGCGTTCCGTCATTAGGCGGCGAGCACGTTAAACCGTGATCGTGTTGGGTGCGTAAAACCCGATGTAAATCGCAGTGGTATGACCCTCTGCAAATTCTAAACCCGCTTCGGGCGACCATCGCCCGGCTGGGTGCTGTTCATTCGAAGTGTTTTCTTAAATTTTCAAAGGAGAACTTCAATGAACTTTATTTTCGGCATCATTATTTTGGCGCTGTTTATCCTCGCCTTGCGGGTAATTTTGGCAACGTGTTTGCAACTGCTGGCGATGCTTAAATCAGGCAAGGCAGCTATCAATCGCTATCGTGCGCAACAATCCGCTAAACGTTCGCTGTCGGTCATCATGCCGCGCATGGACCATGACGTGGATTGGCTGGCGATGTCGGATTCGGTGCGGCAGGAAATCCATAGTCGCAACGCAGGTTCCAATCGGCAAGTTGATCGATTGGATGTGGAGTTGCAGGTAAAAACCAAAACCATGGAACTGATCAAGGCCGATATTCAAATCGCCAAGCTGCTGCAGGAATTGGAAAAAGTCAGGCCGACGGTGGTGTTGCAGGACGTTGATTCCGGTAAACGGACTAAACGCTCGAAAAAAGCAACATCACTGACAGAAGGCGATTCAAACAAATCATCACATCCGGTGCATCAATTACGGACCGCTCTAAAGCCTGGCAATGTGCAAGTGATTCCGGCTAATGAGCTCGCCCGCCATTGAAAACCGACCACTGAGCACCCGTTTGTGTTTTGACAATACGAACGGGGCTTCTGTCGACTGGTGCTTCAAACTGAGTCGGCAATAAGTCTGACGGTATCAAGGCCGAAAGATCTTCTTGGCTCTCGCGCCTAAGTTGGCGAATGCGGCTCAACAACATCCAGGCGGTTTTTGGATCGTCAATATCGTTCAAGACTTCCGCTTCGGCGTAATCCAAATCAGCAAATAATTTTTTGCAGATGGGGGTGGCTTGATCGTTGGAATCCAGCGGAATCGCCATCGGTTTTTTCGTTGGATACGTCTCCTTGGTCTGACTAAGACTGAGGAATTCAAAAATGCGCAAAATATCGTCAATCATGGCTGTTTCTCTGCTTTTTAATGAGTTTTAGCCACAATATACCGATTTTTACGCGAATTCAACCCCGCTGTATGAGCCAATTTTCAGCTTTGATCAGCGTTTTTAACCCTGCGGGAACCTCATCCTGCCGGGTGGTCGTTCCTGCGATTTTTTGGAGGCAATGACCATGTCATCAACATTAGAAAATGGCGTTAGCCATTCGCATTCTGAAATTGAAGGTGTTTGGTATTTGAATCAGTACCGCTGCCCTTACTGCAAAACCGAATGGGAGGATGTATGGGATTGCGGCTGTAACGATCGCTGCCCGGACTGTAACAAAGAGATCGAGCCTTATGAAAGCGCATTGATCGAGGGTGAATCGGCGGAAACCGACTCGCCAGTCCAAGAACCAGCCTTAGCCAATGCCACGCCGGAAGGCATGAATCGACTATTCGTAGTGTCCTACGAGATCGACTATGTCCATCGCGTGTCGGTAGGCATCACAGCGGAGTGTCCCGAATCGGCACAACAGATTGCCGAACAGGCATTCAATGACGCCACCATTTGGGATGACACCGCCGCCATACCGTTATTGTCGGATGAATACCTTGAGTCGGGCGATGAAAGCTTGGTATGGGAATGCGTGGCCGTTGAACAGCTGCCGGAACCGGATCATTCGGTACGGCAATTGAAGAAAGAACAAGCGGCCATGCGGGTTTGCCGGGGATTGGTTGAAGCCTATCAACAAGGTGAAGCCGGCGGCGGCAGTATCGATTGGGACGATTTGGATCAGTTAATCCCTCTGGCATTGCAAGCCTTGGGAAAAACAGCGCTCGAAATCAAATCCTAAACAAATAGCGCGCGTTGTTCAGACGCGTAATTCGTAAAAGCCTGAGTTAGCCAAGTCATTCGATGCGGCGCTCATTTTTTTCCACCCAAACGGGAATGTCCTATTCCCGCTGGGGATTCGTGATGTTTCCGTTTTTTCATTGAGGACAACATCATGACACAAATCTTTGAACACACATTCGGCACGGGGCATTGCATCCAATATCAGCGTTTGGCCTCCGGCACCTGTTATCACGCCGACACACCGGAATCGGTGGTCGAGCTGTTGGAACAGCTTCGGCATAGCCGGCGCAAAATTCGGCTGTATTACGGCGATCCAACAACCGGTCAGTCCTGGCTCGATGAACATGATGTCATCGGCTGGATTGGCCGCTCGACCGGCACGATCAAAGTGCCGTTGTTGATCGAACCCGGTGATATCGGCGGTCCGGCATTACTGGATCACTGCATAGTCCGTGTCGACAGTCCCCGCCAGGTGCTTTACCAACACGAAGACTTTCGCGTCGGCGAGGTGGAACTGGTGAGAGGTGAGCTTAAACGCTTGCCCTGGGAAATCTGGATCGACGGCAGCGTGCAAGCCCGGTTCAAGGCAAAAACCGAAGCCCGGCAGTATCAGGACTTCATTCAAGGTAAGCGGTTTGCGTTGATCTGACGCGCCGTTTGATTTCGACACTCGGATAAGCCGAGATTTTTTATTTTACCCCTGCGGGATGATTCTATCCCGCCAGGGATAAATCGGTCGTCAGGGGCTTCTTTGGAGAATACCATGACAGACCCCTATCAATATTACCCAACGCCAGAGGCACTGAGCCGTAAAGCTTGGGCGATGTTCAAGAACCAGCAATTCGCTCGGGTATTAGAGCCCTCAGCAGGCGAAGGACATTTGCTTCGTCCAGGGCCATACCAGTACGGTAAACGTTTGCCGATCGATTGCATTGAAATCGATATCCGCAAACACGCGGCTCTGCGCGATGAAGGCTTTGCTGTGGTGGGGATGGATTTTCTGCAGTTTCAAAGCGGCAGTGTCTATTCGCACATCATCATGAATCCGCCGTTTTCCGAAGGCGCCAAACACGTGTTGAAGGCTTGGGAGATCTTGTTTGACGGTGAAATCGTCGCCATTCTCAATGCCGAAACTGTGCGCAATCCGTTTTCGAAAGAACGCCAGTTGTTATTAAGGTTGATCGAGCAGCACGGCGAGGTCGAGTTTCTGCAAGAAATGTTCGCCGGCGAGGATGCCGAACGCAAAACGCCGGTCGACGTGGCCCTGGTCTGGTTGAAAAAAACTTCGACGTTCGAACAGGACATCCTCGGCAGTATTCTGGACGATTTGCGCCAGGATCGTCGGGAGGCCGACGATTTAGCGGGCGAGTTTCAACTGCCCCATGAGTTGGCCTTGCCGAATGCCTTCATCGATAACGCGGTGTTGATGTTCAACGCCGCAGTCGAAGCAGCGCGACAGGCCGTGGTCAGTGAAGCCCGTGCCAGCCGTTATCGGACCATGCTGGGCAAAACGCTCGGCGAACTGAGCGGTGGCGGTATCAGCAGTGAAGACGACTCGTCATCGGATGCGGTGAAGCGGATGCTGTTCAAACGCTATCACGATCTGAAGAATCGGGCCTGGGCCAGCATTTTACGCTCTACGCAGGTGACTTCACGCTTGTCATCGACGGCGCAGAAACGCTTGGAGTCGGATTTTGAAGCGGTGAAGTCCTTGGAATTTACCGTGCCGAATATCTATGGCTTTCTGCAAGGCATCATCGATCAGCAAGGTGAAATTCAACTGAGCATGGTGTGCGATGTGTTTAATCTGATCACCCGCTATTACAGCGATAACGCAGTGTTTTACATGGGCTGGAAAAGCAATGACAAACACCGCACGCTGGGCATGCGGATCAAAACTACTCGGTTCATTCTGCCGGGTCACGGCTCGAGTTCTTACCAAAACGGTCTGAATTGGGAGTCGGAACGGCTATTAGCGGATTTCGACAAGGTGTTTGCCTTGCTCGATGGTAAGACCGAAGCGGAAGTGAGTTTGGTGTCGGTGTTTCGGCAGCATTTTCACGCGCTTCGGGTTGGAAAACGGATCGGTGGCAGTTATTTTGACGTTCGCTATTATCCGGGCGTCGGCACCATCCACTTTTTTCCGAAAAGCAAAATCTTGATCGATCGGATGAACCGTTGGGTTGGCCGCCAGCGCCGCTGGTTGCCACCGGTGGAAAGCCAAGCCGGACAAGGTTTCTGGCAGCAGTTCGAACAAGCGGAAAGCTTCGATAAGGCGTTTCATGCCGAAGTGAAAAAGCAATCCAAACTGGAGGGTCGGAATTACCGTTTCAATCCCTATTGGGCCATCAACCACGGCGGCGCGTCGGAACGGGAACAAGGCCAGCGTCTGTTAACCCAGGCGATGAGCAGCGTGTTGGCCAGCCGAGGCATCGATACCGACAGCTTGTTGGATAACGATCAAGGCTGTGTCCGACAATTGGACTGGGATGGTCTGCCTGACAGTAATTTGGCCTTAGTTTCATAGCCAGGGCACAAAACCTCAAGCAATACGCTTACATAATCACTAATCAACCCAGTATCACCCGCCTTGGGGAGATGAACAGTTCTCCCCAAGGGGGTAGTCTGTTTCATGTTCTCGGGGCTTTTTTTATACCCGGATATAACACATGAAAACACAAACTAACGAAGTCGCGATGAAAGTGAACCAAGCCAACTTGGTCAAAAGTCTACGCTTCAGTTTCACCAACAAAACCACGGTGCTCGGCGAGCTCATCCAAAATGCTCGCCGGGCCCATGCCGCCATGGTGGTGATTAACTATTGTTCTGAAACCAAAACGCTACAGGTTTTGGATGATGGCTGCGGCATCGACTCGATTGCAACACTACTGACAGTCGCCGAATCCGGTTGGGATGCAGACGTGGTTGCCCATGAACATCCGTTTGGAATCGGATTTTTATCGGCACTGTTTGCCTGTCGGAAAATCAGCGTCATTAGTAAAAGTGGTTCGATTGACGTCGAAACCGACCACATTTTGGCATTTAAGCCGGTGACGATCACACCAGTCCAAGATTGGAACGGCATCACTAGCACTACCTTGCAGGATGTGGATATGGACATGAGGCAAATTACCACGACTCTAAAGCGTTTGGTACTCGGTTTCCCCATTCCAGTGCTGTTCAACGATCAATTACTTGAACGCTCATGCGCGCTGGATTGCGGATTGACCTTTGTTGAAACCGAGATTGGCGCAATCTATCTGCATGGTATGGACCAACCCAATGGAGCGCAATATGAGTTTGATATTTATCTGCAAGGTTTGCCCATTTATTCCTCGCATAGCTACACATCACATCGCCATATCATTCATCTGGACTCTTCTCGTTTTCACGCCCGCTTGCCGGATCGTGACAAACTGGTAGACGAAGCGGATGTCATCAAACGGATTAAAGCGGTTCTAGCGCAAACCATCGAACAGCGGTTTATCCAGATGAAAGCCACTCAGTCTGCCAAAGATTTCGTAGGTTTTTATGAAATGCTGCGGCATTGGGAGCTTTTGAAGTTACTCAACGATGTGCCGGTAGTGCCGCCTGAGGCTTTACGCGAAATCATTGCTTATCCGGTTTGCGATACCGAGGTTTTTGATAACTTCGAGCAGCAACCGGATAAAGCTATGACCCGCGCAGAAGTAGAGGCTCGCGGCATCGTATCAATTGATGATGACATCAAAGAGGACGGCGCTGGGCGTTATTTGTTTGCCTGGAGTCGGGATTATTTGCTTTACCACGGTACGTTGGATAACGGGCATTGGATTCATACATTAATTCGGCATCTCAATGATGAAGAGCTGGTGATTGAAACGGTCAATGAAACCCATCAGGCTCAATTC
>Ga0123389_153806_pt1 | contig 11242 bp, 8 predicted proteins | sample T0HHNH4metaT_FD_89917 | JGI IMG/M metagenome (GOLD analysis project Ga0123389, IMG submission 89917) | Methane-oxidizing artificial microbial communities from Washington, USA to study methane cycling - T0-HHNH4 metaT (Metagenome... | ecosystem: Engineered > Modeled > Simulated communities...
ACCATCACGGTCTCGACCTCGCTGCCCGGCGCTTCGCCGTCGCAACTGGAAACCGAGGTGGCACGGAAAATCGAAAACGCCATCGCCACCTTGCAGGGTTTGAAACATATCACCTCCAAGGTCCAGGATGGCAGTGCCACCATCACCGCCGAATTTCGCCTGGAAAAGCCGGTACAGGAGGCCTTGGACGATGTGCGTTCCGCCGTTTCCAAAGTCCGCGCCGACTTGCCTGGCGACCTGCGCGATCCGATTGTCACCAAGCTGGATTTGGCCGGTTCGCCGATTTTGGCCTTAACCGTCAGTTCCGCGCAGCGCGATGAAGAAGCGCTGTCCTGGTTTGTCGAAGACACGGTTGCCAAACGCCTGTTGGCGGTACGCGGCGTCGGTGCGGTCAACCGGGTGGGCGGTGTCAGCCGGGAGGTGACGATTGCTTTGGACCCGGTCAAGCTGCAAGCCTTGGGGGCGACTGCGGCAGACATTTCCCGGCAATTGCGGCAAATCCAGCGCGAGAGCGCCGGCGGTCGCATCGATTTGGGTAGCGGCGAACAACCGGTGCGCACCTTGGCGAACGTGGCGTCGGTCGATGAAATAAGGCCCTTGCAGCTTTCATTGGCTGACGGCCGCCATATTCGGCTCGATCAAGTCGCCAAGGTGGACGACTCGGTAGCAGAACCGCGCGCGCTGGCGCTGCTGAATGGTAAACCGGTGGTGGGTTTTGAAGTCACCCGCAGCAGGGGCGCCAGCGAAGTGGAAGTCGGCGCAGGCGTGAAAAAAGCCCTAGACGAGTTGCGCGTCGCCAACCCGGATATCGAGTTCACCGAAGCGTTTAATTTCGTGACGCCGGTCGAAGAGGAATTCCAAGGTTCCATGACCATGCTTTACGAAGGCGCCTTATTGGCGGTTTTAGTGGTCTGGCTGTTCTTGCGCGATTGGCGGGCCACCTTTATTTCCGCGGTGGCTTTGCCGCTGTCGGTGATTCCAGCCTTTTTGGGCATGGATTATTTGGGCTTTTCGCTAAATGTGATCACCTTGTTAGCCTTATCTTTGGTAATCGGCATTTTGGTCGACGATGCTATCGTCGAAGTGGAAAACATTGTTCGTCATTTGCGGATGGGAAAAACCCCGTATCAAGCCGCCATGGAGGCCGCCGACGAAATCGGCTTGGCCGTAGTTGCCACTACCTTCGCGCTGGTGGCGGTGTTTCTGCCGACCGCATTCATGAGCGGGGTGGCCGGGCGGTTTTTCAAGCAATTCGGGTGGACGGCGGCGCTGGCAATTTTAGCCTCGTTAGTTGTCGCCCGGATGCTGACGCCGATGATGGCCGCGTACATGTTAAAAGACAAAGAGCACGCAGAGGTAAAAGAAGGTGTGCTGATGCGCACCTATATGAAGCTAGCGGGCTGGTGTTTGCATCATCGGTTCACCACGATCTGCGGCGCAGCGGCGTTTTTTATCGGCTCGCTGTTTTTGATTCCGTTATTGCCCACCGGCTTTATCCCAGCGGACGACAACCCGCAGACCCAGGTCTTCGTAGAATTGCCACCTGGCTCCAGCTTGGCGCAAACGCGTGCTTCCGCCGAAGCCGCCAGGCAATTGGTCGCCGGTATCGACTATGTAAAAACGATCTATACCACCATCGGCAGCGGCTCGGCAGGTAGCGACCCGATGGCCGGCAACCAAGGCAGCGGCGAGGTCCGTAAAGCCACCTTGACGATTACCCTGGCCAACCGGCAGGACAGGCCGGTACGTAAACAGGTCATCGAACAAAATATTCGCCAGGCTTTGCAAAAACTGCCCGGCGTGCGTACCAAAGTGGGGTTGGGTGCTTCCGGCGAAAAATACGTGCTGGTGTTGAGCGGCGACGATCCGCAAGCCTTGAGTAACGCCGCCCGCAGCCTGGAACGCGACCTGCGAACCATTCCAGGCCTGGGCAGCATCGCTTCCAGTGCCGCGCTGGTTCGGCCGGAAATAGCGGTGCGACCGGACTTTGCCCGCGCCGCCGATCTGGGCGTGACCACCACTGCGCTGGCGGAAACCCTGCGTATCGCCACCCTGGGCGATTACGACTGGTCGTTGTCCAAGCTCAATCTGGCGCAACGGCAAGTGCCGATGGTGGTGAAATTGGCCGATGAGGGCCGGCACGATTTGAGCGTATTGGAACGCTTGGCTGTGCCGTCCGCCAAGCCGGGCATCGGCGCGGTAATGGTCGGCCAGGTGGCTAAACTGGAGCTGTCCAGCGGACCGGCGGTGATTGATCGATACGACCGCTCGCGCAATGTGAATTTCGAAATCGAGTTGTCCGGCCAGCCGCTCGGCGACGTTGCTGCTGCTGTTGAGAATCTTGAAAGCATCAAAAACCTGCCGGCCGGTGTTAAACGCATCAATATCGGCGATGCGGAAATGATGGGCGAGTTGTTCACCAGTTTTGGCTTGGCCATGCTGACCGGTGTGCTATGCATCTTTATCGTACTGGTCTTGCTGTTTAAAGACTTCCTGCAGCCCATCACCATTTTGGCGGCTTTGCCGCTGTCCTTCGGCGGCGGCTTCGTGGCCTTGCTATTGACCGGCAAAGCCTTTTCGATGCCATCCCTAATTGGCTTGGTGATGCTGATGGGGATAGCCACTAAAAACTCCATCCTGTTGGTCGAATACGCCATCGTCGCCCGCCGCGAGCACGGCATGAGCCGTATGGATGCGCTATTGGATGCCTGCCATAAGCGGGCCAGACCGATCGTGATGACCACCATCGCGATGGGTGCCGGCATGTTGCCGATTGCGATAGGCATGGGCAACGCGGATTCATCCTTCCGCAGCCCAATGGCAGTCGCGGTCATCGGCGGCTTGGTGACGTCCACCTTGCTGAGCCTATTGGTGATTCCGGTGGCTTATACCTATCTGGACGATTTCAAAAACCTGGGGTCGGCACTTTGGAAACGCTATACCTCGCCCAAGGTAGTCGCTGTCCGTTCCCAAAGTTCATGAAAATCTGAGTTTAATGGAATTTAATCCTCTACAGAGGGGATTAAATTCTAGCTTCAATCAAATTGAAGTCGAAACTTCACCATCAGAAAAATCCAGTCCGGTAAGGTTCTGCCATTTGTGTACGGATGGTTTTTCTGACGAACGTCAGTTGATTAATATACAGCCGCCAGCCGTAATCCCAAAAATGTGCGACTGCCTATAGGTTGTGCCGAGCCATGCGAGGCGCAACGAACACTAGCGGTGCGCCTGCCGGCAGCACCCTATATTCTGCGCACCTTATGGCCTTTCGATTGAAGTGTGGCCATTGTAGCCTCGATTTAGCGTTAGCGGAATCGAGGGTGTCGGCCTACCGATCATCAAGCCCACACCGGAAATTGAAAGGGGTTGGTCTTCGAAACCTCGATTTCATCGAGGCTACGGTTCGCCGAAACTCCGATCCGCAACATTTTCGCCAGCCCAGTTCAGAGGAAGCCAACCGCGACGGACATAACGGTGAAACGATGAAAACGGCCAATCTTGCACGCGTTGCGCCCAACCATGCTTCACCGGGTTGAAGTGGATGTAATCAATGTGATGCAACCAATCCTGTTCGTCGCGTATGGTATGTTCCCAATAACGGCGTTGCCAGATAGATGCACTGCCGTCATGCCGTTTGCCGACATCCATACCCTGGCGGTCCATGGCCTGAGTGAACAGTGATTTGATCGATTTCCAACGGCCGGGATAATCGGTATCGAGTTCCGGCAAACGCCAGATGGCATGCAAATGATCGGGCAATACCACCATAGCCTCAATCACGAAGGGTTTTCGGGCGCGGGTTTGCGCAAACGCTCGGCGTAAATCGCCGACATGTTCGACCAGAAAACGCGCCCGGCGATCGCGCAACGTCACCGTAAAAAAGTAGGTGCCACCCGCCACGAAATTACGCCGATACGCCACCATCGCCATTCCTTACGTCGATTGAAGTCAGGCCATTGTAGCCTCGATGCAGCGATAGCGGAATCGAGGGCGTCGGCTTACCGACTACCAAACCCACATCGGAAATTGAAGGGGGGTTGGTCTTCGAAACCTCGATTTCATCGAGGCTACTTGCTTCATAAATCACTCTCTGGGTGAATGGCAGAATAGCGGCATTATCTCAGAGTAATCTTTTTAAATCATTGCGTTGCAGTTGTGGATAGATTTTTAAGTCACGAATTCAGGTACAAATAATTACCATCACTGGAGTATATTGTTGGAGCTATTACTCTTCATCACCTGCTTTCAATGCTATCGGCTATCTCTCTCAATTCAATAATTCTCTCTCTTGTCATACGCAACATGCAGTCTTTCTGTTCAAAACCGTGGTTGTCCATATCATTACGTTCGAATAGTTCACAGTTATGTTCTCTGAATGCGAGCCACGCCCTTTCCGAATTCAAGAGAGGATTTGCTATTTCGCTAAAAACCTTTTTTGCGAGTACTGTCAAGCGTTGATACTGTTCATTCAACTCACCATCGGCTTTTCCCATTTCGTTAGAATAACAGTATCCGACATCGAGAGCACTGCCTGCAATATTCATACATTCAGTAATGCACCTCTCGGTAGAAATTTTGCATACCGTGGCCGCATGTGAAGTGTTGCTGCCAAATGCAAACAACAGGCCCGTTAAAAGACAAGTGGTCCTAGACACAGAAAATCTCCCTAAAATGCCTAGATAGTTTACTGCATATCCAGTACTAAATCGGTTTCACCGGCTGCGATGCTTCAGAAACCAGTCGGTCGAATAGTTGTTCGATAGTCAGAAATGGGTCGTGACCAGTCGATCAACAATTTTCGATGTGGATCAACTGGCACACAATTTCAGATCATAATAGACTGGCAGGGTCGATTAGTCCCCGCCAAGACCAGCGGGCTTAGGCGCGTGTTTGCAGAATAGCTACCGCCGGCAATTCCTTACCTTCCAGGAACTCCAGGAACGCGCCGCCACCGGTAGAGGTGTAAGACACTTTGTCGGCGATGCCGTATTTGTCGATAGCCGCCAGAGTGTCGCCGCCGCCCGCGATTGAGAAAGCAGGGCTTTCGGCAATTGCCAATGACAGGGATTTGGTACCTTCGCCGAATTGGTCGATTTCGAATACGCCGACCGGGCCGTTCCAGACGATAGTGCCGGCGGTTTTCAGGATTTCCGCGTATTGCTTGGAGGTTTCCGGTCCAATGTCCAGGATCAGGTCGTCAGCTTCCACGTCGGCGACGTTTTTCACGGTAGCCGCAGCGCTTTCGGAAAACTCTTTCGCACATACCACATCGACCGGCACCGGAATATCCGCGCCGCGTTCCTTGGCGGAGGCGATCAGACGTTTGGCTTCCGGAATTAAATCCGCTTCATATAAGGATTTACCGACTGGGTAACCAGCTGCGGCGATAAAGGTATTGGCAATGCCGCCGCCGACGATCAACTGATCGACTTTGGAAGACAGTGATTCCAGTACGGTCAATTTGGTGGACACTTTGGAGCCGCCGACGATAGCCACCAAAGGGCGGGCAGGGGTTTCCAGGGCTTTGCCCAATGCATCCAGCTCGGCAGCCAACAGCGGGCCGGCGCAAGCGATGGCTGCGTGTTCGGCTACGGCATGGGTCGAGGCTTCGGCGCGGTGCGCGGTACCAAAGGCGTCCATCACGAATATGTCGCACAGCGCGGCCATTTTTTGGCCCAGTTCGGCGTTGTTTTTCTTCTCGCCTTTGTTAAAGCGGACGTTCTCGCACAGCACCACTTCGCCGCGTTTCACTTCCACGCCGTCCAGCCAATCTTTCACCAAGCGCACTGGTTGACCCAGCAATTGTGAAAAGCGCTCGGCGACTGGCTTCAAGCTGGAGGCTTCGTCGTATTCGCCTTCGGTGGGACGGCCCAAGTGCGACATCAAAATCACTGCCGCGCCGCCGGCTAATGCGGCTTCCACGGTCGGGACGCTGGCCTGGATGCGCAAGTCGCTGGTGACTTTGCCGTCTTTAACCGGCACATTCAAATCTTGGCGGATTAACACGCGTTTGCCGGCCAAATCCAGGTCGACCATTCGTTTGATAGACATAAGTTCTCCTTTGGTTGAAATAGTGAAAACATTATAAAGTGTAATGCCGGCCGCAGCCTGATTTAAAAAATAATAGAACAGTCAGATGCTTGGGCTATATTTGCTATCCATTGCCTAAACTTTTGTTGGCGGACTTATGTTCAAGTCGATTGTATTTTCGGTTTTCTGCGTGTTGGTATTAGGTGTCGATTCCGCGCACTGCCAGCCCGCGCCTGCCGCTGCCGGCGCCGATGAAATTCAGGTGTTGATAGACGTATCCGGCAGCATGAAACAGAACGATCCGGAAAATCTGCGCATAGACGCCAGCCGGTTGTTGGTCAATTTGCTGCCGGATGGTGCCAAGGCCTCGTTCTGGCTGTTCGCCGAAAAAACCGCGCCGCTGTCCGCGACCGATGTCGTCAGTTCTGCCTGGAAACAGCAGGCCAGCAAAGCCACGGCCAATATTCATTCTCGGGGTTTGTACACTCATATCGAAGATGCGATTCAGACCGTGCTCAGCCAAGGATTTACCGGTAGCGGCAAGAAACACCTGATTTTATTGACCGACGGTTTTGTGGATATTTCCAAGGACATCATGCAAAGCGCGGATTCCCGCGAACGAATTCTTAGTGAGTGGATCCCTAAACTCCAGCAACAAAATATCAACGTGCAAACCATCGCCTTATCCGAGCAGGCCGACAAAGAGCTGCTGGAAAAACTGGCGTTTGAGACCGGCGGCTGGGCGGAAACCGCGCAATCGGCCGAACAATTGCAGCGGGTATTTTTGAAAATGGCCCAAAAAGCCGCGCCGAAAGAAACCTTGCCGCTAACCGACAATAAGTTCAAGGTCGATAGCGGCATCCACGAATTTTCGGTGTTGGTGTTCAAAAAGCCGCATGCCGCGCCGACGCAATTGGTTGCGCCGGACGGTAAAAGCATCAGTAAACAAAGCATGGTCGCCAATGTGTCCTGGCTGGAAAGTCAGACGTACGACCTGATCACCGTTAAGCAACCCTTGATCGGCGAATGGCGCTTGGTGGCGGAAGTCGATCCCGATAACCAAGTCATGATCGTCACCGACCTGAAACTGCAACTTAGCGAAATTCCCAATTTTCTGGGCGAGAATGAAGTCTTGCCAATCAAAGCGCACTTCACCGATAAAAATAAGCTGATCGACCGCGCCGATTTTCTGGGCATGTTGACCCTGGAAATTATCCAAGATCAGCAAACGCCGGCAAAAATGCAGGCTGTGACAGCCGAGCCCGGTTTTTATCAGCATAAGGTCGAGCATTTGAGTTTGGGTAAACATCTGCTGAAAATCGTCGCCGACGGCAAGACTTTCAAGCGGGAAATTATTCATGAGATCGACGTAGTTGCCACGCCTATTGCCGTGGAGAAGCACGTGGATGCTGCTCAGCGTCAGGTTAGTTTGAAACTGCTGCCGGATCCCAAGTTGATCGATCCTGCCGGCTTTGTGGTCCATGCGGTGATTAACCAAGCAGGGCATGAGCCGGAAACCCGAGCGCTGACCAATAAAGATGGAGTCTGGTTGCTGGATTTGGCCGGTTTGCCGCCGCAGACCACCACGCATGTCAATTTCAACGTGATGGCTAAAGATCATGCCGGCAAGCCGCTGACGCCGGCGATCAAACCGCTCACTATCGATGACAGTTGGTTCGTTGCTGCCGAGAAAGTCGAGGTTGCCGCACCGGCGGCAGAGACTGATGCACATCACGAGTCAGGCGATCATGAAAAAACCGATCAGAAAACCGATGCCGAGCAGCATGAGCAGACTGACCATGAGCAACATCCGCCGCCGGGCGCCGCGGAAACCAATTGGTTATTGGTTGGCGGCATCCTGTTGACCATCAATCTGATACTGGGTGTTGGTGGGTTTTTTACCTATCGTTACCTGAAAAAAAGCCAAGCAGAAAAACATCAGCAGTTACTGGAGAGATTGTCATGAATCCATTCGATTCCGTGGTAGTGATATTAGCGGCGGAGGCGTTGGGGTTTTTGACGCTGCTGGTTATCGTGCTGTTTTTTATCTCGAGAAACCGGCGAGGGAAGGAGATGGCCGAAATTGATCATTTCATTACCGAGCTTGAAGAGCAGGCCATCGTCAAAAATCGCTGGCTGGAGCAATTTCTGGAGGAAAACTGCGGGTTGGCTACAGCGGAGATCGAGCCATTGTTGCAAGAAGTCAACGCGTCTGAACGCGCTGTGTTTGAAGGGGTGATTCGCTTGTTTCTGAAACGCGAGTTGGTGTTGTTGAGTGAGATCGAGCAACGTGTCGGCCGCCTAACCGAGCCTTATCAGAATTTGCTGGCAAATCGGGGCGCGGCTGCGCCGGTTGCTGCGGTGCAGGATTCGCCGCAAGCACATCAATTGGCAGGCTTGGAACGTATTAACCAACAACTGGTGCGGCAACTGGATAACGCGATGAAAACCATCGACGAAATGTCCGCCGAATATACCCGTGTGTTTAGCGGCAACCAGACCGCCTTAGAGTTGGAAAACAGCAGTAAAAAGATGCTGCAAATTTTCCATGATGCCGAACGTGGTGTGCGCGAGAGCATTACGGAGTTGGGCAAATGAATCAATCTCTGCTGCTTATCGGCTTAGGAGAATTGTCGCTGTTGTTGTTGGCCGGCCTGATCGCCGTGCTGGTCGTTAATCGCCGGAATAAACGTCGGCGGCTGGCCGGCATCGAAGAATTGCTGGAAGACATTAAGGACCGGCAGGAACGGCGCAGCGACAGGTTGGCCTTGGCCTTGACCGGTAAACATCACTTAGACGAACAAACCGCGCAGGCTGTCAGCGAAAATCTGATTGCGGCGGAAAAGCAGTTTTTGTATGGGTTTATAGAACAGCAAATGCAGCAGCAGACGGTGGGCGGATTTTACGAAAATCTGTGCCGTTTGCTGGATAGTTATCTGGACGGCTTACCCAAAGCGGGTGAAAAACCGGTTGCCGACGAGCCGGCTGCCGAGACTGAACAACAACATGCCGGCACCGATTCGGAGCAGTCAAAACCGGCTGACACTGACGCAACCCCAGCCGAAGAGGCCCCGCCACCACCGGATTGGGGCGACGTGTTCGATTGAGGCAACAACTATTCTGACTCAGGGGGAAGATTGGCACCCATTCAAGCTTGCGTGATCATCCCGGCGACAGCGGGGAAAACCAAGAAAGGTGGGGACCATCGAAACTATTTTTACCGGGTAAAAGACGTGATTTCCTTTCTGAATCTCAAATGGGGGCCGCTGGAAGCCGTTGCGTATCCGCCCGCTGGCGGTGGTACGCTGTCAGGCAAAAAGGGTATTGTCCTCTTCGAAGTTCATGGCTGGAGTGATGCTAGCGGTCATGCAACGCTATTCGACGGAACGACTTGTTATGACCACTGCTATTTCAACGAGCTAGGCGTGACAGATCGCACTAGCCACGCAAATTTCCGGGTGCTCAAATGAAAGCCGTCCACACATTCGTTGCCGTGGGGCTATGTTGCTATTCACTGACAGCTATCGCGGATTCCAACGCTGCCACACGACGTAGCAACGCCGAAAACTATAAAGACAGGGCGCTGGCCGCCTGCTTATCAACCGCTTACAAGGATTCGCCGGCAGGCGAGGATGCTGACATTACCAAGAGCGCGTTTTTGGAATGGACGTATTACAACGACGATAAAGGGAATCCGGCAATCGATCAACTTGTTGAGAAATATCTGCATCGAGACTACAGCAATCCGGTGGAAGGTTACGCTGGGGCGAAATTTAACCTGCTTAAGTGCCTGGACATGTATCACAGCCAAGAACTTGATGCACAGGTTCATAAGTACGTCCCACACCCTAACTGGGTAGGGGACAAGCCGGCCAAGCGCTAGTAATTCGCTGCTTTGGCGTGTTCATGGGCAATCCAGGCCGCAGACTCGGAGTCAAAATTTTCGCAGGCACGAAAATTCTTGCTCATGGGGCGGCGATGCCGCTATCGCGACAATCTCGCCTGCGAAATTGGGTTCCGGTCATCCATGCCAGTGATAACGCGATAAGTCCGGTAGGTCAGGGTACGCGATAGCGTTCCCTGACAACAGGCTGTCTCATTAACTTGTCGGTATTTCCGTCGCCGGCTGGTCGAGCAACTTGATGCCGGTCAATTTGCTGAAAAAACTGGCGGACCGTTTCGCCACGCTATCGCCACCATCGATACCGGCTTGTTGGATGTTTTCAAACACCACAATCGAATGCGGCTCCACGGTATACCAGGGTTTGCTCAGCGCTTTTTGTTCCGCAGGCTCGATAATATCTTTGGGCGATGTTTGTGCGGTATCCAAAGCCAGACACCAGCTTTTGCCTTCAACCTCCGGCAGCTGCATGTTGTGTTTGCTATCGGACATGTTCATTATCGCGTGCAGGTCAGCTTCGTCTTTGCCTAATGCCGCCAGCGTAAAGGCTAGAATCCGCGTGTTCGGGTCGTCCCAACGCGGCGGTTGATCTACTTCCAGGCCATGCCAGCTGATGTCGGCCATATCTTTGCCTTCCATTTTTCGGCCGGTGAGGAAATTTCGACGCATCAAGGCTGGATGACGTTTGCGCAAGCGGATCATCTGCTGCACAAAATGCAGCACGTCGGCATTCTCCTTGGCTTTATCCCAGTTCAGCCAGCTTAATTCGTTGTCCTGACAATAGCAGTTGTTATTGCCTTGCTGCGTGTGCAGAAATTCGTCGCCAGCCAGCAACATCGGTACGCCATGGCTAAGCAGCAAAACCGCAAAGGCGTTTTTCACCTGTTGCCGCCGCAGTTTGCCTATGGCCGGGTCGGGGGTCGGGCCTTCCGCGCCGCAATTGCTGCTGAGATTATTGCTGCAACCGTCCCGATTGTTTTCGCCGTTCGCGGTGTTGTGTTTTTCGTTGTAGCTGAACAGATCTTTCAACGTAAAACCGTCGTGGCAGGTGACAAAGTTAATGCCGCTGATCGGCAGGCGGTGCTGATGTTGATAGAGATCGCTACTGCCGCAGATACGCGTGGCTACTTCGCTGATGATGCCGGTGTCGCCGCGTAGGAAGCGGCGAATCACGTCGCGGTAACGGCCGTTCCATTCTCCCCAGCGATAGCCGGGAAAGTTGCCGACTTGATAAAGGCCGGCCGCGTCCCAGGCTTCCGCAATCAGCTTGGTTTTGGCCAGTTGTTCGGATAGTTCTATGCCCCAGACCAG
>Ga0123389_181791_pt1 | contig 11147 bp, 7 predicted proteins | sample T0HHNH4metaT_FD_89917 | JGI IMG/M metagenome (GOLD analysis project Ga0123389, IMG submission 89917) | Methane-oxidizing artificial microbial communities from Washington, USA to study methane cycling - T0-HHNH4 metaT (Metagenome... | ecosystem: Engineered > Modeled > Simulated communities...
GGCTATGTTAATTCTTTTGTAAGTGCGATGGGTTAGTATTCTCAGTATTTTTTAATTTTTTAACCCTTTTCGCATGTATGTTACATGTTAGATGTGTGTTAATGCTTTTTTTTCTGGAATATGTTGCTTAATGGTGCAATATTTTTCTGTTTTATAAGAGGTTAGATATTTAGAAGACGCAGCTGGTGTTGTCCACATAATAATTCTCCTTAGGTTAAATTCGTCTGCTTTCACAACTGCATAACGTGAATTAATACTACGCTTAGCTCAAAATAAACTGCTATCTAAACTGCGTAAAACTATCTCATGATTTTCATTAGATTAAAGTTGTTAAGTATTACCTTTAATGCGTTTCATCAGACGTTTTATGCCTTTGCGTCCAATCGTGCGTTTTAATGAGACTTTGAAATCGTATAACTGAAATTGCAAACGATGTTGCCAGGTAAACTGCATGCCAGAAAGACCTAGATATATTTGCATAAAACGTATACGCCCCGCCCAATGCAGTTTGTGGCAGGCGCGTGTAAGGTCAGCAATTCTTAAGTTAACAGCGATGCCGTGGTTATAACTGTGGATACGCGCGGTATCAATTAACGAAAAGCTTAATTGCTTATTATGGTCAATATTCACCAAAATATTACCGCCAGATAAATCCCTAAAATGAATGCCTCGATTGTGCATGGCGTGACAATAGATAGCCAGCTGTGTGTATACCGACTCAGGTTTTAGGCCAAGAAAATCAAACTCACCCTTAGCATAAGCGGCAAATATTTGTCCAATATTGGCATCTGCTTGTACAAATTCACACAGGTAAAAATTCTGTTTAAGTGTGGTATCACCTATTTTCTCAAAATAAGCCACAGGATGTGCGGTCGCGATGCCGCGTCGCATCAGTTCCATTGCGCCATTCCAGCTGCGTTTGGCTTTGCTAGGCTTAAAGCGATCTAAAAACGCTTTATGCGGATACATTTTGACGGGTTGTTTAATGGTTAATTCTTTAGCAGCTTCATGTGTCGCGCTGATATTTCTAGGGTCAGGCACCGCCCAAATGGCATTACGCGCATGACGCAATGCGCTGTCTTTATTTGGCGCAATCAAATTAATTGGATGTAGTTTGTGCATTAACAATTGGGCATCAGCCGTATTTTTGGCTAATACCAAACCTTGCCAGTCAACGTCTTTAAATGCAAAGTATTGCAAATCTGCAACATGCGCATGAATCGCAACATCTTTGGCCAATTGTGCATTTACTATCGTAGGCGCACCATTATTCCAGATTAAATAAATAGGCGACTCCGTGATGAGGTTCGGATGTTGAGTGAAAGTATCGCCGTCACGATGCAGTACTTTTGCCGTTTGCAAGGTCTCTGTTGAATAAATATCGCTTAGAAGTGCGGTTTTACCATTAATTGTCCATGCCGCATGAATATGCAAACCGTTTTGTGCAAAATGGTGAATCTCTAGACCATTTGCAGTGGTAATCGGTGCGATATAACGTGTGCCCTGTATTAAATTCGCTACCGTTTTTACTGCACTAAAGCTAGGATGATGTTGATAGTTCTCCAACGCACCATCGGTATTTTTGTAATAAGCCACGCGTTCTAAATCGGGATAATCCGCTTCAGTTAAAGCATCAGTAATTAAGCCTTCACGCTGGCAAATGAGTGCACCCCAATTGACATGAGTCAAGCTACCCGAAGCGGCCAATAGTAGAAAATAGCGTGCGGCATAATCCGCTTGTTTTTGTAAGCCATCTGGCAAAAGACGTTGAATGCGATAGATTGCCCAAAATGCAGCTGAGGACACGGAATCTTTAATACCAAAATCACGGCCAATTTTCTGTAATAAACGCGCTTTTTTAATCAGGTTATACTTAAAAATGCGTGCCCACTGATATTTAAAAATACGATGATCAAAGCGCTCTGGTTCGGTTGTACGTTCAGAAAATAAATTGTCGCTGTGAATGTCGGGTAATTGATGCAGGTTTCTAAATGTCTTAAGCAAACTAATATTATAAAACGGCTCAAAGTCCTGAATATTCGGGCCGATTAAAGTGACGCCGTGCACTTTAATCTCAGTGTGTGCAATTGCCCAGGCATGTAAAAAACCATCCAGCGTATAACCAGCCCACCGCTTGCGATTAATGGTATTTCCAATTTCAATGGCTTGAATCTGGCTACCAAATACGTCTAATACCTCACTTAAAAACTGTCGCCAAATGGCTTGTTCAGTTTTTAAGTGCATATTTTTTGCTGCATCAAATGGCTGTAGCAGATGTAAGGTAATGGCTAATTTTTCTGCGATCAATCGGCGCAAAAAACGCGTGTTATCGCGCGTTAAGTCACCATACGTCATGTCTAAACGGACACGTTTAATGCCCAATGCTTGCAATTGTTGAACAATGTAATCATCCGTTGCAGGATTCGCATTAGAGGCTACGCATACACCAATAAAATCGTGGGGGATGTCGTGCTGCTCAATAGGTAAATGTCCATTTTTAATACGCAAACCGCCGCGCAGAATATAGCTTAATCCATCGCGGATGACTTGCTTTGTGAGCATGGATGCTTGTTTAACGCTCATTCTGGTAAGTGGTAGCGTTGTTCGCTATACAGTAAGGCCGGCAATAGTGAATTGGCTAACGCGCGCTGCTCAATTTCTTGTGCATCAGCTGGTGGCGCAGTTTCATTCAGATGTTTGCTTTTTGCATCATATACGCCGTGCGCTGGCGGTTTACCTTCGCGCAACACTACAACATTATTAGAGTCAGCCGTTTGCTGCATCCACGCAAAATTAGAGTTATATTGCATCATCGCGCGGCCTAAGTAGTCAGCAGGTTCGCTGGATAAATCACGACCTGTCATCGGGTGTTGGCCGCTGATACCCATTAGTGACAATACCGTCACTGGTAAATCAATTTGGCTGACAATGCTTTTAATGCTTTGAGGCTTAATATCGGCACCTAAAATCAAGCCTGGGATATGAAAGTGCTCAATCGGCACCAGCGTATTGCCGCGAACACGGACATCGTGATCTGCCACGATTAAAAATAGCGTATCTTTCCAATAAGGGCTTTTTTTGGCTTTCTCAAAAAACTGCCCCATCGCATAATCGGCATATTTAACTGCATTGTTATCGGTACCTTTTGGTTGTTCATACAGTTCAATACGACCATCAGGAAACTCAAAAGGTGCGTGGTTAGAAGATGAAAACGCTAGTGTGAAAAATGGCTTGCCGCTGGCGTGATGTGCCATCAATTGCTCATGTGTTTTGTTGAGCAAGTCCTCATCAGATGCTCCCCAGCTGCCCATAAACACAGGGTTTTTATAATCTTTCTGATCGGTAATCTGATTAAAGCCGTTACCCAGAAAAAAGCTGCGCATATTATCAAAATGCGATTCGCCGCCATAGATAAACTCCGCGTTATAGCCTTGTTTAGTTAATAGACTGGCTAAGGTGAAGAAGTTTTTTTGGCTAAGAGATAGCTTAACCGTGCTTTCTGAAGGTGTTGGCTGAAAACCAGCCGTCACCGCCTCAATGCCGCGTACCGAACGGGTGCCAGTGGCATACAACTGTTCAAACCAGATACCTTCCCTTTTTAATTTTTCTAAATTCGGTGTGACAGGTTTACCACCCAGTGATTCCACAAAACCTGCGCCCAGACTTTCCTGCAAGATAATCACTAAATTAAGCGGTTTTTCACGTTTGGCGGAAGGTGTGAGTGTTTTTAAAGTAGGGATTTCGCTATCGGTCGCGCCAGTGAGTTTGAAGATTTCTGCTCTATCCATTTTGCCGTAAATTTGGCTGGATTTGCTTTCGTGCTGTAAATCGTAAATGGCATAAATGACAGAGTAGCCTGAATTTAATATCAGGCTATTCACCATGCTGTCTTGCGTAATGGCGAATAATGCGGGATTGGCTGGGCGATGGCCAACGGTAGAGCGTATGGCAAAAGCCGTGAGCAAAAATATAAGTGGCCAAATTAACCATATTTTTGTGTTGGACCAACTGGGTTTTGCTTGCAACCAAGGACGCATAAAATGGCGCATCAGCCATATCGCTAACACTACAAAACCAATGCTGGCGAACACATGGATTTTAAAACCGCCCCATAACATCTTCACTACTTCATTAGGGTATTTCAGATATTCTACAAATAAGCGATTCGGCCGCACGTCATATTCTGCAATAAATCCAGGCGTTGCAGCTTCTAGAAATACCAGTAAAACAATGGCGGCAATTACCCAAATATAAGTGAATCTTTGCCATATTCTAAATAAGCTTTTAATGGCTAAAAGTGGCGCTGTTAACAGTGGAATTAAGCTTAATAAACAGAGCTGAATAATGTCGACACGGATGCCTTGCAATAAAATTTCAGCTAATTTTCCTGTGGAATCTACACGGTCAAACTTCCATAGTATTAAGCCCAAACGCGAAACAGAAAGGATGATTAATCCTAATAAAAGCATCGCGATTAAGGGCGCAAACGGCCCGAGTTTGTTGGAAACTCGCCAAATAGCTTGTTGAAATTTCTGCGCTAAATTTTTTAATGACTGAATAAACATGCGTGGTTTGAAGTAGTGGGTCCAGTAAAGGAATGATTATAGCTAGAAACCGCCAGCAGGTTGTAGATTTAAGTGAATGCGTTAATACAGGGTAAATACTTAAACTATGTGTTTGATCCATAACTTAAAGGTATCAATATATTCAGGCTGGCGAATACATAAGTAAATGGTCACTACCGCGTTTAACAAGGCAGTTGCTAGAAATAATTGAGGAATATTTAAACCTTGCTGAAATAGTAACAATGAAAATCCAGCCGATATCACCATAAATAAAGCATTCATGATGTTATTTGCTGCAATCACGCGCGATTGAAAGCCTTTCTGCGCGCGCGTTTGGATTAACACGTATAAGGGCACGATGTAAAAGCCGCCAAATAAGCCGATGAACATCACGTCTGCCAGTAAACGCCAGTGACTGAATATGCCAATAAAGCTTTGATAGTTTTGTACTATTGGGCTACCTGCGGCATGGATGTTACTGCTGGAAAAGTACAAATCTGTGCCAAAAATGCTTAAGCCGATTGCGCCAAATACGACTAGGCCAAGTTCTACACGGCCTTTTGACAGCTTTTCGCATAATAGCGAGCCAATACCGATGCCAAGCGAAAATATACTTAGCAATAAAATAAAAACGCTTTCGTCGCCATGCAGCACATTTTTGGCCAGATTCGGAAATTGCGCCAGTAATGTCGCGCCGTAAAACCAAAACCATGAAATCGCAATAATGCCTAACCAGATGGTTTGCTGAGACCATATTAATTTTATGCTGCGGTAAGTTTCTGTAATGGGATTCCAGTTGATTTTTAAGTTGGCATCCGCCGCTGGCGAGTTTGGTATGTCGCGACTTGTCCAGTAACCCAGCGCTGCAATCAGCAGAATGCTGATGCTGGTGAATAATTCATGCTGCGATATGCTGCCTAACCATGCGCCTAAAACCTGGCCAAGCAAAATAGCAATAAAAGTGCCCATCTCTACCATGCCATTGCCGCCGATTAATTCATGCTGTTTTAAGTGCTGCGGTAAATATGAATATTTGATTGGTCCAAACAAGGTGGAGTGCATACCCATCATGAACAGGGCAATGGACAATAACCAAATGTTATGCAGATAAAAACCACTGCTGGCGAATAACATAATGGCGATTTCAAATAACTTAACTAAGCGGATGACGGAAGATTTTTCATATTTATCGGCGATTTGCCCTGCGGTGGCAGAAAATAAAAAAAACGGCAAAATAAACACACCTGGCAGCAAAGTTGTTAATGTGCCGCCATCGATACTGCTTAAACTCACGGTATGAAATGCGACTAAGGTGATAAGCGCGGTTTTAAAGACGTTGTCGTTAAATGCGCCTAAAAACTGGGTAAAGAAAAAAGGTCGAAAACGCTGTTGCGATAATAAGTCAAATTGATTGCTCATTTGTTACTTTCTGATTAATTTTCTTTAGCTTAAAAAGTCTGTTTTATTAATTGCTAATGGATTTGGAAAAGAAAATTACGCTGATTCCGCCATTTGTTTCAGCGTCACATAATCCGTTTTACCGGTACCTAATACGGGTAATTCCGTTATTTGTACAATTTTGCGCGCAACGGCAATTTCGGGCAGTTTTAAGTTTTTAGCCACTATTTGTAAATCTTCGCGTTTTAATGCCAGGTCGGTGGTGAATAAAATAATGGTTTCGCCGCGTTGCACGTCTGTTTGCGTGCTGGCCGCATGTTGGTGTTCTGGCGCGGCGGTGCTGGCGATTTTTTCTACTACTTCCAATGACACCATTTCGCCGGCTATTTTGGCAAAGCGTTTAACACGGCCTTTAATGTGGATAAAACCCTGCGCGTCTACTTTGACAATATCACCTGTGTTGTACCAGCCTGTGCCGAAGTCACTGCTTGGTGGTTGTAAGACGGCAGGCGCGTCAAATAAATAATAGCCCATCATCACGTTTTCACCGCGCACATGCAGTAAACCGCCATCCTCTATGCCGGGCACAGTTTCTAGCTTGTGTTCCATGCCTGGCAAAAATTGGCCAACAGTGCCGTTTAAGTTAGCCATCGATGTGTTGGCAGAAACAACTGGTGCGCATTCTGTTGTGCCGTAGCCTTCCAATATGCGAATACCAAATTTATCGGCGTAAGTTTTGCGCACTTCCTCATTGAGTTTTTCAGCACCGGCAATCACAAGGCGCAATTTATAAAAATCGTATGGATGGGCAAATTTGGCGTAATTGCCTAAAAAAGTGCTGGTTGAAAATAACACAGTACAGCCGCGGTCATAAATCACTTCTGGAATCACCTTATATTGTAATGGCGATGGAAATATTAACGTTTTAATACCATTAAAAATCGGCAAAAGTGTACCTGTGAAGCCAAATGCGTGAAAAAATGGCAGCACCATCATAAATTTGTCGCTCGGGTTAAAATCAAGTATAGCCATGATCTGTGCGATATTGGCCAAAATAGTTTGATGCGAGTGTACGACGCCTTTAGGTTTGCCTTCACTGCCCGATGTAAACAAGATGACTGCCGGTTGGTCTGGTTGGCCAATCTCCATTGCCACGCGCGGATAATGTAGTGCGTAACCCATTAACCAAGCGCGATCCAGCACATTGAATTGAGCGCGCAAGTCTTCTAAATAGACAATGTTTAAGTTTTCTAAATGCGCGATTTCATTTTCTAATTTAGCGGCTTCAATAAATTTGCGTGAACTAATGACGGTTTTAACGTTAGCAGCAATACAGGCATTTTGCATACCAGCGCTGCCAGATGTGTAATTAAGCAACGCGGGAATACGGTTAAATGCACTCATGCCTAAAATCAGTGCAACCGTATTGGTGACGTTGGGCATTAACACACCGACGGCTTCATTTTTCGCGCTGACTTTACAGGCGATTCGACCTAGCGCCAAACTTTTTTTGAGTAAAGCCTGATAAGTTTCTTCAACTTCGTTCATGTCTTCAATGAGTTTATAGCTGCCATCAAATTTATTCATCGCATCCAAAAACGCCTCAAAAAGTGTGCGGCTTTTTTGTGATTGAAACAGCATGTGCTGCATGACATTGCGCATACCTTCGCCAGCAATACGGCGTCGCTGCTTGGAAGATAAAACTGTGTGGTGGTGCGCTATCGGAGTTTCGATGTGGGTAGTCGGTAAAATCGTGAGCGTGACTTTGGGGAAGATTTTGCGCGGATGTCCGTTGGATAATCGCCCAAAATAGGATTCGGCCGCGCCATCTACGCGTACCGGCAAAATGGTCGCGCCGGTTTTTGCTGCGACGAAACCAGGGCCATCGTAGACTTTCATGAGCGCGCCCGTTAAGGTGATGCGACCTTCCGGAAAAATCACCACGTTTTGACCAGCATCTAGTAATTGGATGACTTTTTTCATAGCCAAAGGAGATGACGGATCAACTGCCAAATAAGGTGTTAAGCGCAAAAATTGCCTGAACCACCCATTTTTTAATACCGTGGTATGCACGACAAAAGTCGCTTTGACCGGTAAAAATAAGCCCAGTAAAAAACCATCTAAAAACGATTCATGGTTAGCCACAATTAACAGGCGATTGGTTTGTGGCACGTTTTCTAAACCACGTACTTTGACTCGAAATAGTATTTTACTAACAGATCTTAGTAATGTGGCCAGCATCTTCTCTCCAAACTTTTCTATTTTCATTACGCTTTATTCTTAGAATTTTTATCAGTAGCTGGGCAGTATTTTGCCATTCATTTGAAATGATTAGGGTTTTTTCATTTTCGTTAATATTAATTGAAATTAGGATGAATTCTAAAAACAGGCTCCGACTATCGGATATCTTGTTATTGGACACCTAGCCACAAATAAAAAACGGACACCTAAGTGTCCGTTTTTTATGATGACCAGTGATTTAAATAATCAAGTCACTGATGATGCTTATTAATAATGATAAGCACGTTCGCCATGTTCAGTTGTATCTAAGCCTTCACGCTCTGATTCTTCTGATACACGTAAGCCAACTACAATATCTACGATTTTATAGAGAATATAGCTAATCACAGTTGCCCAAACAATTGTCACACCTACTGCAATTGCTTGTGTAGTTACTTGGCTAGACATCGTAATGCCTTCTGCATAACCAACACCACCCAAACCAGCGCTCATAAACACGCCTGTACCGATAGCACCGATGATACCTGCAACACCATGAATACCAAATACATCTAAAGAGTCGTCATAACCAAGTTTGCTTTTCAAGCTAGTAACAGCCCAGAAACTGACAATACTTGCGATAACACCTAAGACGATTGCACCCATTGGGCCTACAAAGCCGCATGCCGGTGTAATAGCAACCAAGCCAGAAACTGCACCTGAAGCTGCACCTAACATTGAAGGCTTGCCTTTTGCAAACCATTCTACGAACATCCAAGCCATCACTGCAGCAGCTGTTGCAACTTGTGTATTAATTAAAGCTAATCCAGCAGTTCCGTCAGCGGCCAACTCGCTACCGACGTTAAAGCCGAACCACCCCACCCACAGTAATGCTGCACCAATCATTGTCATCACCATGCTGTGAGGAGTCATTGCTTCTTTGCCGTAGCCAATACGTTTGCCTAATAGAATTGCACCGATCAATGCCGCAACACCTGCATTAATGTGAACAACTGTACCGCCTGCAAAGTCTTTAGCACCAAGCTCTGCCAAGATGCCGCCGCCCCAAACCATATGCGCTACTGGGAGATATACAAAAGTTACCCATAATGCGATAAACAATAGCACCGCAGAAAATTTGATGCGCTCGGCAAAACCACCCACAATCAATGCTGGTGTAATACATGCGAATGTTAATTGGAATGTGATAAAGACATATTCAGGAATCACGCCATTAAGAGAATCTGGAGTAACACCTAATAAAAATGCTTTACTAAATCCACCAATGTAGCCATTTAAACTACCGCCATCTGTAAATGCCAGGCTATAACCATATACAACCCAAATCACAGAAACCATCGCAGTAATTGCAAATACTTGCATGAGTACTGATAGCATGTTTTTAGCACGTACTAGGCCACCATAGAATAATGCCAGGCCAGGAATAATCATTAGCAACACTAATACCGTTGCCATAATCATCCAACTCGTGCTGCCAGAGTCCAATGTGGCTGGCGCTTCAGCAGCTTCTGCTGGAGCTGCTGCATCTTCGGTAACCACTTCAGATGTTGTTTCAACCGTTGTAGTTTCTACTGTAGTGTTTGCGCCATCAGTTACTGTTTCCACAGTCGTCACAGATGCATCAGGTAAATCTTCTGCAAAACTACTCGTGCTCACTGCGCCTATGCTGACTAGGGCAACTAGCGATAAAACAGATAATAATTTTTTCATTTTATATGCCCCTTATAGCGCTTCAGGCCCGGTTTCACCGGTACGGATGCGATAAACTTGTTCTAGATTGAAGACAAAAATCTTGCCATCACCAATTTTTCCAGTAGCGGCTGCTTTTTCAATCGCGTCCACCACCTGGTCTAGCATGTCATCTTTAATAGCGATTTCAAGCTTCACTTTTGGTAAAAAATCGACGACATATTCTGCGCCGCGGTATAGCTCAGTATGGCCTTTTTGGCGGCCAAATCCTTTCACTTCAGTAACGGTAATGCCTTGCACGCCAATGGCAGACAAAGCTTCACGAACCTCGTCAAGCTTAAACGGCTTGATAATTGCGGATACAAATTTCATGAGTGCCTCCTAGTGTAAAGTAATCATGCGACAGGAAATTTCAATTCAAAATTTTCTGTCGCATTTTTACAGGTAATACGTACTAAAAATTTAGAACGTTTTTTGAACAAATACTGTGAATTGGTCATCACCGATGTTGTCGCCAAGTATTGTGTAAGCAGCGTCACGGGCGTTGGTGGTGGTGTAATAAGCACCAACGTTTACACCGTTGCTCCAAGATTTAGTTGCCCCAAGTTTCCAGTCTGTGTAATCACCTACATCATTACCGGAGCCTTTAAACTCTTGTCTGCCAACGTGACCATTGATAGTAAAACCTGTCTCACCGATTGGATAGTTAGCATTCAGTTCTGCATACCAGCTACCGTCAGCATTTTTAAGACCAAATGCGCCATCAGAAGCTACCACTGAAAGTTTTGCTGCTAACCATTCATAACTCAAACTGCCGTAAACTTCAGTCGTCTCAGCAGATTTTACACCTGGATTTTTGCTACCTGGGTAAATATATTGTAGAACACCCACGTTGTAACCAACACCTGTGTCACCAATAGTATTTGCGAAACCACCATAAATGTCCAACTCTAGACTAGAGCTTTTATAGGCGTCAGCATCAGATAACCAGCTGATGTTAGTGGCCCATGAGCCTAGATAAAAACCACTGGAGTGCGAGTAATCAATACCGCCTTGCAAAGCAGGGTCTTGGTCTGTTTGCGTTAAACCACGGAAAATGTATTGGCTATATAGACCGACGTTGTAAGTGACGGTATGTGGTGATGCAGGTTCAGCTGCTGCAGCCGGCGCAACCGTTTCTTCAGCGTAAGAAAATGTTGGTACTGCAAGTACGCTTAGTACAGCGATTGATAATAATGAATGACGCATTGTGTA
>Ga0123389_171718_pt1 | contig 11133 bp, 10 predicted proteins | sample T0HHNH4metaT_FD_89917 | JGI IMG/M metagenome (GOLD analysis project Ga0123389, IMG submission 89917) | Methane-oxidizing artificial microbial communities from Washington, USA to study methane cycling - T0-HHNH4 metaT (Metagenome... | ecosystem: Engineered > Modeled > Simulated communities...
GACTGCAAAAGAACGCTGCGGTTTAGGTCACATGAGCAAGCGCCTGATTGAAAACCTGTCTAACGGCTATCAGCAGCGCGTAGGCATAGCGCAGGCGATCATTCATCGCCCGATGGTCGTGATCCTTGATGAACCTACCGTTGGCCTTGACCCAATCCAGATTCGCGATATCCGTGCCTTGATCCGCGAAGTCGGCGGTGAGCATAGTGTGATTATTTCTACGCATATCCTGCCGGAAGTGGAAATGGTCTGTGACCAGGTGCAGATCATTGACAAAGGCCGGCTGGTGTTTAACGGCTCCATTGATGTGCTCAAGCGCCAGCGCATAGGTAACAAGCTGCTGGTAGGTTTGCACCGCGCGCCGGATACAGCAGAGCTGCTTAAAATTGATGGCGTATCAGAGGCTGAAGTGTTACCGAGCGGCCTGATCCGTGTTCGATTTGAAGATGGCGCCACTCCGGCAGAAGCTATCGTGCAGACGGCGGTTCAGCAAAACTGGGGCCTGCATCATATCGCTCCTGACCAAACCAGCCTGGAAGATGTGTTCATGCAGCTGACCTATCAGGAACAGTTGGTTTCTCCAGAGCAGACCACTGCTTAATCTCAGGCTAAATGATGCAATCGGATATTTAAGGTTTATTTATGATTATCAATGTAGCAAGAAAAGAATTAAAAAGTATGTTTGCCTCGCCAATGGGCTGGGTAATCCTGTCTTTACTGATGTTTGCTTTCGGCACGCAGTATCTCAATGGTGTGAATGACTACTTTGCCGTGATGTCAGGGGCGATGCGCCCGGCCGAGCGTACCGGGGTGACGCAGTTTGTAGGCCAGTCTGTGTATGGCCTGGCTTCGTTCATCATGCTGTTTGCGGTGCCGCTGCTGTCTATGCGCCTGATTTCAGAAGAACGCCGCAGCCAGACACTGCCTTTCATGTTCAGTGCGCCAATCTCGCTGACTGAAATCGTGGTGGGTAAGTTTTTAGGGCTGGTTGCCTTTTTAAGTATACTGATCGTCTTTATCGGCGTGATGCTGAGTACGCTCAATATCTGGTCTGATATTGATTTTGGCTTCCTGTTCGCCAACTCATTGGGCTTGCTGCTGATGGTGGCTGGTTTTTCAGCGCTTGGTATTTATTTCTCAGGCATGACCCAGCAGCCCGTCATTGCAGCGATCCTTACCTTTATCGCCTTGTTCGCGCTGATGATGCTGGATCGTTTCTTTGCCGGTGACCCAAGCAATATCCTGGGCAGCCTGTCTCTGATGCGGCACTTCCAGTCATTCTCGAATGGTTTGATCGATACTGCCGATATCGCTTACTTTATTTTATTTGCCGTGACATTTTTAACTTTAACCGTGCGTCGCTTAGATGCTGACCGCTTGCGTGGATAGCCCGTATGTTTTACAAACCACGCGTGCTCTCACTTGTCTTTTATTCCGCAGGAAAACTTTGTTCAGTTGGCCGTATGAATAACTACGCCACGCCTTCACAAACTTTCCCTGCGAAACAAAATCCTACGCGATCATCACGCGTATTTACAAAACATACGAGCTTTGGAACTTTGCTATGAATATCAATCGTAAATTACGCTTTCAGTTATTAGTACAAAACTGGTTTTTTGTTGTGCTGTTTTTGATGCTGGTTGTGCTGCTGGGCTACCTTGCCAGCCAGTACCACGTTGCAAAGGACATCACGCAGGCCAACCGCAATATCCTGACGCAAGGCAGCGTGAATGTGCTCAAGCAGATGAAAGCGCCAATCAATATCACGGTGTATGCAACCAAGGATGATGCGTCTAGCGGTGACGTGTTCCGTAAAGGTATCGTGGATTTCTTTGCACGCTACCAGCGCGAGAAAAAGAATATCCATTTAACTTTTATCAATCCGTCCGAAGAGCCGAAGCTGGCGCAGGATGCCGGTGTCAAAACCGACGGCGAAGTGGTGATTGAGTACCAGAAACGTGTGGAGCATATCGTGCCGCCATTTGCCGAGCAAGAGATTACCAATCTTCTGGTCAGGCTTTCGCGTACTAACCAGCAAGCCGTGATGTATCTGGATGGGCATGGCGAGCGTAACTTGATTGGCGTGAAGAATCACGACATCGGCGAATTCGGCAAACAGCTGGAAGCCAAAGGCTTTAAATTTGCCAACCCGGACTTGACTATTGCGCAGCAGGTGCCGAGCAATGGTGCCATGCTGGTGATTGCCAGCCCGCAGGTCGATGTGAGCGAGGTTGAGGCGAAAAAGATCAAGGCGTACCTTGAAGCCGGCGGCAACCTGCTGTGGCTGCTGGACGATGACAATCTGCGTGGTTTGCAGGATGTCGCTGCTTACCTGGGCTTGCAGGTTTCACCGGGCATGGTCATGGATATGGCTTCTGCGCAATACGGTGCCGATGCACGTGTGTCTTTTGCCAGCCTGTATGGCGAGCATGCTATCACCAAGAATTTCATGCTGCGCACCTTGTTCCCGGAAGCGCATGAGGTCACGGCAAGAGGCACCGATGAAAATGGCTGGAAGGTCAGCAATCTGGTTGAAGTGGCACCAAACGGCTGGCTTACTTCTACCAAACTCGCAAAAGATGCGAAACCTGAGTTTAATGAAGCCAAGGACAAACGCGGCCCGATCAACATCGGCGTCGCGCTGGAGCGCACCTATGGCAAAAAAGGCCAGCGTGTAGTGGTGATGGGTAATGCCAATTTCTTGTCCAATACATTCATTACCAACGGCGGCAACCTTGATCTCGGTGTGAATGTGATTAACTGGCTGGCCGGTGACGATAGCCTGATTACCATTCAGCCTATGCCGCTGAAAGACATCAATGTTTCGATTCCGGATACCAGGATGGGTGTGGTCACTGCCTGGACAGTGTTCCACAGCTTCCAGTACTTTATTCCGCTTGGATTCATGATCGTCGGTTTCCTGCTGTGGTGGAAACGCAGAAGAGCTTAAGCCCTGCGGATGGTCCGGATACTCAATCGTCGCTTTACTTGAAGGTGTGGCATGAAAAAACGTTGGATACTCAATTTAATTCTGCTGGCAGTGGTGGCCGGGCTGGTTTCATTTTTATACTTGCGTCCCAAGCAGGATGCTGTGAAACAGGCTGCTTATGAAGTTTCCAGCTACAAACTTGCCGAGTTCAATGCCATTAAAGTTGAGTTCCCGGCAAAAGCTGCGGTGACTTTTGAAAAAGTGAATGGATTCTGGAACCTGACTGCACCTTATAAAACGCGTGCAGATCAGGCTTCAGTGCAGCGCATTCTGGCAATCATCGCGGCCAGCAGCAGCCAGAAGATCGTGACAGACGATTTGCAGAAGTTTGGCTTGCACCAGCCTTCTATCAAGCTCACATTGTTCAGGGATAAAAACAATGCCGAAGAGTTCCTGTTCGGTACATATAATCCGTTGAATGATGAGCAGTATATTTCACATAGAAATACGGTTTACCTGATTTCAAACGATTATGGATCAGCCGCCTCATCGCAGGTGATAGAAATGATCGATAAAGCGCCCTTGAAGCCAACAGAAAAAGTTGCCGGTTTCGATTTCAGCCACCTGGAGCAATGGGAAGAGTCAAGGTTGAACCTTGATCTGGTTGATGGGCAATGGAAAGTTTCTATCGACAAAGCCAAACCTACGCAAAATGAAATGAACGAATGGGCCGATTACTCATGGATCCATACCCGTGCTAAATCGGTAGAACTTTATACCCCTGACCGTAAAGTGACGCATCCTTCATTTGAAGTGAAACTGGCTGATGGCAGCAAGGTGCATTTTGACAAGATTCAGGAGTCTCCGGAACTGATACTGGCGCGCCCTGATGAAGGTTTGATGTACTACTTCCCGCAGGATGAAGGGTTTGTGATGCTGAATCCGCCGATCAATTTGCCTAGTAAATAATTTAAGTTAAAAGCGGCTTGGTTATTAATTAAGAGTGTTCTTACGCAACCAAGGCCGGTTCAGTCTTTAACAAAAATATCAAAAACGTCATTCCGGCGAGGGCCGGAATGACGAGGTGAATTGTCACTTTGTGGCAAGAAAAGGTGCCCTGAGGTACGAAATCTACAGACTATTAAAGATAGTCTCATCCTAATCAATGATCTGAACATAGGTTGCCATGCCAGAACTCCCGGAAGTCGAAACGACCAGAATTGGTCTGATGCCGTTAGTCAATCAAACAGTAGCCAATGTGGTCATACGCAACGCTTCGCTGCGCTGGCCTATTCCGCAGTCGCTGCCGGAGTTGTTGCATGGCCAAACCCTGCGTGCGCTCACTCGCCGTGCCAAATACATATTGGCGCATTTTGACCATGGCACATTGCTGCTGCATCTTGGCATGTCTGGCCGCATCTGCCTGCTGGCGCAGGATGAGCCGCCGCAGAAACATGACCATTTTGACCTCTGTTTCACCAGTGGTCAGGTATTGCGCCTGCGCGATCCGCGCCGGTTCGGCGCTGTACTGTGGGCAGACCAGAACCCGCAGGAACACATGCTGCTGAAAGTGCTGGGGCCGGAACCGCTGAGCGAGGCCTTCACCGGCCAATACCTGTATCAGCATATCCGTACCAGGTCTGCTGCCATTAAAATCACCATGATGGATAGCCACCTGGTGGTTGGCGTCGGCAATATCTATGCGAGCGAATCGCTGTTTCGCGCCCGCATTCACCCTGAAAAGCCCGCTAAAGCCCTCACACTCATTGAGTGTGAGCGACTGGCGGCTGAGATTAAAAACACGCTCACAGACGCACTTGCAGCCGGCGGCAGCAGCCTGCGTGATTTCTTTGGTGCCGATGGCAACCCCGGTTATTTCCAGCAGCAGTATTTTGTTTATGCCCGCGCCAATGACAAAGGCGGTGAGCCATGCCGGGTGTGTAATACGCCTATCAGAATGATCAGGCAAGGGCAGCGTTCAACGTTCTATTGTGAGAGTTGTCAGCGATAAAAACGCTTGCGGTATATGAATAATACTGATGATTTAGCTAAGTAGGGGGGATAAAATCTGCCCAGCTTACAATGACTTAAAACAAGTCTTCAATAATGAGCTTGAGTACAAGTTCCTCATTAAGGTCTTTGCATACTCCATCTACGCCAGGGAATAGTGAGGAATGACTAATTCCTAGCTCTTTGAGTTCACGTCTGATTTCCGTTTTTTCACTTTTTGGAATACTTGTTTTAGTAATCTGTTTTCCGTTTAAAGGTGCGTTTGGTGTGCGTGCATACACGAAGCAACCAGACTGGCCAATAATTCGTTCGGTGATGTGCGGTGGGTAATAAGCGAAGCTGTTTGGCCTATTAAATAAGTTGTCATTACTGACATTTTCGTAGCTTCTGCTGTATTTTGCCGCAATTACTTCACCATCTTTTCCTGTTGTTGGGTCGGAGGCAAAGAACAAGGCAATTAATGGATTACTTGTAAAATCAAGAAGGCGAGTTGGGCATCCATGATGCTGCATAAGACAAAGCCACTCTATGTCTGTTTTTGGATTTACTTTGATGTATGGGACAGCCCTCTTTTTGAAATCTTCCAGAGACTTTATTTCATATTTAACAACTTCTGACCAGTCTCTGGTGAAGTGCCTTCCTATTGAAGGCTTTAGTTCCCATTCATAGTTTGCATGTCCTCGGTAAATTATCGAGTCTCCATGAGTAATATCATTTAAAAATTTAGGAATTATGCGAGACATGATTTATTTTCTCTAATGCAGGGTAGTCTAAATAGAAGCCTAAAATTTTATTTAGCAAGACAGGTAAAAGATATGTTTTATACTGAGTTTAATTTTTTGGATGTTTCTATTACATCTTAAATATAATGAATTATAGAAGTGAGATAAAAATATCATGCTCTAGACATAACTTCTAATGCGGATGCTGCCTGGCTGCATGCTCATGCAGATAGCCGTGCGGGGCGCTTGGGCTGCCGCCGATTTTCTGTGGCATCAGTGAACCTATGAGCATGCCTAGCATGCTTACGCCCAGGCCTATGAGCTGGGCGGGAACCAGGCTTTCTTCACCAATTAACACTTCAATCAATACCCAGGTGGTAATGCCGCCGATAATCGCTGCAAGTGCGCCCTGTGAGGTTGCTCTTTTCCAGAATGCACCGAAGATCAATGGTACAAATGCGCCTGCCAGCGTGATTTTGTAGGCGGATTCCACCATGCCGAAAATAGAGCGTTCCGAGTTAAGTGCGTAAAGCAATACGCATGAGCCAAAGCCGAGCAGGCAGATACGCATGACGCGCAGGAAGCCTTTGTCACTCAGGTGCGGGATATAGCCGCGTACGATGTTTTCGGCAAATGTCACGGAAGGGGCGAGCAGGGTGGCGGATGAGCAGCTCATGATTGCAGATAATACGGCACCGAAGAATATTGCCTGCGCAATAAGCGGTGTGTGCTGTAAGACCAATGTAGGCAATACTTTCTGTGAATCTTCTACGACCAGCTTGCCGAAAAGTGCAGGGTCAATCAGGGTCGCCGCATAAGCGATGAACATGGGTACGAAGGTAAAGCAGAAGTAAACCGAAGCGCCTAGAATCGAACCCCATAGTGCGATTTTTGCACTCTTGGCTGAGGTGATGCGCTGGAATACATCCTGCTGGGGTATTGAGCCCAGCATCATGGTCATCCATCCTCCCAGGAACGTGATCCATACCCAGATGTCTGCGCCTTTGGGGAAAAAGTCCAGTTTACCGGCAGCGTGTGCGTGCTCTATGACCGGGGCGACGCCGCCAGTCATGCCTGATACGATATTGCCGATGTAGAGCAGGCCGCCGATGACTACGATCATCTGAACGAAGTCCAGCACCGCTACGGAAAGCATGCCGCCCAAGGTCGTGTAAGTCAGCACGATCGCGGTGCCCAGTATCATGCCGGCCTGTTCGCTTACCGCGCCATCGGTAATCATGCTGAATATGAGCCCCAGTGCCTTGATCTGTGCGGCTACCCAGCCCAGGTAGGAAATGACGATCGCTATCGTGGTGAGCACTTCTACCGTGCGGTTGTAGCGCATGCGATAAAAGTCACCCAGTGTCAGGATATTGAGTTTATACAGCTGTGTGGAAAAGAAAAAACCTGCAATGATCAGGCACATGCTGGAGCCAAAAGGGTCTGCCGCTACGCCATTCAGGCCTTCTGTGACAAAGGTCGCGGAAACGCCGAATACCGCCTCGGCGCCGAACCATGTGGCGAATACCGTGGCCATGACCACCGGCAGAGGCAGGTGGCGGCCGGCCACAGCGTAATCTTTAGCATTTTTGACGCGCATCGCCGCAACAAGGCCAATGCCAATAGAGATCGCTAGATAGATGACAACAAACCAGATCAGCATGGCTTAAAACTCATAGAAATGTTCAGGATGACGGACGTTATTCAACACGTGTCCAGATTTGTGATCGGCCGATTAACGCAAAACCGATAAACCCCCGGACTTCAAGTTCGTTGCCTGTACTGTCCAGCTTCATCAGGCAGCGATAGGTCTTGCCGTTTTCAGGATCCAGGATTTCGCCGCCCTCGTAATGGCCGTCTTTGAGTTTGATGCCTTTCACGATGGTCATGCCTACAATGCGCTGGCCTTTGCGTTCATCCTTGCATTTGTCGCAGACGGCATCCGGGGTATCGGTGGCCAGCAGGCCTTTTTCTATCACTGCACTGTATTCACCGTTGCTTTCACTGATCCTGACAAGCGAGCGCGGCTTGCCGCTGTTATCGTCTACTGTTCGCCAGAGTCCGGCCGGGGTTGCGCCTGCGGCAAATGCCGCAGAAGCAAGGCTGCTTAAGAAAACGCTCAAAACAATAATCAGTCTGGATTTCATTGTACGTTCCTTTATGTCAGTGGATAAAAAAGGTACTTGCTACTAATATGATTTCTACAACGGCGAGCAGCACGATTGCAATGACTAGCCGTCTCTGCCAGATGGCTTGCAGCTGCTGTGCTACGATCAGTTTCTCAATGGAACTGCGTAGCGGAACATCCAGTTCTGCCTGGTTGGTCTGTGCTAAAAACTGATGTGCTAATCTTGGCATTTCCGGCAATACTTTTGCAATATGCGGCAATTCTTTTTTGACTGTTTTCAAGATCGCACGCCAGCCGATCTGCTCGTTCATCCAGCGTGTCAGGAATGGCTGCGCACTTTTCCATAAATCCAGGTTCGGGTCAAGCTCGCGGCCGAGGCCTTCAATATTGAGCAATGTTTTCTGCAGCATGATCAGCTGCGGCTGGATGATCACGCCAAAGCGGCGCGCCATCTGGAACAGGCTCAGTAAGGTGCGCGCAAACGAAATATCTTTCAGCGGCTTGTCGAAGATCGGTTCGCAAATGGCGCGCACTGCGGTTTCGAGTTCCTCACGCTTGGTGTCGGCAGGCACCCAGCCGGAATCAATGTGTGCCTGTGCCACATCGCGGTAATCACGGTTGAAGAAGGCCAGGAAGTTGCGCGCCAGATAGTATTTGTCGGTATCGTTCAGGGTGCCCATGATGCCGAAATCAAGCGCAATATATTTACCATCGTCGGCTACCTGAATGTTGCCAGGGTGCATGTCAGCATGAAAGAAACCGTCGCGAAATACCTGCGTGAAAAATATATCGACACCATCTACGGCAAGCTTGGGAATATCAATGCCTTTGGCTGTCAGCAGGTCGCGCTGGCTGATGGGCGTGCCGTGCATGCGCTGCATGACCATCACGTCCTTACGGCACCAGTCCCAATGCACATCCGGTACGATCAGCATGGATTTGTCCGCAAAGTTACGGCCCAGCAGGCTGCAATTGGCGGCTTCCAGCGTCAGGTCCAGTTCACTTTCCGTATGGCGCGCGAATTCGGCAACGATTTCACGCGGCTTCAGCCTTTTGGCCTCGGAAGATACGCTTTGCAGCAGCCAGGCCATGGTATCCATCAACCGCAAGTCATGGGCGATGGTTTTTTCAATATCGGGGCGCAGCACTTTTACGGCAACCGGTTCGCCGTGCGGCAAATGTGCAAAATGCACTTGTGCGACAGAGGCACTGGCAACCGGCTCTTCGTCAAATTGTGAGAACAGCGCACTTAACGGTTTGTTAAAGGCGCTGCTGATGATGTTTTCGACTGCAGCAAAAGGGAACGGCGGCACCTGATCCTGAAGCTTTGCGAGTTCGTCCGCAATGTCTGCCGGAACCAAGTCGCGGCGGGTAGATAGCATCTGGCCGAATTTAACAAAGATCGGTCCCAGGTTTTCGAGTGCCAGCCTTAACCTTGCGCCACGCGGCACTGCCTTGCTGCGCCAGAACAGCAGGCCATTCACCAGGCTTTGCAGCGGCTTTAACCGGGGATGGCTGAGGATGAACTCATCCAGGCTGAAACGCAAAGCGATGAAAATAATATAGAAAAGCCGGAAAATGCGCATAAATGATCGGATGCTATCTAGGAAACAGGATTGTTGGGGGCTGGCGGTATATGAAGATTTTTAGCAAGTTTAGCCAGCCGCTTTTCCAGCCGCTCGACATCTGCACGCAGCGTATCTACTTCAGCGTTGAATTGTTCAACATGCCGCTTTTTCGCCAGCATGGGTTTTTCTTCCTGCCAGTATTCAGTCAGCATTTCCGCCAGGTTGGTCACAGTGTCTTTTGCGGTGCTTGCAGTCCGGCGCGTAAATTCACCGATTTTATTGGCAGGTACATCGCCAACCAGCCTGCTCAGGTCATCTTCATAATCCCAGCGTACGTGTGATAGCACCTTGGCCAATGCTGTGGCCAGATGCGTGTCGCCATCTACCTTGACCTGCAGCCTGGCAGATTCATCTTTTGCCATCAGGCGCAATAACAGGCTGGGTGGAATCGTGATGGTGGCGTCAGCAGCGCCGGTTTCGCCGGCGACTGCAAGGCTGCCGTTTTCGAGTATCACCAGCGCGGTCTTGATCAGCACGAAGTTCAATTGCACAGACTGGCCGGCGAAAGGCTGCAATAGCGGCGCAGACCAGGCGTTCTGTGCAAGCAGATGCTGGATTGCATGCGTGGAAACTTCTTTTAGCATCAGGTTTTATACCCTTTGTGCAGGGCCACCACGCCGGCGGCAAGGTTGTAGTAATCCACCTTGCTTAAACCCGCGTCTGTCATCATCTGTTTGAGCGTCTCCTGATCCGGATGCATGCGGATGGATTCAGCAAGGTACTGATAGCTTTCGGCATCTTTGGCCAGCAGTTTTCCCATCAGCGGTAACAGTTTGAACGAATAGACATCATAAGCCTTGGATAAGGGCTGCCATACTTTCGAAAACTCCAGTACCAGCAGTCGGCCGCCGGCTTTGAGTACGCGCTGCATTTCAGCCAGGGCGCGGTCTTTATGCGTCATGTTGCGCAGCCCGAATGCCACGATCACGCAGTCAAAATAGTTGTCCGGAAATGGCAGTTTCTCCGCATCGCATTGCAAGGCTGGAACGTTCAGGCCTGCATCCAGCATACGGTCACGGCCTACGCCCAGCATGGAGGCGTTGATGTCCGTCAGTATGACCTGGCCTTCGGCACCGACTTTCTGCGCAAACAGCTTGGATAAGTCACCGCTGCCACCGGCAATATCCAGCACCCTGTCACCGCGGCTTACGCCGCTGATATTCACGGCGAACCTTTTCCAGCCGCGGTGCAGCCCTGCCGACATGACGTCGTTCATCAGGTCATATTTGTCAGCTACAGAATGAAAAACCTCAGCAACTTTCTTTGCTTTTTCAGATTCTGCAACCGTTTTGAAACCAAAATGCGTATTGTGTTCTGTCGTCATGCTGTTTTTCTCTTAAGCTGTATTTTTTCTTGCGTGGCCTGCTGCACTCAGTTTGCCCAGGTACTCAAGCCATAGCGCTTCATAATTGCTGGCAATGTCATACAGGTAATCCCATGAATATAAGCCTGTGTTATGCCCGTCGGAGAACACAAGTCTGACCGCATAATTGCCAACCGGTTCTATTGCCGTGATGTTGACATCTTCTTTGCCGATCTGCAGTACTTCCTGCCCCGGGCCGTGCCCTTTGACTTCGGCTGAAGGTGAATATACGCGCAGAAACTCGCAGGAAAGCATGCATTCCGTGTTGTTATCGAACTTGATTTCCAGTAAACGTGAGGCCTGGTGCAGTTTGATGTCTACAGGGCGGGGTGAATTAGGGGTTAAACCACTCA
>Ga0123389_113175_pt1 | contig 11081 bp, 10 predicted proteins | sample T0HHNH4metaT_FD_89917 | JGI IMG/M metagenome (GOLD analysis project Ga0123389, IMG submission 89917) | Methane-oxidizing artificial microbial communities from Washington, USA to study methane cycling - T0-HHNH4 metaT (Metagenome... | ecosystem: Engineered > Modeled > Simulated communities...
CTAAATCATCAACAAACGATTTTGATGCAGATAAAACAATTGGCAACACATTGTTCAACGTTGGTGCTATTTTCCGTTTCGGCGCACCAGCACCAGTAGTTGCAGAAGCAACTCCAGAACCAGCTCCAATCGCCGCAGCAGAGCCAGCACCTGAGCCAGCTCCAGTTGCATGCACTCCACAATTAGAAACGATTACTGTTGATGCAGAAAAGCTATTCGGTTTTGATCAGGCAAACCTAAAAGGTGAAGGTAAAGTGGCATTAGATGACGCTGCTGCTAAAATCAAGGAAAATCCTGCTATTCAAGCAGTGATTGTAACTGGTCACACAGACCGTATCGGTTCAGATGCTTATAATCAAAAATTGTCTGAGCGTCGTGCTAATCAAGTAAAAGATTACTTGACTGCACAAGGTGTTGATCAATCAATCATTCAAGCAATCGGCAAGGGCGAGTCTGAGCCTGTTGTTCAGTGCGTAGGTAACAGTAAAACTAAGAAATTAATTTCTTGCTTACAGCCTAACCGTCGCGTAACAATTCAAGCTGAAGCTAAAAAAGAAGTTGGTTGCAATTAAGTTTTATTTCAATATTTAATTAAAACCTAATTAAATAAAAAAGCCCTGCAATGCGGGGCTTTTTTATTGCCTGCTGACTATTGTTATTGTAGACACTTTATTAATAGCCAGTTAATTTGTCGTTATAATATACCTATGAAACAATCTGCTGACTTAATCATTGAAGCACGTTGGTTGCTGCCAATTATCCCACGCAATAAATTGTTAGAGTATCAGGCCGTAGTCATTCAGTCTGGCAAAATTATTGATGTTTGTACATTTGCACAAGCCAGTCAGCAATATGAGCCCAAAGAGCTTGTTCAGTTGAATGAGCATGTACTGATGCCAGGATTAGTAAATTTACATGCACATGCCGCGATGAGTTTGATGCGCGGCTTAGCGGATGATTTGCCATTAATGCCATGGTTAGAGCAGCATATTTGGCCTGCGGAGCAAAGGTTACTGTCCCCCAGTTTTGTGTATGACGGTACTTTGTTAGCATGTGCCGAGATGTTAAGTGGTGGAATAACGACATTTAATGATATGTATTTTTACCCAGTGGCGGCGGCAGAAGCCAGTTTAAAAATTGGCATGCGTGCAAACTTGGGTCTGGTTGTGCTGGAGTTTGCCACTCAATATGCTAATGATGCTGAAAGCTATATCGATAAGGGTACGGATGCGCGCGATCAACTTAAAAGTGAATCGCTTATTTCATTTAGTTTTGCACCACACGCGCCTTACACGGTAAATGATACAACGTTTAAGCAAATTAATACGTTAAGTGCGCAGCTTAATATCGGATTACATATTCATCTGCACGAAACTTTAGCCGAAATCGCACAAAGCGAAAAAAAGCACGGTACACGACCGTTGGCACGTTTGGCACAGCTAGGTTTACTTGACGCAGCAACCACTTTTGCACATTGTGTGCACTTAAATGCATTTGAAATACAATTATTGGCGGAACATGGATGCAGTATTGCACATTGTCCGAGTTCAAATTTGAAATTAGCTTCAGGTATTGCGCCCATTGCGGAATACACAGCGCAGGGCATTAATGTTGGTTTAGGTACAGACAGTGCAGCCAGTAATAATCGTTTAGATATGTTTGCAGAAATGCGGCTTGCTGCTTTATTGGCAAAAGGTTTTAGTCATGATGCAACCGCTATTTCAGCGCATCAAGCTTTAGAAATGGCGACGATTAATGGCGCAAAAGCATTGGGTTTGGATGATCAGTTGGGCTCGATTGAAATTGGCAAGCTTGCCGATTTAACTGCAATTAAATTAAGCGATATCAATATGCAACCGTGTTTTGATCCTGTGTCGCATTTGGTTTATGTGGCTGGACGTGAGCAAGTCAGCCATGTTTGGGTGAGTGGCGATTTGAAGTATTACAAACCGAATAATAACGACGGTGTCTATAGCCATGTGGAGCCACAAGAGTTGGTGGATATTGTGACTAAATGGCAAACTAAACTTGCTGAGTTTAAAACAACCACCTCTAAACCATTATTTAATTAAGTGATTAAATTTTATGTCCAATTACGATATTGCTGAACTGAACAAATTTAGTGAGTTAGCCCATAAATGGTGGGATAAAACCAGTGAATTTAAACCGCTACATGACATTAATCCCTTGCGTTTACAATATATTGACCAAGCGATTTCATTATCAGGAAAAACTGTTTTAGACGTTGGGTGTGGCGGCGGTATTTTAAGTGAATCAATGGCAGAAAAAGGCGCAACTGTTACCGGGATTGACTTAGGTGAAAAGGCATTAAAAGTCGCGCAGTTGCATAGCTTGGAAACAGGGGTCGAGGTTGATTATCGCTTAATAGCGGTTGAGCAGTTAGCGGAAGAAATGCCGGCAAGTTTCGATGTTGTTACCTGTCTGGAGATGTTGGAGCATGTGCCAGATCCCGCCAGTATTGTGCGAGCCTGCGCTAAATTAGTGAAACCTAGCGGCCATGTATTTTTCTCTACGATTAATCGCAATGCAAAAGCCTATGTATTTGCCGTTATTGGGGCAGAATACGTGCTCAATATGCTACCAAAAGGTACGCATGATTATGCTAAATTCATCAAGCCTTCTGAACTGGCAAGTTGGTTAAGAAATTCTGATCTCTCATTGCAACATCAAATTGGCATGCAATATAACCCTATTACGCAGCGTTATTGGCTGGATGGTGATATTTCAGTGAATTACATGATGCACACGATTAAAGCTTAATAGGTATTATTGAATTGATTCATACAATTTTGTTTGATTTAGATGGCACATTAGTTGATACCGCACCAGATTTAGGCCACGCACTCAATATTCAATTGAGCAGACACGGTAAATCAACCTTAAGCGATGCGACCATTCGACCTTTTGCTTCACATGGTTCACGTGGGCTGATTGGATTGGGTTTTGGCATTACGCCAGCAGATGCCAGTTTTTTAGCCCTGCGCGATGAGTATCTTAATATTTATGATACCGTGTTCACACGTAGCCCAGTATTACTGCAAGGTATTGCAGCGCTATTGCAAGTGATTGAAAGTAAAGGATTAAAGTGGGGAGTTGTGACTAATAAGCCACGCCGTTTCACCCAGCCATTAATTAAAAGCATGGGTTTAGATCAGCGAGCAGCCTGTGTGGTAAGCGGGGATGATGCACCGCAACCTAAACCATCGCCAGCTACACTTTTAATGGCTTGTGAACAGATGAATGTGAAACCGGAAAACTGTATTTACATTGGCGATGCGGAACGCGACATTCAAGCAGGCAAGGCAGCTGGCATGCAAACTGCAGTCGCTTTGTTTGGATACATTGATAATAGCGATAAGCCGCAGGATTGGGGTGCGGATGTCATGTTGCATAAACCTGAAGATTTATTAGATTTAATTGGCTTTTGAGTTTTAATTTATAACCAGACAACGATGATAATTTAAAGCTGCTTTCTACCAAGTAGCGCCATGGATAAAGTCCCACTGTCTACATATTCAATTTCACCACCCATTGGCAAGCCGCGTGCAATACGGCTTACGGCGATTCCGCGTGTTTTTAGCAGCTCGCTAATGTAATGTGCTGTTGCTTCGCCTTCAACCGTGTAATTTGTCGCTAGAATGACTTCACTAATCACACCATCTTGCGCACGTTTAATTAGCTTATCCAGATTAATCTCTTTAGGACCTATGCCATCCAAAGGTGATAGTTTGCCCATCAACACAAAATACATGCCGCTGTATGAGTGCGTTTGTTCCATCATCATTAAATCCGTTGGCATTTCAATCACGCATAATTGTGATTGTTCGCGTTTATCCGATGCACATAGTGGGCAAACAGGTGTTTCAGAGAAGTTATTGCATAGCGTGCAATGACCTAGTGCTTGTAAGGCATTTTCTAAGCTATTACCTAATTTTGCAGCGCCTTTGCGGTCACGTTGCAATAGATAATAAGCCATCCGCAAAGCGGATTTTGGGCCTACACCAGGCAAACAGCGGAGCGAATCGATTAATTGCTCAAGAGCAGGCGGGTTTTTCAACGCAGAAACTTTGTGTGATTAAATTAAAGTAAATAATGAAAAAGACTGAGATAAAATCACTTAAAAAGGTAATTTAAAGCCAGCAGGCATCATGCCGCTCATGCGCGCATTGGATGTTGTTTCTGCTTTTGCTCTTGCATCATTTAAGGCAATCAGTAACAAATCTTCTAACGTTTCTCTGTCATCCATTGCAGCGTCATCAATCACTACGCGTTTTACCACGTTATTACAGGTCATGCTGATTTTAACCAAGCCGCTGCTGGCAACACCTTCTACCAATGTTTCAGCTAATTCAGCCTGCGCTTTTTGCATATTCGCTTGCATTTGCTGGGCCTGCTTCATCATATTGCCCATGCCGCCTTTCATCATGTTTTGCTCCTTTTTTAATCGTTAATTGTATTTAAATTTAAACAGGTTTTATTGAGTTAGGGATTATGGTTGCGCCAAAATCATTCATTAATGCTTGGACAAAGCTGTCTTGCATAATCGCCGCTTCTGCCGCGCTTTGCACCGTTGCTTTTTCTGCTGCATTTTGTTTGGCTGGCGTAATAATTTCGGCTTCATGTACGTTACCGACTTCAACATTTAATTTTATTTTCTTACCAAAATATTGGTTAATCGCAGTAGATAGTTTGTCTTGATAACTTGGGCTGACTAAATGCTTCTGACTCTCTGCAACACGCAAGGTGATACTGTTGTCGTCATAACTCACCATCTCACAATTTTGTGCCAGTGCGCGCGCAAGCCCTAGTTTCAAGTTTTGTTCAACTAATCTGCGCCAATTACCATCGAAACTGGTGTTCGCTGCGTTAGTATTTTCTACACTATTATTCTGTTGTTCGGTGTTGCTAGGTTCAATAATGCTAGGTTCAGGATTACTCGTTTCAACGGTAGATGTTTTAGTCTCCGACGCAGGTGATTCCGCAATACGTAATGCATTGTCATGTAAATTGGTGCGTGCTAAGTCAGGCTGTTTTTCAATCGGACTAGGAATAGCATTATTAGTTGGTTTTGATAGTGGCTGTTGCGTTGAAATGGAAGGTTTTGGCTGAATAGCAGTTAATTTCTCATGCGGTGCAAAAGCCAACATCCGCAGTAAACTCATGGTAAAGCCTGCATACTCGTCAGGTGCTAAACCAATATCTCGGCGACCCAGCAATGCAATTTGATAATACAACTGTAATGTCTCTGCTGGCAATTTTGCGGCTAAATCCATGAGTAATGCATGCTCAGGATAATCGTCTGCAATGCTGTTAGGCACGGTTTGTATGACAGCAATCTGGTGCAGAATATTAGCTAAATCATTTAAAGCGGCTTCAAACGCAATGTTGCGCATTTGCATGGATAAGGCTTTTTCAATCAGCCCTGCGCCATCCTGGTTAATTAGCGCATACAAAATATCAAACAGATATGTTTGGTCGATTGCGCCCAGCATGCTGCGCACTTCAGTTTCATTCACGGTTTGATTGCCGTATGCAATCGCTTGGTCTGTCAGTGATAAGGCATCGCGCATGCTGCCTGCCGCTGCACGTGCAATCAGGTTAATTGCCGCTGGCTCATAAGTGATGTTTTCTTGAGTGAGTACATTTTGCAGATGCTCAGTGATGGTGATACTGGCCATCTGCCTTAAATTAAACTGTAAGCAACGCGATAAGACGGTGACAGGTACTTTTTGTGGGTCAGTCGTAGCTAGAATGAATTTAACGTGTGCTGGAGGCTCTTCTAGCGTTTTAAGCATGGCATTGAACGCACTTTTAGACAGCATATGCACTTCGTCAATAATATACACTTTAAAACGGCCAACTGTAGGCGCGTATTGCGCGTTATCCAGCAACTCACGCATGGCATCCACTTGTGTGTTAGATGCAGCATCCACTTCTAACATATCTACAAAGCGACCACGGTCAATCTCAGTACAGGCATTACACACACCACAGGGCGTGGCGGTGATGCCTGTTTCGCAATTCAGCGATTTGGCTAAAATCCGCGCAATGGTTGTTTTGCCAACGCCGCGTGTGCCTGTAAACAGATAAGCATGGTGCAATCTTTGCTGCGTCAACGCATTGGTTAATGCGCGCACTACATGCGGTTGGCCAACTAAGGTATCAAAAGATTTGGGGCGATATTTGCGTGCTAAAACGAGATATGACATAAGCGAGACTTTAGCTTAAAAATTGGATTTCGTCTAAGCTAAAATGATTTTTAAGAAGAGGCGAGCCAAGCCCCCGGCACTTGCTCAATAGTTGTGGCTGCTTGCTTCCGCATCTGACCAGGTTGGCTACTTTACAATGCGGGGAGGCCCGCCAGACGGTATTTTACCTTAATTCCAGAATCCACCAATAAAAATTGTACATTTTTATTGGTTAAGTATTCGCGAAATTTAAACTTCAAACTTCTATGCATAGCCAGCACGTTGCACAGGTGGCAACGCGGCAAGTTCTTCGTCCGAATATAAACGTCCTTGTGTAATAAATGCAAATCCACTGCCGCAGTCTAACGAAAATGAACCGCTAGAACCAGGTTGTGCATCAAGTATCGTGTGCATATTCTCAGCGAAAGTAAAATGGCTGTCACTCATATAAAAAGTGGCTTTTTTCTCCGTGCCTAATACACCAAGAATGACATCAGATGCACTGGCATGGAACTCATTTTTTGGCATGCATAATGGGCCGCTGCCCTCACAACAACCACCGGATTGTAAAAATACTATTTCACCATATTGAGCAGTTAACTTATCAATTAATGTTAACGCTGACGCGGTTGCAGATAAACGTTCAGCCATGATTAACTCTCCAAACTAAATCTAGTTAGTTACCGTGTGACCTTAAATATAACACGCGCAAATACCAGAAACTAAATGTAACGCTGAATAAATAGGGGCGAGTAAACCCGCCCCTATTTTTGCTCAATATACTAAAGTTATTTTAGAAGAAACCTAGTTTATTTGGGTTATAACTTACTAATAAGTTCTTAGTTTGTTGGTAATGATCCAACATCATTTTGTGATTCTCGCGACCAACACCTGATTCTTTATAACCACCGAATGCTGCATGCGCAGGGTAGGCATGGTAGCAGTTTGTCCACACACGGCCTGCTTTAATACCACGACCCATGCGGTAAGCGGTTGTACCATTGCGAGTCCAAACACCAGCACCTAAGCCGAAAATAGTGTCATTAGCGATTGCCAATGCCTCTGCTTCGTCTTTGAACGTAGTTACAGCAAGCACTGGGCCAAAAATTTCTTCTTGGAACACGCGCATTTTGTTGTGGCCTTTTAGCAAGGTTGGTTGAACATAATAGCCTTCTGCAAAGTCACCTTTTAACTCATTGCGGTTACCGCCGATTAATACTTCCGCGCCTTCTTGTTTACCAATATCAATGTAATTCATGATTTTGTTCAATTGGTCTTGCGAAGCTTGTGCGCCAAGCATGGTATTTGGGTCTAGTGGATTGCCTTGTTTAATCGCCGCAACACGTTTTAATACGCGTTCCATAAATTTATCGTAAATGGATTCTTGAATAATGGCGCGTGATGGGCAAGTACAGACTTCGCCTTGGTTGAAAGCAAACAATACCAAGCCTTCAATCGCTTTATCGAAGAACGCATCATCTTCATCCATAATATCGGCGAAGAAAATGTTAGGTGATTTACCACCTAGCTCAAGCGTAGCAGGAATCAAATTGCTGGCGGCTGCTTGTGCAATCGCGCGGCCAGTTGCAGTCGAGCCAGTGAAACCGATTTTAGCGATACGTTTACTGTTAGCTAACGGTGCTCCTACTTCACGGCCATAACCATTCACAATGTTAATCACACCAGCCGGTACCAAGTCGCCAATTACTTCCATTAAGATTAAGATAGAAAGCGGTGTGAATTCAGCGGGTTTTAATACGACACAGTTGCCTGCAGCCAGTGCAGGTGCCAGTTTCCAAGCTGCCATCAGAATAGGGAAGTTCCAGGGGATAATTTGCCCAACAACACCTAGCGGTTCATGGAAGTGATAAGCAATCGTGTCGTTATCAATCTCGCTAATGCTGCCTTCTTGTGCGCGTATTGCGCCGGCGAAATAGCGGAAATGGTCAACTGTTAATGGAATATCCGCATTCATCGTTTCACGAATGGGTTTGCCGTTATCAATGGTGTCGGCAGTTGCAATTAACTCTAGGTTCGCTTCAATTCTATCGGCGATTTTAAGTAAGATGTTGGAACGTTCAGTTGTGGAAGTCTTGCCCCACTTGTCAGCGATAGCATGCGCAGCATCCAATGCTAGCTCAACATCTTCTGCGCTAGAGCGTGCAGCCTTTGTATAAGCTTTGCCTGTAATCGGTGTAATTACATCAAAATATTCGCCTTTAACAGGAGCAACCCATTTGCCGCCGATGAAATTATCGTATTGGGCTTTATAAGGGATTTTTACGCCAAGGCCTTTTAGTAAATCTAAACTCATGCTAACTCCTCTAGTTTTGCTATTGATAATATAGTATTTCCGTTGTTACAACCGCATCGCTTCGTTGCTGTTTTTGGGATGTCTAAATTTTCACTTAGTTCCACGTATGTATTTGTTATTTAAGATTTTTTTATCTCTTTAACAAATACATTTACCATTAATTGGTTGAGGTAAACAATAACTCTTAGTTGTGTGCAAATCAAGCAAAAATAATATTTTCATTCCAAATTTATTCTCGATCTATGGCGAAGCGATGCCGCATACGCTATAGTTTGCGCAATAGAAGAATGTTAACTTTATAATAAGTAAGGTAAAAACGCATTTATGTCTGATTCGTCAGCGGTTTTTGGAGTTACCACTAGAGAGTTTTGGCATAACATCAGCCATCCAACAGATTCCACCTTAGGCAAAGCCATACTTTCAATTCTAGTTTTCGCTGAAAGTCTGGTTTGTATTTTTTGGATATTTACACTTTCGGGCCTTGGCGAAGGTTATGCAATCATGGCTGCCGTGCCATATGCCTATATTATTCTTTCCTACGCCAGTCTTCTGGTTTTTTACCGCACTAAAAAATTCGAATATTTCACTTTTACTCAGTTAGTCATGTTGCTGGTTATGCCATTTTTTATGCAATGGGCAATTGGCGGGTACGAAGCTTCTAGCGGTATAGCGATTTGGGCAATTTTGTCGCCCATTGGCGCGCTAATGATTTTAGGCACTAAACAATCCACGCCCTGGTTTATTTTATTTGCTTTTTTGGCGGGTTTGTCTTGGAAACTTAACTACTTATTTGCCGGCAATTCTTTGCCGATCCCCACGCATGTAAAAGATACTTATTTTTTAATGAATATTATGGGCACCGCATGTATTTTGTATGCGGTAATGCGGTATTTTCAAAGCCAAAAAGAACGTACCCTGCATGAGCTTAAATTAGAGCAAGAACGTTCAGAAAAACTGTTGCTGAATATTCTGCCAAAATCCATTGCAAATCGTTTAAAAGATAATGATATGCGTATTGCAGATAGCCACGATGCCGTGACTATTTTATTTGCGGACATTGTAGATTTTACTAAACTCACAGCCGATATGCCGCCAGCCGAGTTGGTTGATTTGCTAAGTCAGCTATTTTCTCGTTTTGATCGATTGGCGGATCGTTACGGTTTAGAAAAAATAAAAACCATCGGTGATGGCTATATGGTGGTAGGTGGGGCGCCAGTTAGTTTGGATGATCATGCCAATATTATTGCGCAACTGGCCTTACAAATGCAGGATGAGCTAGCGCTATTTAATGCGCATATTGATAAGAAATTACAAATGCGCATTGGTATCAGTAGCGGTCCTGTGGTCGCAGGCGTCATCGGCACCAGTAAATTTGCCTATGATATTTGGGGTGATCCGGTCAATATGGCTAGCCGAATGGAAAAAAATGGACTCCCTGGCATGATTCAAGTGAGTGAATTTACTTATAATCTCATTAAAGATAAGCATACTCTTGAATCGCGAGGTTTAATCCAAATTAAAGGTAAAGGTAAAGTTAATACTTATTTGCTTAAAGCTCAATAATTTGCTGCATTCAAGTTGCTAAGTCGCTTTGCGCGCGTTTGTGTATCGTATATAATCCGCCGCTCAAGTTAAGGCAAAACTTGCACTAGTAATATTCTACTAGGAGAGATGGATGAGCGGTTTAAGTCACCACCCTGGAAAGGTGGCACAGGGTTTACCCTGTCGAGAGTTCGAATCTCTCTCTCTCCGCCAATAATTAGTTTCAAGCAATCCAGTCAAATCCCAAAAACCAGCCTAAGCGCTGGTTTTTTATTGATTATTTCCCGGCCAAATTTTCAGCGCTAATTTAGCGACTTCTAAAAGTTCATCTTTTGCAGCACCACTTGTCGCCTGTACTGACATGCCTTGGTGCAAGGTAGCCAGATACTTAGCCAAATTTTTAGGGCTTGTATCATCTGGTAAATCACCATCTACTTTTGCTTTCGCAAAGCGCTCCGCCAATAAGTTTTCGTATGAAACTCTGTATTTGATTAGAACATCTCGAATCAGCTCGGCACTCTCGCCGCTCGACAACGCCCCCTGAACAATCATGCATCCTTTGGGATGCTGGGGGTCAGTAAGAAACTCAGCAGCCTTAACTAAAAAAGCCTCTGCAACTTTGTAAGCAGTTGGCTCATTGATGACATCTTTCACAAATGCTACAGGGCCTGTTGCATATTTCAGTAATGCTTTATGAAACAGCTCTTCTTTATTGCCGAAGGCTGCGTACAAGCTGGGCTTATTAATGCCGAGTGTTTCGGTGAGTTCAGCTAAAGATGCACCCTCATAACCTCTTTCCCAAAAGATTTTCAGTGCTTTATCAAGCGCTTCATCCATATCAAACACTCTGGGGCGACCACGCGATTTTTTAAGTTCAGTTGTCATGAATAATCTCTTAAATTAATTAATATACCAATTGTTACAAAAAAAGATTGACATGGCAATAGTGATTGAATTATATTTATTTACCAATTGGTATTTAATTATCAATTTTCATTATATTTTTAATAGCAGAG
>Ga0123389_121482_pt1 | contig 10969 bp, 9 predicted proteins | sample T0HHNH4metaT_FD_89917 | JGI IMG/M metagenome (GOLD analysis project Ga0123389, IMG submission 89917) | Methane-oxidizing artificial microbial communities from Washington, USA to study methane cycling - T0-HHNH4 metaT (Metagenome... | ecosystem: Engineered > Modeled > Simulated communities...
AGCGGTTTGGACCCACCCCTTCCCATCTCGAACAGGGCCGTGAAACGAACCAGCGCCAATGATAGTATGCTTTTTGCATGCGAAAGTAGGTCACTGCCAAGCTATTTACACTAAATCATCGTGAGATGATTGACGATAAACCCTCCTCGTGAGGGTTTATTCGTTTGGAGCGGCACATTCAGGGGTGGCGGTTGATTGGTTAGCTGCTTTCTGTCGAATGTGACTTTATTAGAGATGTTAAGGATGTGGCGTGCGTGTAAGAGTCATTCCAATTACTTGAATTAATTGGTATAATATAGCAATAATTTGGTGGGCTTTGTGCCCATTTTTTGTTTCTGCTCGGTATGTAGCGTTTAAGGAAGTGCGGTAATGCAAGATTTGCATGGCTTAATAGATAAAACGGTCACTCAGCTAGGTTTTGAGTTGGTTGATCTTGAAATCTCGAATCGCGGTAAATTGTTGCGTGTGTTCATTGATAAACTTAACCCGATAGATATCAAGGATAGTGTCAATATTGATGATTGCGTGTTGGTGAGCAATCAGTTGGGGAATGTATTAACCGTGGATCATGAGATTGATTATGATCGATTGGAGATTTCTTCGGCGGGAATGGATCGTGTACTTAAAAAAGAAAAAGATTTTGTACGCTTTGCGGGTGAGCGCGCGCAAATCAAATTGCGTATCGGTGTTAAAGATGAAAGCGCTAACGCGGCTAAAAGTGCTCTGCCACGTAAAACATTCTTGGGTATTTTAAAGGGTGTTGAGGATGGCAATGTTTTGATGGATTTTGAAGGTAATGTGTATAAATTGGCTTTAAGTAACATCGATAAGGCACGTTTAAGCCCTGAGTTTTAGGCTGTTTTAGTGTTTTGTCGCCTCACATTTAATGTGAGGTAAATAGTGACGGTAAATTAGAATATATAAGAGTTGGAGATTGTGATGAGTCGTGAAATTTTATTACTGGTAGATGCTTTAGCTCACGAAAAAAACGTGAGTAAAGAGGTGATTTTTACAGCTTTAGAGTTAGCTTTGGCATCAGCTACCAAGAAAAAACATCATGACGATGCAGATATCCGCGTGACAATTGACCGCGAAAGTGGTGCGTATGAAACCTTTAGACGCTGGCAATATGTGGAGTATGATTTGCTGGAAAACTCTGCTTATCAGTTTGACGAAGAGAGCGAGCATGCTAAAGGCCGCGCTATTGGCGACTATTATGAAGAGCCATTGGAATCAATTGAATTTGGTCGTATTGGCGCGCAGGCAGCTAAACAGGTTATTTTGCAAAAAGTACGTGAAGCTGAACGTGAACAAATTCTAGAAGACTTTTTAAGCCGCAATGAGAATTTGGTCACCGGCGTGATTAAGCGTATGGAAAAAGGCAGTGCGATTATTGAAGTAGGTCGCATCGAATGTTTATTGCCGCGTGAAGCGATGATTCCAAAAGAGAATTTACGTGTTGGTGATCGCGTGCGTGCCTATCTGTCTCGTATTGAGCGTGGCGGCCGTGGCCCACAATTGATTTTATCGCGTATTGCACCAGACTTTTTGAAGCGCTTATTTGAATTGGAAGTGCCGGAAATTGAAGAGGGCTTGCTGGAAATTCGTGCTGCTGCGCGAGATCCTGGTTTGCGATCTAAAATTGCAGTCAAAACCAATGATCAGCGTTTGGATCCGGTGGGTACTTGCGTCGGTATGCGCGGTTCACGTGTGCAAGCGGTGACAGGCGAGTTGGCTGGTGAGCGCGTAGATATTATATTGTGGAGTATGGAGCCAGCACAATTTGTTATTAACGCGATGGCACCTGCGGAAGTTTCATCTATCGTTGTCGATGAAGATGCGCATAGCATGGACGTGGTGGTAAATGAAGAGCAATTGGCTTTAGCCATTGGTCGTGGCGGACAAAATGTACGCTTGGCATCAGAGCTAACTGGCTGGACGTTAAATATCTTGACTGAAGAGCAGGCGGCTGAGAAAAATCAAACCGAGTATGCAAATGTCAGCCAATTATTTATGGAAAAATTGGATGTGGATGAAGAGGTTGCCGACATCTTGGTACAAGAAGGCTTCAGCACGTTAGAAGAAATTGCTTACGTACCATTGGCTGAAATGGCTGAGATTGATGCGTTTGATGAGGACACGATTAACGAATTGCGTTCGCGTGCACGCGCAGCTTTACTCACTGAAGCTATCGCAAAAGAAGAGAAAGTAGAAGAGGCGGCTGAAGATTTGCTAGCAATGGAAGGCATGGATGATGCAACCGCACATTTATTGGCCTCTAAAGGTATTTCTGCGATGGATGATTTAGCTGAGCTAGCAGTTGATGAGCTAGTCGAGATGACTGGTATGGATGCAGAACGCGCTAAAAACTTAATTATGACAGCACGTGCACCTTGGTTTGAGTGATCTGTGATTTAAATAAACTAGTGATTAATAATTTTGGTTGTTAATCACTAAATTATATATTTAAGTGATTAAGTCGATGGCAAGACGTTGAGCTAGTAGTAGAGAAATATTGAGTGTAGTAGAAAATAGAAAGATTGGAGCAGTAAATGGCACAAACAACCGTTGCACAATTCGCCGCAGAGCTAGGGCTGCCAACCGCTTTGTTGCTAGATCAGCTTAAAAGTGCTGGCGTCGTTAAGTCGGCCTTGGAAGATAAATTGGAAGAAGCCGATAAAACTGCGCTATTGGATTTTTTGCGTAAAGAGCATGGTGCAGAGCAAGCGCCAAAAAATAAAATCACGCTGACACGCAAATCGAATACGGAGATTAAAAAAACCGATAGTTCTGGCCGTGCGCGCACAATTCAAGTGGAAGTGCGTAAAAAACGTGTGTTGGAGCGTCGCGATGAGCCAGAGGAGTTGGTGCAAGTGGTTGCGCCACAAGAGGAACTGCCAGTAGAAGAGCTGATTGTTGTGCCGGAAGCGGTTGAGCCAGTAGTTGTTGAGCCCGTTGTTGAAGAAGTTGTCGCGCCAGAGGAGCCACCTTTCGTTGAAGTTGAAGTGCCGGTTGAGGTAAAAGCAGAGGCAGTCGTGGAAGAAGTACCCGCTGTAAAACCAACGACGCTCAGAAAACAAGTATTAACTCCTGAACAGATTGCGATCCGTGAGCTAGAAGCTAAACGGCATGCCACATTAGCTGCGATGCAAGCGGAAGATGTACGTAGAAAACAAGAGCTTGTACAGCGTCGTCTAGATGAAGAGGCAAGAAGGCTGGCCGAAGCAGAAGCGGCGAAAGTGAAGGCCGCTAAATTATCAGAAGGCACGCTACATAAACCTGTTGCCAAGCCGGGCGCTGATGCAAAACCTGCAGCGGCGAAAGATGCTAAAAAAGTTAAAGGCAATAATAAAGAGTGGACTGATGCTGAGAATAAAAAACGTGGCTTGAAAACACGTGGTGCAGTTACTACAGGCTCTAATTGGCGTTCACCAAAAGGTAAAAATAGATCACATCACGATGATGATGCAGAACATGCATTTACAGTACCGACTGAGGCAATCGTTTATGAAGTGTTGGTGCCGGAAACGATTACAGTTGCTGATTTGGCTCACAAAATGGCGGTTAAATCAGGCGAAGTGATTAAAAAGCTCATGACCATGGGCATGATGGTGACGATTAATCAGGTTCTGGATCAGGAAACCGCGATTATTTTAGTGGAAGAAATGGGTCATAAAGCCTCGGCAGCTGCATCGAACGATCCTGAAGTATTCTTAGAGGAAGCCGAACATGCGCAAGCTGTTATGGAAACTCGTCCACCAGTTGTAACAGTAATGGGTCATGTGGATCACGGTAAAACGTCGTTACTAGATTATATTCGCCGTAGCCGAGTGGCTACAGGCGAGGCTGGCGGCATTACGCAGCACATTGGTGCTTACCATGTGGAAACGCCACGTGGCATGGTGACTTTCCTAGATACGCCAGGCCATGAAGCTTTTACCGCGATGCGTGCACGTGGTGCCAAAGCAACCGATATTGTCATTTTAGTAGTGTCTGCGGATGACGGAGTCATGCCACAAACCATTGAAGCGATTCATCATGCTAAGGCTGCAGGTGTCCCCCTAGTTGTTGCGATTAACAAAATTGATAAACCGGATGCAGCCCCAGAACGTGTGAAGATGGAGCTGGTTGCACAAGAAGTGGTTCCTGAAGATTTTGGTGGTGAAGTCATGTTCCGCGAAGTATCAGCCAAAACAGGTAAAGGCATTGATGAGCTATTAGAGGCCGTATTGCTGCAAGCTGAAATTTTAGAGCTGCAAGCACCAAAAAATACGCCAGCTAAAGGCCTGGTGATTGAAGGTAGACTTGATAAAGGTCGTGGTCCAGTTACCACAGTATTGGTGCAGTCAGGCACATTAAAACGTGGCGATATGATTCTAGCAGGCAGCACATTTGGTAAAGTGCGCGCCATGCTTGATGAGTCCGGCAATGATATCAAAGAAGCTGGCCCGTCGATTCCGGTTGAAATTTTAGGTTTATCTGACGTACCAAGTGCGGGCGAAGAAGTGATTGTATTGAATGACGAGCGTAAAGCACGTGAAATCGCTAACTTCCGCGCAGGCAAATTCCGTGATACCAAGCTTGCTAAACAGCAAGCGGCCAAACTTGAAAATATGTTTGACCAAATGGCCGAAGGCGAAGTGCAAACATTAAATCTGATTATTAAATCAGATGTGCAAGGTTCTTACGAAGCTTTGGCAACCAGTTTGCAAAAACTATCAACCGCTGAAGTGAAGGTGCATATTATCCACACGGGTGTCGGTGCGATTTCTGAATCTGATGTGAACTTAAGTGCCGCTTCTGGTGCTGTACTGATTGGTTTTAACGTGCGTGCCGATGCTGGATCACGTAAATTGATTGACAGCTTGGGCGTTGATGTACGTTATTACAATATTATTTATGAAGCGGTTGACGAAGTAAAAGCAGCTTTAGGTGGCATGCTGAAACCAGAGCAAAAAGAAAGCATGATTGGTACGGTAGAGATTCGCGAAGTATTCCGTATTTCAAAAGTGGGTTCAATTGCGGGTTGTTATGTGCAGGATGGCATGATCAAGCGCAACTCACGCGTGCGCGTATTGCGTGCTAACGTGATTATTCACACCGGCGAATTAGATTCGTTGAAGCGCTTTAAAGACGATGTAAAAGAAGTGAAAAACAACTTTGAGTGCGGCTTGTCATTGAAAAATTATAATGACATTGAAGTGGGTGACATACTTGAGGTTTATGAAATGGTAGAAGTGGCAAGAACGCTATAATGGCAAAAGAATTTTCAAGAGCAACTCGCGTTGCAGAACAGATGCAGCGCGAATTGGCTGACTTATTACAGTTTGAGGTAAAAGATCCGCGCGTTGGCATGGTGACAATCACGCAGGTTGAGGTGACTGGCGATATGGCACATGCGAAAATTTTTTATACTGCCGCAAAAGCCAGCGATAGTATTCAGCAAGGATTGGAAAAGTCGGCGGGTTTTTTGCGCACACAAGTAGCCAAACGCATGCTATTGCGCACTGTGCCACAGTTGCATTTTGTGTATGATGCTTCTATCGATAATGGCATGAAAATGGCGCAGCTGATTGATGCTGCGCGCGCTACAGATAAAAACTCAGATTAAAATATCCTTTAATTTTGCAATTCAAACGCACGAAACGCGCCATTAATGGCGTTTTATTACTCGATAAGCCACTCGGCTTTTCATCTAACCAAGCATTACAAAAAGTAAAATGGCTTTTTTCCGCTACGAAGGCGGGCCACACCGGTACACTTGATCCACTGGCGACTGGTTTGCTACCAATCTGTTTGGGCGAGGCGACCAAGTTTGCCCAATATGTAACGGATGCGGATAAAACCTATTTTGCAACAATTAAGTTGGGAGCCACCACAACTACGGGTGATGCGGAAGGCGAAGTGTTAACGACCGCACCGGTAAGCCTTACCAAGCCCCAGCTTGAGGCTGCCTGCAAGCAGTTTTTGGGTGAAATAAGCCAAATGCCTCCCATGTATTCGGCTTTGAAGCATGAGGGCAAGGCGCTGTACGAGTACGCCAGAGAAGGCGTGAATATTGAGCGTAAAACACGGTTAATTACCATACAAAGTATTGTAGTTAATGCGTTTGATGGTGGTGATATTGCGGAAATTACGGTTAGCTGCAGCAAGGGTACTTATATCCGCACATTGGCAGAAGATATTGGTGCGGCACTTGGCTGCGGCGCACATTTAAGCGGTTTGCGCCGTATAGAAACTGCCGGCTATTTATTGTCACAAGCAATGACAATTGAGCAATTAGAAGCGCTGCCACAAGAGAGTCGTGATGCCCTGCTGTTGCCAGTTGACTCAGCGATAGAAACTTTGGCTAAAGTTATTTTAAATGCGGATGCTGTGCATTTTGTTATGCAAGGTCAGGCTGTTTGGTTGTCTGGAAGCACGCGTCAGAATTTGTCTGTGGGCGATGATTTGAGACTTTATGATGAGCAGGGCCAATTTCTAGGTTTAGGTTTTTTGCAGGACGATGGAAAAGTTGCACCTAAAAGGCTTGTTAAGCGCTCAGACAATTAATCACTGGATTAGTAGCCACTTTTTAATCATGACAAAATAATTAAAAAGTGTAATTGAATGAATGGCTTGCAGTGTATAAAGCGCTTGTTAAAAAGGGTTAATCACGTTATCATGTTGGATTAATCGTAAATGAATGTATTTGCGGGTTCAATTTAAAAGACCTGTTTTTACATTGACGCTAACTCAAAGGAAAAAAGATGGCAATTACAGCAGTAGATACCGCAAAAATCGTAGCAGATTATCAACGTGCTCCAGGTGATACAGGTAGCCCGGAAGTGCAAGTAGCGCTTTTAACTAACCGTATTACTTATTTAACCGAGCATTTTAAAGCAAACAAAAAAGACAATCACTCACGCCGCGGTTTGTTAGCAATGGTGAGTCAACGTCGTCGTTTGTTAGATTATTTGAAAAGTAGAGATGTAAGCCGTTATCAAACGTTGATTGAGCGTTTAAGCTTACGTAAGTAATTGTTATAAAAATACCAAGTTTTTTAACGTTTAATTTGTTAATTCTGGGTTCATTTTTATAATTAAGAAAGGCCGATTGCATGGTGATATGCGTCGGCTTTTTTGTTTTATACATTTATCACATATATTTGTTATTAGAGACGATTGCTATTGGGTAGTGAATAGCAATTAATTGAATTGAAAAGCATAGAATAGAAAAGGAAGTCTAATGTTTAATAAAGTTAAAAAAAGTATTCAATACGGGGCGCATGAGCTCACGATTGAAACGGGTGAAATCGCGCGTCAAGCAGATGGCGCAGTGTTGGTAAGTTACGGTGATACCGTTGTTTTGGTGACAGTAGTTGGTAAACATGAAGTAAAAGCAGGTCAGGATTTCTTTCCATTAACAGTGGATTACATGGAAAAAACCTATGCAGCAGGCAAGATTCCAGGTGGTTTCTTCAAGCGCGAAGGTCGTCCTTCCGAAAAAGAAACGCTGACAAGCCGTTTAATCGATCGCCCATTACGCCCTTTATTTCCAGAAGCTTTCTATAATGAAGTGCAAATCGTTGCGACGGTCATGTCATCAGATCCAGAAATCGATGCAGATATTCCAGCCATTATTGGTGCGTCAGCGGCAATGTCATTGTCAGGCATTCCATTTTTTGGCCCATTAGGTGCAGCGCGCGTTGGCTATATTGATGGTGCATATGTATTAAATCCTACCAAAGCACAATTAGAAGTAACCGATCTGGATTTAGTGGTTGCTGCAACTGAAACTGCTGTGATGATGGTGGAATCTGAAGCGAAAGAGCTGTCAGAAGAAGTAATGCTGGGCGCGGTTGTTTATGGCCACGAGCAAATGCAAGCCGTGATTAAACTGATTAACGAATTATCTGCTGAAGCAGGTAAAGACGCTTGGGATTGGGTTGCTCCAGAGCCGGATACAGCACTGATCGCAAAAGTGGCTGATTTGGCTGCGGCAGATGTGAATGCGGCTTTCCAAATCAAAGCAAAAGGCGCGCGTTCAGCTAAATTAGACGAAATTAAAAATCGTGTTTTAGGTGAGTTGATCACTGAAAGCACATCAACAGATGAAGCCAACAAAATTAAAACCGAGTTCTTTAATTTAGAAGCCAAAACTGTCCGTAGCCAAATCTTGAATGGCGAACCACGTATCGATGGTCGTGATACACGCACCGTGCGTCCAATCACTGTGCGCACTGGCGTATTGCCGCGCACGCATGGTTCTGCATTATTTACACGCGGTGAAACACAGGCTTTAGTGGTTGTGACTTTAGGTACAGGTCGTGATGAGCAAGTGATTGATGCACTGCAAGGTGAGTTTAAAGATCGCTTTATGTTGCATTACAACATGCCTCCGTATGCGACAGGTGAAACGGGTCGCGTTGGTACACCAAAACGTCGTGAGATTGGTCACGGCCGCTTAGCAAAACGCGCATTAGCCGCGACTTTGCCAACAGCAGAAGAGTTTGGTTATACCGTGCGTATCGTGTCGGAGATTACTGAATCAAACGGTTCTAGTTCAATGGCTTCAGTCTGTGGCGGTTCATTAGCCATGATGGATGCAGGCGTACCGCTTAAAAATCACGTGGCAGGTATTGCGATGGGCTTAATTAAAGAAGGTAATCGCGTTGCAGTATTAACCGATATCTTGGGTGATGAAGATCATCTAGGCGATATGGACTTTAAAGTAGCCGGTACAGAAGATGGTATCACTGCGCTGCAAATGGACATTAAAATTACCGGCATTACTGCACAAATCATGCAAGTGGCATTGGCGCAAGCTAAAGAAGGTCGTGCGCATATTTTAGGCATCATGCAATCTTCGATGAGCGCTGTGAATACTGAAATGTCGGCATTTGCACCACGTATTATCACCATGAAAATCAATCCAGATAAAATTCGCGATGTGATTGGTAAAGGCGGCGCAGTGATTCAAGCGTTAACTAAGGAAACCAATACCAGTATTGATATTGAAGAAGATGGTACCGTAAAAATTGCCTGTACCAATGCCCAAGAAGGCGAAGAAGCGCAGCGCCGTATTGCACAAATCACGGCAGAGGTTGAAGTAGGCCAAATTTATGAAGGTCCAGTGGTTAAGTTGTTGGACTTTGGTGCAGTGGTTAGCTTGTTGCCAGGCAAAGATGGTTTGGTACACATCTCACAAATCGCTCACCAACGTGTAAATGCGGTAAGTGACTTTGTAAAAGAAGGCGATATCGTTAAAGTAAAAGTAGTGGAAATCGATGACAAAGGTAAAGTGCGTTTAAGCATGAAGGCTTTGATCGAGGCGCCAGCAAAAGAGGAACCAGCGCAGTAATTAGAGCAGTCTTAGTAAGCAAAAAGCCCGCGAAAGCGGGCTTTTTGTTATTCATGCTTTTAGTTAATTTAAAAGACTTAACTATTTGGCAACTTGTCTTTCACGCATTTCATCCAAAGTTTTGCAATCAATGCACAGTGTAGCAGTAGGGCGCGCTTCTAAGCGTTTTAAACCAATTTCTACACCACAACCTTCACAATAACCGTATTCGTCTGCATCAATATTGCGCAATGTTTCGTCAATTTTTTTAATTAGCTTACGTTCGCGGTCGCGGTTGCGTAACTCTAAAGCCATGTCTGATTCCTGGCTGGCACGGTCATTTGGATCGGCAAACATGGTCACTTCGTCCTGCATTGTGTGCACAGTTTTGTCGATATCGTGACTTAAATCAGATTTCCAGTTATTTAAAATAGCGCGAAAATGATTGAGTTGATTTTTATTCATGTATTCCTCATCAGGTTTTGGCTGATAAGGAGTGAATGTTTTAGTAAGGGTTTCTGCCATAGTTTATCCAGCTAGTTTTTATAATAAAATCAGTTACTTGAAAAAATTAGAATGATAAATGTGTGAAATTTTCAATCGCGCGAGTGTACACCTATTGCACTATATATGCAAAAAATTGATTTTTAATGATGATTAGCCCGCTTCTCACTTAACTCTAAAGCCAATAATGTGTTTTCCATTAGCGTCGCTACCGTCATTGGTCCCACGCCGCCTGGCACCGGTGTAATGTAGCTGGCACGCTGTTTTGCTGCTTCGAAATCCACATCGCCACAAATAGTGCCATCATCCAAGCGGTTAATGCCAATATCAATCACAATTGCGCCAGGTTTAACCCACTCACCTTTAATAAGCCCTGGTTTGCCTGCAGCAGCGACAATTAAATCTGCACGTTTAATATTATCGGCCAAATTTTTAGTATGGCGATGGCAACTGGTAGTTGTGCAGCCGGCTAATAATAATTCAAGTGCCATTGGTCGTCCTACATGGTTAGAAACACCCACAATAACCGCATCTAAGCCCATTAAATCAATTTTGCTGGCCTGTAGCATCTTAATCACGCCAAAAGGCGTGCAAGAGCGTAATGTCGGCTGGCGCACGGCTAGACGGCCAATGTTGTAAGGATGAAAACCGTCGACGTCTTTATCAACATGAATGCGTTCTATAATTTTTTCATCCGATATTTGCGCTGGCAATGGTGATTGCACCAAAATGCCGTCGATATTTGGATCATTGTTGAGATTGTCTATTAGTGCAAATAATTCGACTTCGCCGATCGTTGCAGGCAATTCATGCACGATGGATTTGATCCCGGCTTTTTCGCTCGCTAAACGCTTGTTGCGCACGTAAATATGTGAGGCTGGATCTGCGCCTACCAGTACAACTGCTAAACAAGGTGCGCGTTTACCTGTACTTAAACGTGTAGTGATTTTGGCTTTTATGTCATTCAGCAACGCTTGGGAAATAGCCTTACCATTGATAATTTGTGCTGTCATACGTATAAATTCAACAATTATTAAAAATAAATGCTGATTTTAACATATTCGAATTGACCAAAAGGCGGTATTGCGCTATATTTCTGCCTCTTCGGCGTGTAGCGTAGCCTGGTAGCGCGCCTGCTTTGGGA
>Ga0123389_134623_pt1 | contig 10880 bp, 9 predicted proteins | sample T0HHNH4metaT_FD_89917 | JGI IMG/M metagenome (GOLD analysis project Ga0123389, IMG submission 89917) | Methane-oxidizing artificial microbial communities from Washington, USA to study methane cycling - T0-HHNH4 metaT (Metagenome... | ecosystem: Engineered > Modeled > Simulated communities...
GACTGTCACCGCTTTACCTGCCACCTGCCATTCAGCGACCACAACACTGTCAGGGTATAGTTGCTGCCAGGAAGCTGGCATATCAGTCAAGATCAGGCTAACACCAGCATCCTTAATCGCATGTTGTTTTTGTGTCGCAGAAAAGAACGCCGGCAGTGGCACGTTGCTCCAGCCAGCAGCCAACACTGCTAAATCCAATACAATCCAGGCCGGACTATTATCCAGCGCCAATGCCACACAGGCCTGGTTGGTCACGGCCCGCAAGTCGCCAGACACACGCGTAATCTCAGCCGCTAGTTCACTGTAAGTCAGTTGCGCAGATGGCCCTTCCAGTGCAATCCGGTTCGGATTTTGTGTTGCCTGGGCATAAATCTGTTGCAATATCATGATGGTTGGCGCCTATAAAGGATCAGCCACGCCACGAATCGCCACAATCTGCGGTGTATGCTTGTAATAACTGCCCCATTTTGCGCGCTCCTCTGCGCTCAAGCGTTCAGGGTTCGCCATGGCCAACGGAAACAAATCGACACCGCCTTTAATCAGGCCATTTTGCAGGCTATGATGCGCGGTCGCCACGCCCCACGGCAAATTCATGCTTAAACTATGTTGAATCACATGCGCAATCAGCACACCGGCATTGCGCGGATTCGCCACCGCCAGATTGCCTATGCAGGTAATTTCTTCGCGGCGTATATTTCTGCCGAGTTGGCGCGACATCAGTTGCTCAATCGGCTCATCCAGATATTGCTCCAGAAACAAACGCGCTTGTGCCGCATTACGCAAGCCAAACGCGGCCATTAAAACGCCGTTGGCATCACGCAAGGCCACCAGTTGTGGCATAAAGTGACTCACCCGCGCGCCGTACACCTGCTTAAATACCGCCGCAATAAAGGCTTCCACCTCCTGGCGGCATGGTGCACCCCGCTCAACCAAATGACCTGTAATCTCATTCACTTGATACCTTTTCGCTTGGGCAAAGTTCCTCAATTCATAAGCAGATGATGCATGGTAAAACGGTGTATTTGACTCTGAATGCAGCATGCCATTTCTTTCACTGACAACAATCTTGTCAAGCTAATTGCAAACAGCATGCCAAATATATTTCTCATTAAAATCATTCACTTAGATAAAAAACAAGCGTGCATCTCTGCATTTTTTGCAGAGACCTTACGCCCTCAACATAATGAAGCCTGCATTTTTTGCATAATGTGTTGTCGAAGCGGCTCTTCACAATGCTTGCCCAGCCTATCATAAAAATAATTTCACCATTGTATTCAAATAGTTAGTTAACACAACTCTCGATCACTATAGAAACGGCATATGAATTGCATTGCTCCGTCCATATTTTCAAAACGTCGCCGTTTTATAAACTAAGAGCCCAGAAAGTTATGTATCAATTTTTAAAAGCCTACGGCCTATTCCTGATATTGAGCGGCCTCACTCCATTGCTATTATGGATATCTGGCGCCGTCACCGGTGAGGGATTTAAAGATGCAGCGCTGATCACAACCTTGTGGCTGATTCCTTTGTGGTGGAAACCTGTCCAGATGCGCTCGCTGAGCGCCTTCATTGGAATAGGCATTGCCTGCCTGGCTTTACCAGGGCTGGCCTATTTTCTGGTCTATCGCCAGGAGCTCACACAAAGTTTAATGATGATTTTGTTTGAGTCTAACCAGACAGAATCACAGGAGTATCTCAAGAATTACTTTGTGTGGTGGTTTGCTGCTGTTTTTCTGGTGTATCTGTTGGTGCCCTATCAAATCTGGCGCACCTTGCAACCAGCCCAGCTCAGTCGCACCAAAGCACTGAGCTATTCAATCATTGCCATCATGCTGGCCCTGACATCCCCGGTAAAGCACGCCCTCCATGGGCATTGGCATCTCGCCTCGAAAAGCATAGACCGACACTTTGGTGCAACGGCGCCATTTCAGTTGATATTAGGTTACGTCAACTATCAAAAGCAACTGGCTGAAGTCGAGAATATTCTCCTGAGCCTGCGTAAGATACCGCCATTAAAAAACCTTAGCGAACAAGCCAAACCAGAGCAAACCACGCTGGTACTGGTCATTGGCGAATCGACATCCCGCTTGCACATGAGCCTTTATGGCTACCCGAGAGATACCAATCCCGAGCTTAGCAAAATCAAAGATGAGCTGGTGTTGTTTGACAACGTTTATTCACCACGGCCGAACACCATTGAAAGCTTGCAACAAGTCCTGACATTTGCAGACCAGCTGCATCCCGACGACTATAAAAATAAACCGTCATTGATTGCCATGATGAAGCAGGCGGGGTATTTCACGATCTGGATCACCAACCAGCAAAGTTTAACCGGTCGCAACACCATGCTGACCACCTTCGCCAAGCAGGCAGATCGGCAATACTTTCTCAATAATGAACGCCAGCAAAATGCGTTCAGTTTTGATGATAAGGTACTTACCCCATTTGCCAAAAGCCTGGAGGATCCGCATCAGAAGAAATTGATCGTGGTGCATCTGCTAGGTACGCATATGAAGTATGACCATCGCTACCCAAAAACCTTTGCAATATTCAAGTCTAACCAGGGCCTGCCTAACCCTCATATGGATGACAAGCAGGTGGATCAGATTAACAGTTATGACAATGCAGTCCGCTACAACGACTGGATATTGTCGCAGTTAATTTCAACCCTGAAAGCCAAGCGTCAGCATAGCCTGCTAGTCTACTTCTCGGATCACGGGGAAGATGTGTATGACAGTGCACCCTACAACTTTCAAGGTAGGAATGAGGCCACGCCTACACTGCCCATGTACAGCATTCCTTTCATGGTCTGGCACTCCACCGACTGGTTTAACCGCAATACGGTATTTGCCGGAATACAAGGCCATCGCCAGTATGACAACGCAGATTTTATTTACACGTTTGCCGACATGGTTGGCCTTTCATTCGATGGCTTCAAGGCCGATGAAAGCCTGGTCAATACGGCCTTCTTGCAAGACAACATTCTGGTCGGTGATCCTTTTATTGGCAAATTGAAACCTTTGCCAGGCACACAACAATTTAACGCAAACAAGTTAGCTTTATGGAACCCTGGGTCTCTGGCAGAACATTAATCAGGCTGTGGTGGCTATGGCTGTGCGCAGCGGTCATCATTGTGTGGCTGGCAAATAGCACGTCACTGGATATCCGGTTTGCAGACAGCGCCTTCGATGTCAATCAGCATGCATTTACACTCAAACACAATGTCTTGCTGGAAACGGTCATGCATTCCTATGCCAAAACCATATTGACCATCTTTTGGATATTGCTATTGCTGCTGGCTTATGTGCCATCTGAAAAATTGCCTGTGCACTTTTCAGCATCCACGATATACGCATTGCGCTGGATCACCGTGCTCGCCTTAGTGAACGCAGTCGTGATTTCGTGCCTCAAGCATCAAATGCCTCATGCTTGTCCATGGGACATTGCACGCTACGGTGGTGCCTCACCCTGGGTACCTACATTCAGTAGCCACCCTGCCATGCAGGCAGGCCATTGCTTTCCGGCCGGGCATGCCACCAGTGGCGTATGGTTGTCAGCTCTCTGCTTGCTGTGGTTGCCGCAGGCCCCGCGCAAGGCATTACTGGTAGCCATTGCCGGGCTGACTGTTGGGTTTATGTTAGGCTGGGCACAACAATTAAGGGGTGCCCACTTTTTGTCGCACACACTGACCTCGCTTTGGTTAATGTGCGGCTGGTTATTAATGGTATTCACTTTTTCCAAGAGTCGTCGTTCATGAGTCTTTCTTCAGCACTCGCGCGTATTTCGCGTGCTTTATTTACCCCACAAATTTGCCTGATCTGGGGCGTCAGTCTCTGGCTGATGCTCACCAGCAACCATGCCTTATTTGAGCACCTGCTCAACATTTATCCATGGAACGCGCATAACGCAGGATTTATCGTCAGCATCGGCCTGTTTTTTACCTTTAGTATTACGCTGTGGTTAATGCTCTTAAGTCACGGGAAGTCAGCACGATGGGTGTTATCTGCGGTCATGGTTTCTGCGGCATGGGCGGCCTTCTACATGGATGAGTTTGGCGTGATTATTGACCATATCATGCTGGACAATGCGGCCAAAACTGACACGCGCGAAGTGATGGGGCTGTTGTCATGGGGCTTCGTGATCAAAATGTTATTGCTGGGTGTGATTCCCGCATTGATATTGATCAAGAAAACGCCGGACCGCTTTTTCCAGCGTGATGCCATCAGCGTCAGGCTGAAACAAATTAGCCTGCTGATGCTGGGCATGGTACTGGTGATCATGCCATGTTCTGCAGATTACGCGACCTTTATTCGTGAGCATAAAATGGTGCGTATGTATGCAAACCCGACTTTTTTTCACTACTCGCTGATTAAGTGGACTTCTCAAAAACTGTTCACGCACCACATCACCGGCTTACAAAAAACGGCATTAGATGTGCGCAATGTTGAACAAGGCCAGCACCATGAACTGATTATCATGGTGGTTGGCGAAACCGCGCGTTTTGATCGCTTTTCATTGAATGGTTATCCCCGCAATACCAACCCAAGGTTGGCGAAAGAAAATGTGGTGAGTTTCAAACAAGTAACGTCTTGTGGCACATCGACCGGCGTGTCTGTCCCATGCATGTTTTCAATGCTGAGCAGAAAGCATTACGATGAAGAAAAGGCTTTGCATATGGAAAATGCACTGGATGTACTCAGCCGCCAAGGTATCAAGGTATTGTGGCGAGATAACAACTCTGATTCCAAGGGTGTCGCCCTACGTGTCCCTTATGAAGATTTCAAGTCCCCGGCACACAATCCGGCGTGTGACGACAATGAATGCCGCGATATTGGCATGCTGAGCGGACTGGACAAGTTTGTTGAAAAAAACAAAGACCATGACATCCTGATCGTCTTGCACCAGATGGGCAACCATGGTCCGGAATACTATCGTCGCTATCCGGATGAATTCAAAAAATTCACGCCGATTTGCAAAACCGGTCGTTTGTCAGAGTGCTCGCAACAGGAAATTGACAACTCATATGACAACGCTATTTTGTATACCGACTACTTCTTGTCGGAAGTGATTCAGTTTCTGAAGAAATATGATAGCCACCGTGAAACAGCCATGCTGTATGTCTCAGACCATGGCGAGTCGCTCGGTGAACATGGTATCTACCTGCACGCCGCGCCGTACATGATCGCCCCGCAAGAACAGACACATGTGCCAGCGATTGTGTGGGTAGGCCAGCACTTTGACTATCAATTGCCGCAAATTTCCCAATATGCGAACTATCCACTCAGCCATGACGATGTGTTTTGTACACTGCTGACGGCCTATGAATTAAAGTCTGAAGTCTGCCATGCCGAATTTGGCTGGTTGGGGCAAAACAGGGAGTTACAGGAAGAGCAGCGCAAACACCTACTCCCCAAACCAGTTAACGCGCACTAATTACCAGTATCACAGTGTAAAACTGGTGGCTCACTCTGTATCTTATTAGCGGTGAGCCACACTAAAGCACGTACACGTTCGTCCAATTTACAAGCCTCGATATAGCCAATGGCGCTTTCCGTGTAAGCCACATAGCGAATCATGGCTTCTTGTGACTCCACAGTATAGGGCGGTTGAATACCCTGGAAGTAAAGCCCATTCCAGTAACCAAGTTGCGCCTTGGGGCTACTATGCAATACCTGCTGCGAGAAACGCAGACGCAAGGGGTGCTCCGTCGATAAATTAGCTGGATGCAATGGCCGCCCCTGATTACCATATAGTTTCTTACGCCAATAAATTGGGGCAAGATCATTGACCGTCACGGGCACACTATAAGCCGCTTGCGCCGATACAATCACCGCGATCACAGGCTCTTCTGCCATCACGAATGAGGGCAGGCAACCAGCCAACACAATCCAGTACTTAAGCACGTTTAAACGCATCAATACATCATCGCAAATGAAGTCGCAAATCCGCGCGGCACGTCTTCATATTCGCCACTACCGCCCACGATTTCAAATTTCAGCAGCTGGTTGGGTTTCAGCCGCTTCGTGACACCAAGCACCCAACGCTCAGCATCCCGGGAGTCTGGTTGATGCAAACTTTCCAGGCGGGTAATCCAGTACCAATCATTCTTGATTAAAAACGCACTTTGTAAATATGAACCGCTACCTCCATTTTGACCATGCTCGGCTTTGCGCGTATAGGTTTCGCCACTCAACTCCCAGCGATCAAACTCCAATAAAAAATCCAACCCCACCAGGCGATACCTGAGTCCGTTGGGTTTTTCATCCCGATAGCTGGAAACATTCAAGCCTACGGTATTCAATCCGGCGTTTTCATCGCTCAGGTTAAGAATATTATTGATAGCAATACGAGCGCCATGTGCGTCTTTATATTGTGTTTCACCGCGGCTTTCTGGTTGTGAATTCATCATCGCCGTATAGACCTGATAGTCTAACGAACGCTCCTTAAAAGGCAGATTACCGAATAATTGCAAACCACTGGTGAAGCTCGGAAACAATTCAGTTGTTGCTAATGGCCGGCTCGCTGTCCACACCAGTGGTGAGGCATGCAGCTGATTCCAGCGGCCCAATGGCGTTAAAAAGCGACCAATCCGTAAATTCGCTTTTTCATGCAAATTCACGTCAAAATATAAGCGCTCCGGGTTGATATAGGCTTCCCGGAAATCAAGGCCTTGTGCATGGGTATAACTGGCAACATTTTCCAGGTCCAACTCCCCGAAAAACTTGATACGCGTATTTTTGTCCCACGTCACGATCATGCTTAACTCATTCCAGTTCAGCCGGGTTGGCTCTGTACGTGGAACATGCAAATCAACGCTGGTGTAGCCGCCTATGCGGAAGCCCTCCCAGAGCGAAGACTCCTCCTCCGCAAACACCGGCTTGCACATCAAGCAGAGGCTGATTACACTGACTGCACAGCGCAATAAAATAGTGAACATAAGCACTTTCCGATTAAGCTAGTACAACGCCTATAATTAAGTCGTTATTTTCTCATACTCCATGCCTGAACACGCACCTCTCACCATACGAAAAATGCTACTGATCGCATTTTTGCTGGCCGGGCTACTGCCCGCGCTGCTGGTCAGTGTGCTGAGTTTCTACCAGGCTCGCACGGCCTTACGCACAGAGATCAAACATGACCTGCAAACCACAGGTAAAGCCGTTGGCGAGCACATTGACAGGGTGCTGTTTGAACGCGTGCAAAACGTGCGCAGCTGGAGCCAGCTGGCCATCATGCAAGATATGCAAATTGGCGACATCGACAAGCGCCTGTCTATTTTTCTGGCAGAAACACGTAAAAGTTATGCTGCACAATATGTATCCATTGACGTGGTGGACCTGCAATCAACCATCATCTCATCCAGCAACCCGCAACGCATCAGCCAGCCGCTTTTCAGCCCACCGGTCTGGTTTTCGTTCACAGATGACGGCCACCCCATCACCATCTACCATTTGCAGAATGATCAACTGATGATATCTACGCCGGTTTTTTCCAATATCACACGACAACCGATCGGCCATCTTATTGCCACATTTAGCTGGTCAGTGATACAGGACTTGCTGGACCATGCCGCCCAACATGCGACGACACTGGCACTCATGGACGAAAATCAACGCTTCTTGGCCCAATCCAAGAACTGGACACAACAACGGCTTGGCCTGCATACCCACGTGCCGATACAAAGTACATTACCTATCCATGGCTGGGCGATAAAACTCAATAAAGAACATGATGTTGCCGTCGCACCCGTACATCGGCTGGGACTTATTTTCTTGACGCTATTAGTGACCATCCTGTTTTTCTCACTGATTCTGGTCAGGCCGATAGCCAAACGGATTACACAGCCACTCGAAGATCTTATCCGTTTCGTAAAGCAGTTGCGGCAACCCAATGTGGTGATTCCCCCACTCAGTGGTCCGGCCGAAGTGCAGGCCCTTCATCAGACTTATACCAAAATGGCTGCAGACCTAGCGGAGTCAGAGCAGCAACTGACCCGCGCTGCCAAATTAGCCGTGGTAGGAGAAATGGCCGCTGCCATGAGCCATGAAGTGAGGACTCCGCTGGGCATCATGCGCTCGTCGGCTGATGTGCTGCTTAGGGAAGCGCAACTGAGTGAAGATGGTCGCGAGGTACTCGGGTTTATTATTTCAGAAACCGAACGCCTGAATAAACTGGTCAGTGCGCTGATTGACGCTGCCCGCCCGCGGCTGCCGAATAAAATCCCGCTGGACCTGCAAGCGCACTTGCAGCATGTCGTCGCCATGCTACAAAAACCGGCGCAGGCAAAGCAAATTACCCTCACACTACAAGCCGCGCAGCCGGTCATCATTGAGGCAGACCAGGACCAGATGACACAAGTGCTGGTCAACTTGCTCATGAATGCGATTCAGATTTTGCCGGACGGTGGAAACATTCAGCTGCAACTATCAGCAGATGCAAAATGTGCCCATATTGCGGTCGCCGATGATGGCCCTGGTGTCCCGCCTGCACAGCAAGGGCATTTATTTGAAGCCTTTTTTACCCAACGCGCTGGCGGGGTTGGCCTCGGGCTAGCCGTGGTGAAGCAAATCATCGAAGCGCACGATGGTACAATCAGCTATAGCACCAGCCCCTGGCAAGGGGCCCAATTTAACTTATCACTTCCGTTAGCGACTGCATAACCATGTCCACCCCGCAACACACTATTTTGGCTGTCGATGACGAACCGCATATGCGCAGACTGCTGGAAATCAGCCTGCGCCAGGCGGGCTACCGCGCGCTGTCTGCGGGCAATGGCCGCGAAGCGCTGGAACTCATACAGCAACAGCAAATTGACCTGGTGGTGAGCGACCTGCACATGCCTGGCATGAGTGGTTTGCAATTGCTGAGCGCCATCCGCAAACAATATGAACGACTGCCATTTATCATGGTGACGGCGCAAGGTGAAATCAAAACGGCTGTCGAAGCCATGAAGCTGGGCGCCAGCGATTATATTCTGCGACCGTTTGAACTCGAAACACTGGAAATCGCTATTCAGAAAGCGCTGGCGGTGAATCGTATCCAGATCGAAAACACGTTTCTAAAGGAAAGCAGCCAACCGCCTGTCACCGGCCTCATTGGCAATAGTGCACCCATGCAATCGCTCAAGCAGATGATTCAGCAAGTGGCGCCAGAACGGGCGACGGTATTTATTGTTGGTGAAACTGGCACCGGTAAAGAACTGGTGGCCAAGGCATTGCACGACGCCTCCCCGCGCAAATCAGAATTATTCGTCGCGGTGAACTGTGCGGCGATCCCGGTCGATATTCTGGAGTCTGAATTGTTCGGGCACGAGAAAGGCGCATTTACCGGCGCAGTGAAAGAGCGGGTCGGTAAATTCGAGCTCGCCAATGGCGGCACCCTGTTCCTGGATGAAATCACCGAGATGCCTATCCAGTTGCAGTCCAAACTTTTGCGCGTGCTGCAGGAAAATATCGTCGAAAAACTAGGGGGTAACCGGCAGATTGCGCTGGACGTGCGCGTCGTCGCCGCCACCAACCGTGACCCCTTGCAAGCGGTCAAAGAGGGCAAGCTACGCGAAGATGTCTATTACCGTCTGAATGTGATTCAACTGCAGATTCCGCCGCTACGTGAGCGTGGCGAAGATGTCAGCCTGCTGGCTGACTACTTTCTGGGCAAACGCCAAAGCCAGCTTAGCGAAAGTGCGCGCTTGAGCTTGCAGCAATATCAATGGCCAGGCAATGTACGCGAACTGGAAAATATTCTGGAACGCGCCGCGATTCTGGCTGGCAACCAGACGATACAACAGCAACACTTGCCCGCCGATATTGCTCAACAGCTGATACCGGTAAACACGGAGTCCAGTCCATTGGCCGCTGACAGTCATGACCTGTCTATTCCACGTGCGACGGAGGCAATTGAACGTCGCTTGATCCTGCAAGCCCTTGATGATTGTCAGGGCAACAAAACCAAGGCAGCCAAGCTATTAGAGATCAGCGAGCGCTCACTTTGGAACAAATTAAACCAATACAGTTTACGCTAGCGGCTTATTGATACCGACCCCGTTAGTCGCCCAAAGGTAAGCATCCATGGCCAAAATACCGTAAGTGTTTTCCGGGGTAAAACGTATGGCCTCACCAATGGCGCTGCCCGCCGCGACAAACAATGGCATCAAGTGGTCTTCACTCGGATGCGCTTGCATCCCTTGCGGACACTCAACACGGTAATTGAACATGTGTTGCCATTGTTGCGTTTGAATACGTTCAGCCATCCAGCCGGCAAAAGGCAACACATACGGCAAAGGAGCGGCATCCCTGTCAGCCGTAAAAAAATCTGACAAATTATGCGTAATGGCGCCTGAGGCCAGAATCAGCACGTTTTGCTCATGCAGGCCCTGCAACGCCCTGCCCAGCGCAAACTGTTCAGTTGGCGTGCTGCGACTTTGGATCGACAACTGCGTCACTGGGATATCTGCCTCCGGGTACATCAGCATCAGCGGCACCCACGCCCCATGATCCAGCCCACGCTGTGGATGCGCTTGCACCGCAATATCCTGTGCTTGCAACAATGCTGCTACCTGTTGTGCCAATGCTGGTGCGCCCGGTGCCGGGTATTGCTTTGTATACAACGCTGGCGGAAAGCCGGCAAAATCATGAATGGTTTCCGGCTGGTTCGCCAGGCTGACTGTCGGTACGCGCGTATCCCAGTGGGCAGAGACGACCAGGATGGCATCCGGCCTGGGCAAAGCGGTGGCCACCTCGGCCAGCATCTCGCCGGTCTTACCCGGTTCGATCGCCAGCGTTGGTGCACCATGTGACACAAACAAGGTCGTCATATGAATACACTCCGCCTATATTAACGGCGACGGTTATCCAGGCTAAACGCACCCGCGCCAAATGCCA
>Ga0123389_161672_pt1 | contig 10790 bp, 8 predicted proteins | sample T0HHNH4metaT_FD_89917 | JGI IMG/M metagenome (GOLD analysis project Ga0123389, IMG submission 89917) | Methane-oxidizing artificial microbial communities from Washington, USA to study methane cycling - T0-HHNH4 metaT (Metagenome... | ecosystem: Engineered > Modeled > Simulated communities...
AAAATATCGTGGTTTCGACTCCGAACGGCTTTGAGCTTCCTTCAGAACATCGAGCATTACAAACCAATGAAATTCCAAATGTTATTGAGCAATTCAGATACGCTGCAGAAAATGCGAAAAATGCAGGTTTTGATGGTATAGAGATACAAGCAGGTCAAGGTCATATCATCGAACAGTTCTTACAAAATAAAAGCAACAACCGGATTGATGAGTATGGCGGATCTATTGAAAATCGCGTACGTTTACTTACAGAAATACTTGAATCAACCATCAGTGTTTGGGGGCAAAATCGTGTTGGTGTGCGTATTTCACCAAGTAGTACCTTTAATGGTATGGGAGACAGCGATCCGCGCGCCTTGTTTCGTTATCTAGCTAGTCGGATGAATAATTATGCCTTGGCGTATCTTCATATTATTGAACCTCGCATTAGCGGGGCGGATACAATAGCCGAAAACCAAGATGCCATTGCGACAAAAGAATTACGTGGTATCTATGAAGGTATTATCATTTCTGCCGGTGGTTTTACACCTGCAACCGCAGAAAATGCAATCGACAACGAGATTGCTGACTTGATTGCTTTCGGCAGACATTTTACTTCCAATCCTGATCTTCCCAACCGAATTTTCCACGACTTTCCATTGACGCATTATGATCGGAATACATTCTATGCATTCGATGCCAATGGGTATACCGATTTTAGCGTTTATGATTTCTCTAAAGGCAATCAAAAGGCATCAGTTGAAGTTTGACCTGCAATAAAAACTGATTTCAATGAAGTTGATTGCAGAAAATGGTACTAAAATCGGGTAGTAAAAATAATTGTTTTTATTACCCGATTCCAGGTGATTATTTCTATTTCTAATGAAAAAAACAGCCGCTTCATTTGAATTACCTAAGGAACCTCTGAAAAACGCCCATTTTGAGCGGCAGTTACTGTCAAAGTGGGTCAAAAACTTCAATATACGCTCGATTTTTGATCAAAACAGCGGTTGTTCTCTACATAAACTGTACCGATTGGTATAGAATGTAATTTCTGGCAGATACGTTTTCCACGCGTCTGCGATTTTATTGATTTGATTAAGAGGTAATTCATGAATATTTTGCTGTTGGGAGCGGCTTTTTGCATAACCGCTTTGATCGTATCCGCTTGGATAATGACATTTGCTCGTTGGTTTCCAATTGAAGGTATAGATGGGAAGTTTTTAGTTGATTACAAGACAATGATCCGAGCACATATAGATTATGCTTTGATGGCATTATTTAATTTGGGATTTTACGGTATCGGGATTGATTTGCCGGCGTTTGCTTGCTGGTGCGTAGCAATTGGAGGTTTTGCTAATCCGACGGTTTTTACTATAGCAGCTTTTGATCCTGATTTTTGGAAAAAGAAACATTGGCGTTTATATACTATATCTTCATTCCTGATAACAACAATTGGATTTTTAGGCATAGGTTATGCGCTATTAATTAATGGCGTTAATTGAAATTAAAAAACTAGACAGTGCTCTTTTCAAAGATACTAAAATTTACAGTTAATATAATATTGTTTTTATTTTAAATATTCCTATTGAAATTTAGAATTAATTTTATATACAACTTTGTTGCATAAATTTATAAGAAAACGAAAACTCGAGACTACAGCCAATATTTGAAGTTGCGAAACTCAATGCTGTTATAAGTTGATTAAGAGATAAGCGATGAAATTCAATAATAGAATGTCGTAGCATATGAAATAGTACTTCTATTAGCTAACTTCTAAAGCGTACCAATTTATGAAACAGAACCTTGTTGAAATTGAATCATGCATTTCTTCGCAACACTCTTTTAGAAAAAATGTTGCAATTGGGCTTTTAACGATCTCTAAAGTTGTGAACAACTGCAAACGCTGCGTTATCGAATTAAGATTGAGCGGTCTCTGAAAGCTGCAGAGCCGGTAGGTTTTTCGACTAGGAAACTGCAAAGTATCGCGAAATGGCGTGGCGTCGTTATGGGAGAGCCAAAGCTTTGATCCCCTTGCTGGGTCAAAGCCGATGTGACGCGGACAATCTGGGGCGTTTCAGGTAATCACGTGGCGGTGTAGGCGCGATTGCTAGTCAGGAATGGCTAGCAATCTTTCCCGCCGGAAGCCGACACTCGCCAGAAATAAGACAAGATAAAACAATTAAATAATTTTAATATGCACAGCTTTAATTATTATGAATGAAAATAATGCACTAAAAAACCATATCTTAAATGTAGCGTCTGATCTTTTTTATAAAAAAGGAATCAAATCTACAGGTGTAGATGCTATAGTTAAAAGCTCAGAAGTTGCCAAAATGAGTTTTTATAAATATTTCCCATCAAAAAATGACTTAATAAAAGAATACTTAGAAAAAGATTGTAAAGTGTTAGAGTATAGATTACGTGCCGAATTGCAGAAAAAAAATATATGCACTGAAAAAGCGCTTGCAATATTTAGTTATTTTGCCGAACTATCTTCCATGGAAGGCTATCGTGGATCAGCTTTTATTAATGTCTTTATTGAAACATCAATGGACCTTGAATTTATTAAAGATCAATCCCTAAAGTTTAACAGTACACTCATAAAATTATTTTATGAGCAGCTTAATTATGATTTCTCTAAAGATGTTTCAACAAAAATGGCTGAACAATTCACGCAGTTACTGATTGGCGCTATAATTCAAGCCCAAATGAAAAATAGTTGCGATCCTGTATTATTTGCACTATCAACTGCTAAAGAGTTGATTGAGAAAAATTATGCGGAAAATTGTTACTGCTCCTGAAGAAAGTATTGTCACATGCCAGCATATTGACACTCAGGGTGTTTAAAGAAAGATTTCACGACTTGGGGGAGTTTCTGTAATCGATGCATGGCGGATTGAACGAGTTTCTTTAATTAGATTTTATTTTCCGGCATCTGCTTGGCGATGCGCGGTTTGATATGGCCCCAGACCTGTTCGTCCGGATTGAGTTGTGGCGCGTAGGGTGGCAGAAAAACCAACTGCAACCGGCCTTGCTGTTGCTCCACAAATGTTTTAACGCTCTTAGCCTTGTGAATCGGATGGCCGTCGACGACCAAGATGATCGGTTGTTCGGCACCGCGTAGTAGACGTTTCAGAAATTCGATAAACACCTCGGCGGTGACGTTGCATTCTTGCACCATGAAGCGAAAATCGCCTCGCGCGCTGACCGCCGAGATCAGATTCAATCCATATCGACGCCCGGTCATCTTCACGGTCGGCGTCCGATCCACCGGCGCCCAGGTCGTACCGGCATGAAAGTCAGAACGAACGCCGGCTTCATCGGCAAAATAAATCACCGCACCCGTGCGTTTCGTTTCAGCCTTCAATGCCGGAAATTCGTCGGCCTGCCACTTTTCCACCAAGACCGGGTCCCTGCGGTAATCTCCCATTTTTAAGCAAATTCAAAAGTAGAGGTTATGCGGCCTGGGCTAATTTTTGTTTCGGTGTCACACTATGGTTATCTTCTGTCTTAATTTTTATTTTGCAGCATTCAGTGGAATGCCGCGCTCTTTAAGACGCTTGATTTTACCTGGCGAATTAGCTGGTCCGCCTGCATAGATGATTTTAGTGAAGTCGATCTCTTTACCAGTTTCTCGATCCACGATAATGGGAACGACTTTTTTGTGCGTCTTACTATCAACCAGCTGCGTATCAATACCATTTGGCGAAGCATGCTTGTTGCCCCACATCATGATGATAGCCAATACTGGCAAGAAATCCTTACCAATATCTGTAAGTACATATTTTGCGCGAGGCGGATTATCTTGGTAGATTTCTTTTGTCAACAGTCCTTCTCCGACCAACGCAGACAAGCGTTTGCTCAGCGTAGCAGGGGGAATTTCGAGGCTATTCTTAAGCTCTTCATATTTTGATAGGCCATTACTCAAGTCACGAAGTATCAAAAGGCTCCAAGAATCTCCAATTTTGTCAATCGATCGAGAAATAGAACACATATCACGGTGTTTTTCACATAATGCGTTATTTTTTTCATTCATAAATTCTCCTTAATTGACTACTTGATCAAATTTATCAATCACAAAAGCATACTACATTCAAAAAGTGAAGTCAATATAGATATTGGCAATGGATTCATAATATATAGTAAGTTTATATCGTGAAGTCACTAACGATATGAGTCAGTTTGATTAGAAAACTTCTGATTAATTCGTAACATTGTCATTGTTTTATAACAAAATCAATTCCTTGCATATAAAACGGTCTTAAAAAACTGAATTAATCAGCGATATAATTTAGAGAGTCAGTCCCCGTTTTGGAGATGACGCGCATGGAACAATACGAGCAGCTCAGTTTCACTGATGCCGAATACGACAACAAAGGCAAAGTCATGCGGCGAGAAAAGTTTCTCAATCAACAAGGACACTTATTGCCGTGACAGGTGATGATGGCGGTGATTAAGCAACTATATGTATCAGGCAAGGGGTCAATGCCGTTAAGTTAAGCAATTCGTGTTACAATGATCCGCATAACACACTGAAAAATAAGGACAAATCAATGAAGCCGACTTAGCAGTATCCATGCCAGTATTCTTACCCATCTTTCAAAGCTTCTCCACTCGCCCGACTTCATCATCGCGCATCGGACTCACGACAAAGCCTTTACCCGGCAGCGCGTTCTTACCTTTCCTGTGTTGGTTTCGTTCCTGCTCTGCGCCTTCAAAGGCAGCTTGCAAACCCTGCTGGACGATTTGTTCGCCACAGTGGATGGCCATTCAGTGCGCGCCGTGAGTAAAAGCGCTGTCTCGCAAGCTCGACAAAAACTCAAGGCCACAGCCTTCGAAGCGCTGAACGACAGTTTGATCGGCTTACTCAGTGATCTGCTACCCGAACCGCGCTGGCAAGGCCTGCGGTTAGTCGCCACCGATTCAACGACCTTACGCTTGCCGCCCTGGCAGGAGAATCAGGCCGAATTCGGCGTCCAAACCGACAGCGGCGGCCAGCCTTATGTGTTGGCGCGCGCCTTATGTGTTGGCGCGCGCCTTGGGGTTGTTTGCCACCACCTCAAAGCTAATGATCAAAACCGTTCTAGGCCGTTTCGACGACGCCGAGCGGGCGCTACTGGTGCAACTGCTGCCTCATCTGGCCAGCGACGATCTATTGGTCATGGATCGCGGTTTTCCGGCGGTATGGCTGTTTACCCTGATGCAACAACGCCAATTACCGTTTCTCGCTCGTATAGACGGCAATCAATGGCCCGCGGTGGAAAACTTTTTACGTTCAAACCTCTCCGAAACCGTGATCACGCAGCCGGTATCGGCCAGCGCCCGCCGTCAAGCACAGGCTGTCGGAATGACTTTGACGGCCAAAACCTTGACTTTTCGCCTGATCAAAGTGGTCTTGTCCACCGGCCACATCGAAGTCCTGGCGACATCGCTCATCGATGCCAACGCTTATCCAAGCCAGGCATTCGCCGAGTTGTACCACGCGCGTTGGAACATCGAAGAAGCCTTCAAAGTCCTCAAACACAGACTCTACCTGGAACAATTCACCGGCGAATTACCCGAATCGATACGCCAGGATGTGCATGCCAAAATCTTCACCGCTAATCTGGCGGAAGCCCTCGCACGCGAGGCTTACGACACGCTACCGGACAATAAAGCGGCGCGTTATTATCCCAACGTCACCTACATCCTCAACTCCCTGAAAACCAAGCTATTCAGTTGGCTTATCCAGCGTGTGCCCCACGATCAAGTGTTGGAACTGATAGCTCTCTACGCCAGAACTCTCGAACGCAAACGCCCCGATCGAAAAGCGTCTAGGCTCAAAAACCGGATCAGTCCCAAGCCCAGGCGGCAGTACCGGTGAGGCTTAACTTAACGGCATTGGGCAAGGGGTGGGGCGTAGGCCGTTTTGAATGCCATGCGACATGTTCGCTTGGCACGGATTGTTTACAACTACCCCGACCCTGGCATGGAAGACGCGTTGTACGAGATTGATTGAATCGTTGCAGCGCTTTTGCGGTATTCGACTGGACGCTGTGCCGTATGAAAGCCCGATTTTGCAGTTTAGGCATTTACTGGAGCAGCGCAGTTTGACCGAAGAAATTTTCCAAGCCATCAGCTGTCGGGGCGTAGCCAAAAACGCCGCCTGTTTGACCTTTCTGACAGCTAATTGCCAATGTCATCCGGGGTGATGGCTATGAACGTCGGCGTATTATTGCATCAGAAATTCAAAAATAGGCTCAGAAAGAGGCTTATTTTGGGAAAAAACAGGCCGTTTTGATGGAAAAATGGTCGAATATTGAAATTATTTTACGGAATTCTAAATTAATATCGTTCAAAACGGCTGTTTTTTAGATGCGTCTTAAGTTTATAATTATTCGCTAACTTTTTGACTTGTATTGATAAAACCTATTTTTTTATAGGAAAAAATTATTTTACAAATGGCGAGATTGGATTCTAATATAAATTGACTTTTAACTCTTTTGGAAAATTTATGAAACAGTCAAAATTAATTGTGATATATCCAGTTCCTAGTAATTTAGAAGATTTCGAGCGTCGTTATGCTGAAGAGCATATACCAATGGCAATTGAAAAATTAGTCGGAAAAACGAAAGTTGTTACTTCACTAATAACCTCTAATGTTAATAACGCGCCAGCAATGTATCATCGTGTAGCAGAGATTTATTTCAATTCAACTGCTGATTTAATAGTATGTTTAGGCTCACCTGGAGGCCAAGAAACTGCGGCTCATGCTATTGAAATATCGAGTGGCGGAGCGCCGTTATTTTTAATGGCGGAAGTGGAAGTTATCGATTTTTAGAATGGGTATAATTATGTGGAAATTACTATTTTAGGAGTATGTTATGCTAGAACTCCGACCCAATTGCGAATGTTGCGATAGAGATCTTCCTGCTGATTCATCGGAAGCTATGATATGTAGCTTTGAATGCACTTTTTGTCGAGAATGTGCAGATACCAAACTGGGAGGGCGTTGCCCAAATTGTAATGGCGAATTTCAACTTAGACCAATTCGTTCTGTCGAGCTATTAGAAAAATATCCCGCTTCTTCAGTACGCATTTATAATCCGCAAGGATGTGACCCGAATAATGAATAAAAAAGATGCACGAATCATTAAACCTATAGTCGGTTTGCTGAATCTGGCCGAGTAATGGAGTAACGTATCTAAAAGCCTACAAAGTCATGGGGGCTGTCGCTAGATACGTTTTATCGCTGTGAAACGGCAGTAGAATCGGGAGATGTCGACAATCTATTTGATAATGATAAAAGCCATTGCCAGTCAAATCTGAAAAATCGGGTTGACGACGTCACCGAACTAGAAGTGTTGTCTTTTGTGCTGGATTTTCCTGTTTACGGTCGATTACGCATCATTAACGAGTTACGTAAAGCGGGGACGACTTTCGTATCGTCGAGTGGGTTGCGTAACTAACACGCCCTGGCTTCGTTGTAACGCGGCCAACGCGTTTTCTAGATGTTGGTGCGCATCATCGTAAAGTCTGATTCATGGTAATGCTCCGAAAAAAGTTATGGAAACACCAGGATCAGGGCTGAAAAAAAATTAACGAGCAAGAATAAATCTTCCAAACACGGTATGTGAATGGGCCACCTTACGCTGTACTCTTTTATTCAGACTATCACCGTCGGCGTCGGCATCTCACCAGATCTGCTGACCTGGATTTCCAATTTCGGAAACTGCGGCGCTCGCGGATTCCCCGGATTGGCCTGGATACCGTTGGTGGGGAATTTCGCCCCGCCCTGAGTACAATCACCGTCATTTAAAGAGAAGTAGGCAGTGTCGCCAAGGTAAATAAGCTCTACTACTGGTATTTATGAGTTCGGTTTTATTGCCAAATATCGAATACGAAGGTCAAAAATTCACGCGTATTTTTTCCAGTAGCTGATTAACTTCAGGGTTTGCTGTCGATGATGGTTGAAAAAAAACTTGTACTGTGCGAAGTATTTCAGGATCGGACAGATAACGAAAATTAAGGTTGTCCGCTTTTTTGGGTATGGTGAATTCAGGCATCAATGCTATACCGATTCCGGCCCGTACCATACTCAATATCCATTCCTCACTATTACTCCTGTATGCGGCATAAAGATTGATTTGTTTATCTTGACAGACGTTTCGTAACTCTTCGCGTAACTCGCAGTTGAGACGATCAAGGTAGGGTTCTTGCTGAATCGCTACCAAATCGATTTGCTCAAATTGATTGAAACGGTGTTTGTCGTTGAAGACCACTACATAGCGTTCTTCATAAAGCTTTAACGAATGATAGTGTCCAATCGGTGGCGTGCTTGGTGCGCTGATGACCAAATCAAGAGTATCGTCATCGAGTAACTTCAACAAATTGCTTTCGCAATCCACTATCAATTCCAACTCTACATGTGGCCGCTCTTGCTGAAAGTCAGTAAAAAAAGGACTCAAATATTGCGCAGAAATGGTATTCATTACGCCGATACGCAACGGTACTGTGTTCAAACGATTGAATCGAATGGCATCGGCTTTGATACTTTGCGTTTCGCGAAATATTTGCCGCATGGTTGGCTCGACGAAACGCCCCAGAGGTGTAAGTTGGCAACCGCTACGATCTCGAATAAACAAATCGCCGCCTAGCTCTTCTTCCAGTTTCTTTATTGCTTGTGTCAGGGAAGGTTGTGCCACATAGGTCGATTGCGCTGCACGGGTAAATGAACTCTTATCACAGACTGCCAGAAAGTAACGTATTTGTTGTATTTCCATGTTAGTGTCCATTGAATAGGAAAAATCTATTATTTCATGGAAAATAGAATTTTGCTAATACAAGCCTGAACAATGCGACGAGTTCTCTTCTAGACATTAATCTGAAAGTGAAAAAGCTGAGACAGAAATGCTTCAATGCTCAGATTAGAGTGATGTTTTCGACAATATCGGTGTGATCCAAACTTAGAAATCACTGAACTGTGAAGATATAAAGAATTAAAAAACCAGGAAAACTGTCGTCGGCATTGAGTTGTAGTGGATAAAGTCAGGTGAATTTACTTTAAAACTGCGCGAGCAGGTGTTAACTCTAACTATCAATGAAAACCTCACCAAACAAAGAGCGTGGAAAGATTGGTTATACCCTGAAAAGTAACGGGTCATTTTGTTAAATGGTAGTTTGGTTTTTGTATCATTTCTTTATATATAGGTTGAATCTATTGATCGATAGGAAATTGGTATTTAACAATCTTGTGGAGTTACAGTAAATTTTAGCCAACTGCTACATCTCGACTCTCTATTAGAAGCGTTAACCATGCCTAGTAGAGGCGATTGATAATCAGTAAAAACAAGTTTAAGAGGCTAAAAATGAGCAAAGAAACGAAATGGGTCATCTGCAGTACCTGCGATATCAATTGCGGACTTCTTGTCACCGTTGAAGACGGTAAGGTGAAATCGATCAAAAAAAACCCAGATCACCCCCTTACTCCGAATTCGATCTGCATCAAGGGAGCTAACGCAAATAAATACATTACCCACCCAGACCGATTAACGCATGCGCTGAAAAGAGTCGGTGAGCGCGGCTCGGGTCAATGGGAACAAATTAGCACGAAACAAGCTTTAGATGAAATTGCCGATAAGATGAAGAAGTTGATAGCCGAAGATGGGCCGGAAACAATCGGCAGCACTTATGGTTGGAGCTCTAATGCTGGTGCGGCCTCACGAAGATTTATGAACTTACTGGGGAGTCCGAACTGGACTTGGACGGGATACGTGTGTTTAGCCAATTCCACAGTGCCCAGTAAAGCGACTTACGGTTTTTGGCAGTTTCCAGACTTTCATAATACCAAATGCATCGTACTTTTAGGCCACGCTCCGGGTCCGCAAAGATGGACGGCTGAGTATCTGTGGATTAAGGATGCCCTGGATAAAGGAGCAAAACTAATCGTTACAGATCCACGCCGTAATAGCTACAGTGATCAAGCGGATATTTTTCTGCAGGTTAAACCTGCTACGGATAGCGCCTATTTACTGGCCTGGATCAATGTGATCATCTATGAAGACCTCTATGACAAAGAATTTGTAAAAAAATGGACGGTTGGTTTTGAACAACTCACTGAAAGAGTGAAGGATTACACTCCGGAGTGGGCATCAGAAATAACTGGAGCACCAGCGGATAAGATTCGTGAGTCTGCCCGTATGTATGCTACTACTGGTCCGGCTGTGATCCCCTGGGGAGCAGTGCCTGATCATCATGCCAATAGCACTCAGACTTTGCGAGCCTTAACCATATTGAGATCCATCACCGGTAATCTCGATGTACCCGGAGGCGAATTGTTGATGGGGTACCATCCGGAAATTTCATCGGATGATGAATTCGAACTCAATGAGAGGCTATCTCCTGAACAACGCAAGAAACAACTCGGTGTAGATCGCTTTAAGCTCTTGAGCTGGGAAACACTCGAAAAGACCGGCCCAGCAATGGAAAAGGTCTGGGGCAAGAAATATTCAAACCAGGTATCCGGCGGCGCAATGGCGCATCCTGCAAGCATGTGGGAGGCAATGAAAACTGGCAAGCCTTACCGCTTGAGGGCACTTATATCGCAATGTAACAACACCTTAAACAGTTACCCCAACACTACTCACATTTACGAAGGGTTGATGAATCTGGATCTGTTAGTTGTCATGGATCTTATTAAGTCACCCACGGCCCAAATCGCCGATTATATTTTGCCGGCCACCCATTGGCTGGAAAGGCCGAACTTGTTTAATTACTGGGATTGGATTCCAATCTATCAAGGAGGAGAGCAAGCGGTGGAGGCGCCAGAA
>Ga0123389_103581_pt1 | contig 10765 bp, 11 predicted proteins | sample T0HHNH4metaT_FD_89917 | JGI IMG/M metagenome (GOLD analysis project Ga0123389, IMG submission 89917) | Methane-oxidizing artificial microbial communities from Washington, USA to study methane cycling - T0-HHNH4 metaT (Metagenome... | ecosystem: Engineered > Modeled > Simulated communities...
GCGCTGTGCTGCCGAACCCAGCATCACTCCGGGCAAGTCGTTGTAGCGGAATACCGGTGGCTGCTCAAATGCCCCGCTGGCCACAATCACTGTTTTAGCGCGCACTTTATTGATGCCGCTTTCAGACACGATGGGAATCAGGTGGTCAGGGTAATAACCTGCTGCATAAGTCCCTGTGAGCAGCTTGATGTTGGGTTGGTCAACCACTTTACCGAGCAGCTCAGCCAGCTGTTTGCTGCCTGCTGAATCACCGCCGCGGTCATAAGTCAGGCTACCGCCTGCCTGGCGATTTTCGTCTACGATCGTGACTTCAAGGCCTGCCTGTGCTGCTTCATATGCAGCAGCCAGGCCAGCCGGGCCAGCACCGATAACCAGCAAGTCGCAATGTGAATGCTGCTTGCGTTTGAGTATGCGTGGGTAATTAAAGTTAACCACGCCCAGGCCAGCCGCATTACGTATTACTTTTTCCCAGAATGGGAAGAAGCGGCGTGGCGTATGAAACGCTTTATAGTAAAAACCGACCGGCAGCAGCGGCGAAATGGAATCAATATAGCTGCTCTTGTCTTTTTTAACACCACCCGTGGTGTTCACGGCAGTCAGTACCATGCCGTCTTTGACTTCAACCACATCTGCACGGATGTTAGTATCCATGCCATCCGTCACGAGTACGTTCACATCATGATTCGCCAGGCTCAGCACGCCGCGTGGACGATGATATTTGAAGCTACGACCCAATACTTTCTGGCCATTTGCCCATAATGCGCTGCTGATGGTATCACCTTCAAATGCCGTAAAAACCTCGCCCTCAAACGTGAAGCTGATTTTCTTGTTACGGTTAATCCATTCACCAGTCTGCTTAGATGCACGTAAAGTCATTTACCATTCTCCTGAGCTAGGCTTGAATTATTGTTATTTGCACCCAACAGATAAGTGCGAGTCACTTTATCTGTGAGCGTATTGCGTTCCGCAATAAACCAGGTACCGCTAGGTGAGTGATACCACCATTCTTTTTTATCACCAGGCGCACCGCTGCGGTTATGAACATAAGATGCCCACTCTGCATCAGTACAGGTTTTTTGATCCGGGCCTTCACGATACTCACCGCCGAATATGAATTCGTTCAGTGGCCGTGTGCCGTTCATTGGACAAGTGAGAAGTTTCATTGCATATTCCTCTGATTATTAAGCGCGCGTTAATGACCGGTTAATGGCCTACTGACGCAGCTCCTTTTTCACCTGTCAGTTCGTAATCTTCAAAACGTGACAAGCGGAATGAGTGAATTAAATCCGGCGCACTATCATTGGCAATGGTCTGCGCCATGGTCTTGCCGCTGATAGGCGTAGCCTTGAAGCCCCATGTGCCCCAGCCTGCATCGATATAGAATCCTTCAATCGGCGTTTTACCCATGATCGGCGCAAAGTCCGGTGTCATATCGGCCATACCTGCCCACTGACGCACGACTTTAACGTTAGACAGGAACGGGAACATATCCAGCATGTGTGAGGTCAGCCCTTCTACAAAATCAAGGGTAGACCTGGTTGAATGCACTTCATAAGGATCCAGTGACGACCCCATGACCAGCTCGCCGCGAGATGACTGACTCACGTAAACATGCAGGCTGCCTGATACCAGGATCGTGTCCAGCCAGGGTTTCATTGGCTCAGTCACACAGGCTTGCAATGGATGGATCACGATAGGCGTTTGCAGATCGACCATTTCTGTGATGCGCGGTGTAAAGCCGGCAACGGCACACAGCACTTGCTTGGTTTCGATATAGCCCTTATTGGTTTTTACACCGCAGACTTTGCCGTTTTTAACATCAATCGCCAGCACTTCCGTGTTCTGGTGAATTTCTGCGCCCAGACGGTCTGCACCGCGGGCATAACCCCATGCAACACCGTCATGGCGTGCAACTGAGCCTGGCGCATGGTACAAGGCGCCCAGGATCGGCGCCTGGCCGCTACAGCTCATATCCAGCTGCGGGCAAGCCTTGGCAATTTCATCAGGTCCCACCACACGGCTTTCAACACCTACGTGCTTATTGACTTCAGCACGCCAGCGCATGGTACGCATTGCAGATTCGGTATGGGCAAGTGTGAAATGTCCGCGGGTTGAGTAGAACAGATTCAGATCCAGCTCTTCTGATAAGCCTTCATAAATCTTGACGCTGGCATCATAAAAATTGACGCCCTCGGGCGTCAAATAGTTGGAACGGACAATAGTGGTGTTGCGGCCGGTGTTGCCGCCGCCGATATAGCCTTTTTCAAGCACAGCAACATTGGTGATGCCGTGATCTTTAGCCAGGTAATAAGCAGCTGCCAGACCATGGCCGCCGCCGCCGATGATTACCACATCGTATGACTTTTTCGGCGCCTCATGTGTCTTAAAAAAGCGTGGCGCCGGGTGATCTTTCGATAGTGCAAATTTAAGTAGTCTTAATGGCATTTATAAACTCCAAGAACCCTGTTTTCTGGTTACTGATTCTTTAAATAAGAAGATCAGCAATCGTGCGTTTAATTTTTAATTCTCAACTTCAGCATAAACCTGTTACTTAACTTTTTTAACCACTGTGAAACATTTGATGGTATTAAGCCACCGTAATTAATCGCTGTCAATAGGTAAATGAAACTTTTTTAATTATTATGAAACTTGTGCTAAAGTGAGCAAAAATCAATTCTAAGTATTAACGACATAAGCTGCTTGGAAACAAAGACTTACTACCATGGTAGTAATGAAATATGGCCGTGAAATTAAGACTAACCTGATCTGGATGGGAGTGAATATGAACAAAGACTACAACTTTTCCAGCGGTGATTCACCGTTGATTATCTCCATGCCGCACGCTGGTACCACAATACCCGAGGAAATTGCATCGCTGATGACGCCTGCCGCGCTGGAAATGCCCGATGTAGACTGGCATATCCCGCAGCTGTATGACATGGCCAGGGACTACGATGCAACGGTTCTATCTGCAGAATACATGCGCTATGTGATTGACCTGAACAGGTCGCCGGACGATACGTCGCTTTACCCCGGGCAGGATACAACCGGCCTGTGCCCGGTCGATACTTTCAGCAAGCAGCCGGTCTACAAACCAGGCATGCAGCCGGACGAAGCTGAAATCAAAGCGAGGATCCAACGATACTGGCAGCCGTATCATGAAAAGTTGCGTAGCGAAATAAAAAGGATCCATGCCATCCATGGCATTGCGGTGTTGTGGGATGCGCATTCCATCGCTTCCCATGTGCCGAGGTTCTTTAACGGCCGATTACCGGATTTTAATTTTGGCACTGCGGACAGGCAGTCATGTGCGACTTCCCTTGAGGATGCATTTGCTGAAACACTGGAAAAATCTGGGCATGCAAAAAAATTCAGCAGCGTTTTCAATGGCCGGTTTAAAGGCGGCTACATTACGCGGCATTACGGGATGCCGGCTGTCAACATCCATTCGGTCCAGCTGGAATTAAGCCAGTGTATTTACATGGAAGAAAAAATGCCATACCGGTACGACCCGGAGTTGGCTAAAGATGTGAAACTTCTGATCGGCGACCTGCTGCAGGCAAGCATAGCCTGGGCAAGTCGCCACAAACAGGGCTTATAGCTTTCCGTCTAATCCCAGTTGATAGTACTTATGTACGATCTTGTCTTGATTATCAAGTAACCAGTCAATATCCGGCTTATTGGTCATCGCTTTGCGAATGGCTAATGCGGTCGCCTTGCGATGGATATCAAACAGCACTTTATGATCAAGCTTCTCGTCTTTTGTCACCATCGGGTTGAGCCAGACTGAAACGATAATGCCCAGGTCGTTCGCTTTCTCTTTAGGAAGATCGCCGGCACGCACTGCATCAAGCACGCCGTTTGCAATCGCTGCCTGCACGGTACCCATCAGGATATTGGTATATTTGGTTTCTTTAACGGTTACTTTGCTGACCATCAAAGTAACAGGCCGCACCTGAATATCAGTATTCAGCAAGGCAAACACGCGCGTATGTCCTGCCACCTGGTCACCGGTAAGCGTTGCAATTGCAGTACCAACAGGACCATCCAGCTCCCCAATAATCACTTCCGGCTCTGCCGCTGTACCGGGAGGTCCACCAGCCACTAATGCTTCACCTGTACGCATTACAATTCGATCGCTCACAATACTCTCCTAATGATTTAACCAGCGTTAAGAAATATGTTTATATTTTAACAAAATTAACCTATAATTTTATTATATATTAACTATTATTACTTATGTTAAACTTTTTTCGTGAAAAGATGGTATCCTGTATATATAAAGTTTAATGTCACTTGCATGTATAAAGCACTACAGAAAGGTATAGTCCCCATACGGAAGGTTTGTTAATATGGGAAAATTTCTATTGTTTTTCTATCAACATTGAGGAAAAAATAATTGAGTGCAAGACGCCTTCAGCAACAGTACATCGCTACAACGCCTACCAGGTGCAATATCCTGCCCGAATGCAGCAGAAACTATTCCGTATGCATCCATTGGCATTTTACCAATCCCCCACTCTCTAGTAATATTTCCCTATTAACATGGCAGGTAAAGACATGGCAACAGTAAAAGAAACTGAAAACGTTAAGACTGATGATCAGAACAGATCTCTTGGGCGGCACTTAGGGACAACCATTCGCCAGCTACGCCTGGAGCATAATTTAACCATTGCAGATGTTGCCGAGAGAGCCGGCATCAGCCGTGGCATGCTGAGTAAAATTGAAAACAACCTTGCCTCTACAAGCCTGGAAACACTTGAACAGCTTGCCAATGCGCTGGGCGTTACTTTATCCAAGCTGTTCCAGAATTATAATTTGCCACGCGGCGCGGCGCAGCTGGTCAAAAAAGGCGATGGCATGGAAGTCGTCAGAAGGGGCACACGCGTTGGCCACACTTACCAGCTGCTGGCGTATGACCAGGGGCCACACAAAACATTTGAGCCGTTCCTGATCTCGCTGGAAGACTCCTGTGAAGAGTTCCCCGCGTTTGAACACCCGGGAACCGAGTTTCTTTATATGCTGGAAGGAAAACTGGAATACAGGGTAGGCAAAGAGACTTTCGTACTCACCAACGGCGACTCGCTTACGTTCCACGGCGACATCCCGCACCGCCCGGAGGCACTGCTGGAAACGCCAATAAAATTCCTTGCCATCATCCATTACGACGCACCCGACCAAGAACACCCTGAAGAGTAATCGGGCAGCAGGCAAGCCAATTACTCTTAGATACTACAGGGTTACGGATTAGCTGCGTGAATTGGCTAACAAGATGATGCCGGTCTTGAAAACCAGTATTGAGATCAGGCCTTAAACCTATCCTTACCTTACACCCCGCTGCGTATCAGCAGGAATCCATAGGCGAACAGTAAGCATACATGGATGACCTATAGAACTCTAACTTTGTAATATCCTTAACGACTTCCTGCACTCTCTGCATCTGGTTGATGGATTCATACAAGCGTTTTGCTTTCATGCGCCATGTAGCCAGGTAAGGGTCATAATCATCTTCAAATATCAGGTATATCGGTATCTGTGAAGCGCAGTTGCGGACTTTCTGGTCTATCTCGTCAATCACATTGCCGAAGCGTTTCAGGAAGTCGCTGTCAATGAACAGCAAAGCACACAGGTGGTCCTTTACCGTTTCATTCCCGTAGCCAATGAATTTCAACACATCGACACTTTGTGCCGTACAGCCAGCCTCTGAGAATCCAGTGCTGATGAGGCCGGAAATATCCGGACTTTCTGAAACGATAAGTACATTCGACATATTAACCACCCTAGATATGTGCATAAACGGACATGTGCATAAACGCAGCACAACAAATTTCAAGGCTGCTAGCTAGTTTCCATAAAGGAAACTTAGTTTCCTCACATGCAGTATAGTACAAATATCTGGAATGCAACACAAATAAATGATGATGCATGAGAATTTTATATACAGTTTCAGTGCGACCAGCCATAAAACCCGGCCTGGGTTAAAGCGACAGGCAATGGAGGATTAAATGCGCTAACCGCGGCGCCGCGCTGCAATGACGCTTGGCACCTGCTGGATTAATGCCAGCAGGCGGTTGAGTTGTTCCAGGTTCGAGATCTCGATTGAAAACTGCATCAGCGCCAAGTCACTGCGGGTCATGGTATTCGCCTTGATCGCATTGACCTTTTCGCGTACAAACAGATCACTGATGTCACGGAGCAGGCCTTGGCGGTCATGGGCTTCCACCTCAATATCAACATCCGTGCGGACATTCTGCGAATTACCCCACTGTGCGCTGAGCAGGCGATTGCGCCTGTCCTCCGGTAGCCGGTTGATAAACGTACAGGCCTCGCGGTGGATAGTCACGCCGTGATCCCGTGTCAGGTAACCGACAATCGCATCTGCCGGCATGGGTTTGCAGCATTTGGCAATACTGGTCTGCAGATTGCCTACACCCTCAATCACAACCCCGGTCAGGGATTGCAGCGCGCTATTGCGCCTGGAAATGAATGGCCGGGCTTCTTCAGCGGCTTTGGGAGCCGTTTCTTCCTGAATAGCGAGTGCGATCTGGTGCTCACTGACATCCCCGCGCCCAATCGCTGCCAGGAAGTCCTCAAGTTTCTGGAATTGCAATTTCTGCGCGATCTTTTCCTGGTTCAGTGCGCCAACGCCGGCACGGTGCAGCTCACGATCCAGCCTGGCCCTGCCCTGGGTAACATTTTCATCAAAATTCTGATATTTGAACCAGTGCCTGACTTTGGCACGTGCGCTAGGGCTTTGCAAAAAACCAAGCCCCGCATTCAGCCAGTCACGGCTGGGCGAGCCCAGTTTCGAAGTCAGGATTTCCACGCGCTGGCCATTCTGCAGCTTGGTGTTGAGCGGCACGATACTTCCGTTCACTTTGGCACCGCGCGTACGGTGCCCCAGATCGGTGTGCACAGTGTATGCAAAATCAATCGGGGTCGCGCCTTTAGGCAGGTCAATCACCTTGCCTTGCGGAGTCAGCACATACACTTTATCCTGGAACAGCTCGCTCTTGAATTGCTCAAGCAGGTCACTGCTGTCGGAAACCTCATCTTTCCATGCCAGTATCTGGCGCAGCCAGGCGATCTTCTCATCAAATCTGGCATCAGATTTTCCGCCTTCCTTGTAGCGCCAATGTGCGGCCACACCAAGCTCAGAGTGGTGGTGCATCTCGAAAGTGCGTATCTGCACCTCAAGCGCCAGGCCACGCGGCCCACTGACCGCGGTATGCAGTGATCGGTAATTATTGCTCTTGGGGCGTGCGATATAGTCATCGAACTCACCGGGAATAGGCTGCCACAGGTTGTGAATCAAGCCGAGTGCCGCGTAGCAGTCTTTAATGTCATCTACCAGAATCCGGACTGCACGCACATCATAAAGCTCGCTGAAATCCAGGCGCTTGCTCTTCATTTTCTTGATAATGCTATAGATATGCTTGGGGCGGCCGCTCACCTCGCCTTTGATGCCAGCCTGGCTCAATTCGTCTTTCAACTGTGCCACCACATCAATGATATATTGCTCGCGGTCTACACGACGCTCATCCAGCATCTTTGCGACCTCTTTGTAAAGCTGAGGCTCCAGATAACGCAGCGAGAGGTCTTCCAGCTCCCATTTAATCTGCCACACGCCAAGGCGGTTGGCCAGCGGCGCAAATATACCCTGGCTCTCCTGCGCAATCTGCTTCTGCTGCACGGGACTGGCTCCCGACAGGCGACGCAGCGTCTGCGTGCGTTCGGCCAGCTTGATCAGCACCACGCGAATATCCTGCACCATCGCCAATAGCATTTTGCGCAAACTCTCTATCTGCTGCGCATGATCGCCATTTTTACGGTCCGGGTTCTGCAAACCCTCGATCTCGCTGAACTCCTGAATCTGCTCCATGCGTGCAATGCCTTCGACCAGGCCGGTAATGCTTGCGCCAAAGCGAGTTTCCAGCACCTCCCGCCAGTCAGCCAGGTACTCCGGCACGGCATGCAGTATCGTGGCTACGATGGTTTCCGCATCCATATTCATATCAACCAGTATCGTCGCCGCACCCAATGCGTGCTGCAATAGCGGTGCGCCGGTCAATTCGGCCTGCCCAGAATAAAGCGGGGCGGCCAGATCGCAGGCATGGCGAATCAACTCGATTTCGGCAGGTGTATAACGCTGCGCTGAAGATTCGATCCAGGAAGATACATCGCCCTCGTTGGAGGCGAGCAAAACAGAAGTTGGGTTATGAACGGAAACCATGGAACATTATCGCATCTAAATACTGAACATACATTGGACAGTTTATGTTCAACGATATGCGTATTTATGTCAATTTTCCATAGTTTGAAACAGAATTTCCGCAAAAGTTAAATGACCCCAGGCAAAGCTGGAGGTCATTAGATAAGCGGGCATTAAATCCATGAGCCGCCCAAGGCAGCGCAGCTTCACGCCTTCCCCGACCAGGGGGGAAGGTTGGGATGGGGGTACGCCTGCTGCATTACGCAGGCTTGAATTCCACTCCCACCCTACCCCCCCTTGCAAAGGAGAGGGAATCATATTACTGAATTTGAATTTCCATATATTACATGGCCGACATATAGGCCAAACCTTACGAGTCCCCCGACAAAGACGGGGTTTACCTTATTAAATTGCTACCCGGCAACAGATGATGCAGAATCATAAGCCTTGGCATGCCTCAGCCCTGTAGTTTCAGATGGATTACTCAACCTGTGCACTACACTCCTGATGACTGCGATGTCATTTGCACTGCTCTGTCTTTAGGCAAAGCCATCAACGACGGATACCCAGGCTGCATGGGTTCCGACCTGCTCATAGCAAGGCCACACCGATTTCAACAGTAAGCGTTTGCCTCAGCTTTTTCATTGCATAACGCAAGCGGCTTTTAACCGTTTCAATCGACACCCCTGTCAGCAATGCAATTTCATGCAGCGTCAACCCGCTGAATTGCTGTGCAACCAGTGCTTCCCGCTGCTCTTTCGGCAAGGCGTTAATGGCTTGGTACAGTTTCTCATCCTGCTCATTATTCATCGCCGGAAAAACGGCTTGCGTATGCTGCTCTACCATCTGCTCAAAAACTGATGCATCGTCGTTATTATTTAATTCACTTTCCAGCACCATGCGCTGCTGGCGCAATAAATCTATTAACCTGTTATGTGCAATCGTATAAAGAAATGTTTTAAACCCACCCCCTGCCCGGTAGCTTGCACGCGCATGGTGCAGCCTTAACCATGCATCCTGGATCACTTCGTCCACCAAGTCCTTACGCGTGGTTTGCCAGGCAATGTAGCGGTACAGCCTGCGGCTATGCCGGTTATAAAGCATTTCAAACGCCTTGAAATCGCCATCACAATATCGTGCCATCAAATCATCGTCCGATTCATCATCCATCAATGCTGCTGATAACAGCAACTCTGGATTGATACTGGAACAGACTTGTTTTCCAACAACCGCACGCATCTAATCACCTCTTGCACATATAGGAGAACGCTGATTCATCATCTTTTTACAGTCAACTCCTCGACAGATGCAGTGATCTATCCTCACTTGCACCGGTGGTTTGTTGGCCATGCTGATTCACATAGTTCAAATTATCAAACCGGTTCTGGAGATATTGCTGCGCGTCTGCGGTATCTTTAAACATGGTGGATTTTTGCGCCATATTATCGGCAATGTGCGTCATAAATGCCTGTTGGGATTTAGGGTCACTTGCGAGCTGGTTATAGAATTTGAAAGCCTCATTCATACCCTGGCTGAATTTTCCGCTATTAATGAGTGCATCCACATTTTTTTCATCGGCACCCAGATTTACACTGACAGGCTTACTTTCTGCACTTGCCAAATGAGATGATTGGACCTTAGGTGCTACTTCAAATGGCCTGTCGTGGCCGACTGCCTCCATGTCATGCGACGCTTCGCTCTTTTTCTCCGCGCCACCCCAAGTAAGACCTGCCGTTATCTGACCTGAAACCGCAACTTGCTCTTGATTAAGCCCGCTGGCTTTGACCTCACCTTGGCCATAAAGCCCATAACCATTACCCAGGTCTTTATCAGCACGCACGCCTATTCCGGCATTGACATTGCCATCTTTCATGCCAATAGCAGTTTGGGCATAGGGTGTTACCTTGTAGCCATTGTCGTCATATGCTGTGCCGGAGGCCCGCACAAAAACGGCAGGATCCTTGAATTTTCCATCACTCACAACAGCAGCCGTCACATCAACTGCGCTGTCATGCGGGTTAATCACCGCACCGGCAAGCAGGCTGATTTTTTCCGGCTTGAATTTATCCGTGCCGTCTATGCTGTACCCGACACTGGCAATTGGTAGCACATGCGCGTCTCCGACCCTGGATGGTTTGCCTACAATGTTAACATCGATATTGCCGCTGATCGGCTTACCGTGTGCATCTTGCTGCATCCCTGCTTTACCGATGAAGGTCGCGCCACCCAATTCGCCGATTGGGTGCTGAACTTCAGTAGACTGGCCGCCATAGCCATCTTTGCTGATCGTACTTGTGGTGCTTGCATGTTTATCTGCAAAAGCAAGCACGACCGGGTCAAGATTCATATGCTTATAATTCTCAACTTCTTTCTTCAGTTGGCTTTCCCTGGCCGCCAGTCTAGCTGGGTCTTCTTCGCCAACCAGCCGCAATGCAGCATTATGAAACTCCTTATCTGCATCTGTTTTGCTCATATCAGCAGGCATGCTTGCAAGATTTTTAATTAATTCTTCATGTGCCAATTGTTTACTATTTTCAGCCATTTTGACTCTCC
>Ga0123389_157424_pt1 | contig 10701 bp, 10 predicted proteins | sample T0HHNH4metaT_FD_89917 | JGI IMG/M metagenome (GOLD analysis project Ga0123389, IMG submission 89917) | Methane-oxidizing artificial microbial communities from Washington, USA to study methane cycling - T0-HHNH4 metaT (Metagenome... | ecosystem: Engineered > Modeled > Simulated communities...
AACTGACTTTGATGATCATGCTGTTGGCGTAAGCGCTGTGCCAGTTCCAGCTGCATTGCCATTAATGGCTTCTGCATTAGGTGCTTTCGGTATTGCACGTCGTCGTAACAAAGCAAAAGCTGCTTAATTCGCATTTAATTTAAAAGCTAATTAATAGTTTTGCAAAAAAGCCTCCATTTGGAGGCTTTTTTATTTTGCATGAAATTTGTAATAGTAGTGATTGTTGTGAATTATTCAGTTACTTTTTAACAATAAATTAATCATAAAGTTGATTGGCGGTAATATAGTCAATGACAAGATGTGGCATTAAATAGCGTGGATTTTTTTTTAGATTAAAAGCAGATCTAATTGCAGTGGATGAAATGCTGAGTGCTGTAATGTTTTGCATATGAATAAACCCAGTAATTTGGCTGCTTAAATCGCTGACATTTTCAGTGTAATGATTTTGTAAAAGTAATGCTAAATCGTTATTCAGTGGTGGTTGATCTGTTGATATAACAGGTCTTCGCACTAATATAATATGGCAATAGCCCAATATTTCTTGCCAACGATGCCAAGTGTTGAGTTTTGCGAATGCGTCGCTTCCCATGATCAAACACAGCGCAACGCTATCATCAATTTCAGCTCGCAGTGAGATTAATGTATCAATAGTATAAGAAGCTCCAACACGATTTAATTCTCGGTCATCCAGTTTAAATAAGTGATTATCTGCAATGGCAAGTTGCACCATTTCCGCGCGACTTGCAGCAGAAACTTTAGGTAGCTCTTTATGTGGTGGGTTTGCGGCAGGAATGAAACGCACTTCACTTAACTCAAGTGCGTCTGCGATTTCTTGCGCCATGCGCAAATGGCCGAAGTGGATAGGGTTAAACGTGCCACCCAGAACGCCAATAAGTCGCATATGATTGATTAAATGGCTATATTTTATTGGTTAATGGCTAATTGAGAATCGCTGGTTAAGCGCGTATTTGGCCGTCGCCTAAAACAATATATTTAAGCGATGTTAAGCCTTCTAAACCAACAGGTCCGCGCGCATGTAGTTTGTCGGTTGAAATGCCAATTTCCGCGCCTAAGCCATATTCAAAACCATCTGCAAATCTAGTGGAAGCGTTAACCATCACAGAACTAGAGTCCACTTCGCGCAGAAATCTTCTGGCTTTGGTGTAATTCTCTGTCACAATCGCTTCAGTATGCTGGCTGGAATGTTGGTTAATATGCATAATGGCTTCGTCTAAGCCGCCAACTACTTTGCAGGAAATAATTGCAGCTAAATACTCTGTATAAAAGTCCTCTTCAGTAGCTAGTTTTGCTTGTGGAACTAACGCAAGTGTTTCAGCACAACCACGAATCTCGATGCCTTTTTCCGTTAACATAGCGGCTAATTTTGGTAACATGCTTGCAGCAACGCTACGCGCAATCAGTAATGATTCAGCCGTGTTGCAAGTGCCTAATCGCTGTGTCTTACTATTTTCTAAAATTGGCAATGCTTTAGCCAAATCAGCCTCATCATCAATGTATATATGGCAGTTGCCATCCAAATGCTTGATAACCGGTATGCGAGCATCATTCGAAATGCGCTCAATTAGGCCTTTGCCGCCACGTGGCACAATCACATCCACATATTGTTTCATGGTGATTAGCTCGCCTACAGCCGCACGATCCGTCGTTTCAATGACTTGCACGGCTGATTTTGGTAAGCCGGCTTTATCTAGGCCTTCATGTACTAATTTCGCCAGTGCTTGATTGCAATGAATCGCCTCTGAACCACCACGCAAAATGCAGGCATTGCCAGATTTGATGCAAAGCCCAGCAGCATCTATCGTCACATTTGGGCGCGCTTCATAAATAATACCAATCACGCCCAATGGCACACGCATTTGGCCAATTTGTATGCCACTCGGACGGTATTTAAAATTGCTCATCTCGCCAATTGGGTCAGTTAAATTAGCAATTTGTTGTAAGCCTTCTGCCATTGTTAAGATAGATTTTTCAGATAATGTCAGTCTATCCAACATTGCGTCATATAATCCATTGGCGCGCGCAGCCGCTAAATCTTGTTCATTTGCTGTGATTAATGCAGATTTTTCACGCAAAATGGCACTGGCAATGTGTAAAAGGGCCTGGTTTTTGGTATTAGTATCAGCCGCTGCCATCAGGCGCGATGCGGCTCGCGCGTTAATACCGACTGTTTGCATGTAGTTTTTAATGTCCATAATTAGGCATTATACGTTTTTGCTAGGCGGTAGACTAGCTAGCCCCTTTATAGCCGATCTAACTAGTGAAGGATTAACGGCCACGCACTTTGGCAAGACCAAAACATAATCTAGAAAGCTCTAACCAGGCATCACCTTGCATCATGCCTTTAGCGGTTTTATCAATATCGCAAAGTTTTTGTAGTGCGGCTTCTAGCTGACGCAAGCTTAATCGACTCAATGCGCGTTTGACTAAATTTTGTCTGTCGCCGTAAATGCGCGCACTTGTCATGGCGCTCATGATGTTTTCATTACGCGCTTCAGCTTGTTTGATGCGCACTAATGGCCGCAGCACCCACATCAGTGGATTCATCACAGCCACTACTTGCTCACCTTCATCTTGCAAGCCTTGCAGAATAGCAGTCACACGTGCCGCATCTCCTGCTAATACAGCATCACCTAATTGAAAAGCATCAAAACGCGACACGTTTAACACTGCTTCACGCACAGCCTCATGACTGATTTCGCCAGCAGGATATAGCAACGCCAGTTTTTGGATTTCTTGATGTGCCGCTAATAAATTGCCTTCTACCTGATGTGCAATAAAAGCCAGTGAAATGGCATCAGTCGATTGATTCTGTAGTGCTAATCTGGCAGCAAGCCAGTTTGGCAATTGTGCGGGTGAAATTTCTTTTAGATCAATGACCACGCCAGCTTTTTGCAATGCACCAAACCACGCGCTATTTTTCGCATCGCGTTCTAATGTTGGCAATATGATAATCGTGGTCGTGTCAGGTATTAAGTTAGCGCTTAATTCAGTCAGCGCTTTGCCGCCTTCTACGCCAGGTTTGCCGTTTGGAATGTGAACTTCTAAAATACGCAGTGCAGAAAATAGAGATAAAGCCTGTGCAAACTGGTTGATTTGCTGCCAATTGAAATTGCGTTCTACTATATAACTATTGCGCTCATCAGCGCCTGCTTTGCGCGCCGCGCCACGTATGCCGTCTAAACATTCACTTAATGCCAGCGGCTCGTCACCGACTAATACATACAATGGCGCCAGTGTTTTAAGTAAATGTTGTTTAAGCTGATTTGAATCTAACTGCACTTTTGTATTGATTTAAATATATTTGATTTAAAGAATAGATTTCGGTTTATATAAACTTAATTACTATTTTTTAAGCGCAGATAATCGGCGTATTAAGTTACTTAACACATCCGCCTGCATGTTTTCATTCAGGCGTTTTTCTTCACCTTGCTTGGCTAGCAACTCTGCATCACTATAAGAGTAATCGCGACGTGCTTCAATGGTTTGCACTTGGCTCCACAGTTCGGCACCTGCTAGTTTTGTGCGATAGTGCACACGGTAAAACAATTCAAATTCGTTGACCAGACCTCGTCCACTCAATGACAAAATACGTTTTTCGTTTTCTTCACCCACTAATTCAAGTAAAAGGTCAGCATTTTCAGCAGAATTCAATATTTTAATATCATTAGTATTCAGTGACTTAACCAGTTTTTTTGAGATAATTAATGTGCTACCTTGAATAAAAATACTGCTAAAAGCCATGCTCGCAGAACCACGAAGCTGAAAGCCGCAAGCGACAAGGCTAGTCACTAAACACAAGCAAAATAGCGTGCGCAAGGTTTTGTAAGGTGTAAATATATTCAAGTTTTATCCAATCACTACGTTGACTAGCTTATTCGGCACAACAATGATTTTACGCACAGTTTGACCATCCATCAAAAACTTTGTGATGCAAGCTTGTGTAATCGCCATTTGCTCAATCGCTTCTTTTGCCAATTGTTTGGAAACAACCATGCTGCCGCGCAATTTTCCGTTCACTTGCAATACCAACTCCACTTCATCTTGCACCATGGCGGTTTTGTCAGCAATCGGCCAGCCAGCTTCTAAAATATGGCTACTAGGCTTAAGCTCTGTCCACAAAGCTTGGCAAATATGCGGCACGATTGGGGATAATAATAGCGCCACATTTTGCAACACTTCTTGGCGCACGCTTCTAGTTAACGCATCAGTTGCCTCAATTTTGGCTAGCGCATTCATCAACTCCATCACCGATGAAATAGCGGTATTGAAACTATGGCGACGGCCATAATCATCCGCTACTTTTTCAATGGTTAAGTGTAATTGTAAGCGGATATTTTTGAGTTCAGCAGTTAATTCGCCCGCTGTGTAAGCGCTAATTTCACCTAAGTTAACATGGTCATACACGGCTTTCCACAATCTGCGTAAAAAGCGATTTGCACCCTCAACGCCGCTATCAGCCCATTCTAGACTTTGCTCAGGCGGCGCCGCAAACATCATAAATAAGCGTGCTGTATCGGCACCGTAAGTGTCAATCAATGCTTGTGGATCCACCGTATTGCCTTTGGATTTGCTCATCTTGGTACCATCTTTTAATACCATGCCTTGCGTGAGCAAATTGGTAAATGGCTCGTCATTTTTAATCAAGCCAACATCGCGCATCAATTTATTAAAAAATCGTGCGTAGAGTAAATGCAAAATTGCATGCTCAATTCCGCCCACATATTGGTCAACTGGCAACCAATAATTCGCCCGCTCATCGACCATTGCCGTGTTGCTATCAAAGCTGGCATAGCGCGCAAAATACCAGGATGATTCAAAGAATGTATCTAGCGTATCGGTCTCGCGCGTGGCTTTTCCGCCACAAGTAGGGCAGGTGGTTTCGTAGAAATTAGGGTCTTTTTTAATCGGCGAGCCAACACCGTCCATCACCACATCTTCTGGTAACACAACTGGTAATTGGTCGGCGGGCACTGGCACTTCACCACACTTTTCGCAGTGAACGATTGGAATCGGACAGCCCCAATAACGTTGGCGTGAAATACCCCAATCGCGTAAGCGGAATTGCGTGCGTTTTTTGCCTAGATTTTTAGTGTTAAGTGCGGATGAAATAGCATCTGAAGATGCCTCAAAATCTAAGCCATCAAATTCGCCGCTATTAATACATTGACCATGTAAAGCATGTTCAGCACGCCATGACCACCATGATATATTTTTAGCACGGTCATTTTCTTGGCCTTTAATGAAAATTACTGGAAATTTTAACTCACCACTTCCGTCATCCGAGTGGCCTACAACCGATGAAGCGTCTATATCATTTATTGGCCAGTCGCTTGGTGCAATAGCAACTTTAATCGGCAATTTATATTTCTTAGCAAATTCAAAATCACGCTCATCATGCGCAGGCACAGCCATTACAGCGCCTTCGCCGTAACTTGCCAGCACATAGTTAGCTACCCAAACTGGCAGTTGTTCGCCATTCAATGGATGCGTCACAAATAAACCCGTATCCATGCCTTTTTTCTCGGCAGTCGCTACATCTGCTTCTGCCACGCTGCCGCGTTTACATTCGGTGATAAATTCGGCCAATTTAGGGTTGGTTTGCGCTGCTAAAGTCGCTAATGCATGTTCAGCCGCCACTGCAACATAGGTCGCGCCCATCAACGTGTCTGGGCGAGTGGTGTAAACTTTTAACGTACCTTCTTGACCAACAATCGGAAACTCCACTTCGCAACCATAGCTTTTACCAATCCAGTTGCGTTGCATAGTTTTGACTTGTTCAGGCCAACCATCCAACTTATCCAAATCGTTTAGCAATTCTTCTGCGTACGCAGTGATTTTCATAAAATACTGTGGAATATCGCGCTTTTCTACCAACGCGCCGCTACGCCAGCCGCGGCCGTCAATCACTTGTTCGTTGGCAAGCACTGTGCCGTCAACGGGATCCCAGTTTACCGTTGAGGTTTTTTTGTAGATGAGTCCCTTTTTGAATAACTCCGTAAAAAGCCATTGTTCCCATTTGTAATATTCGGGTTTGCAAGTCGCAATCTCGCGGTTCCAATCCACACCTAAACCCAATTGTTTAAGTTGCGTTTTCATGTGCTCGATATTTTCATACGTCCATTTTGCCGGCGCCGTATTGTTTTTAATTGCCGCATTTTCCGCAGGTAAACCAAACGCATCCCAGCCCATTGGCTGCATGACGTTAAAGCCTTTCATTTTATGAAAACGGCTTAAAACATCACCAATGGTGTAATTGCGTACATGGCCCATGTGCAAACGACCACTCGGATAGGGAAACATGGATAAGCAGTAATATTTTGGCTTATCACTGATTTCAGACGCAGCAAATGATTGATTCAGTTCCCAATAAATTTGGGCGGCTTGTTCGATTTCTTTAAAAGGGTACTGCTGTTGCATGGCGGATTTGTCTTAAATAGGAATACCGAAATTATACTTGAAGGCATAGGCTTTAGCATTGCCTGTATTGCGGACAAAGGGCAGAGAGTCGCCAAGTTGCGTTATTGCAATAGTTAACGACTAAATTGACAGAGAATCTGTGTGGGTATTTTGATTAAGTGAGTGGAATTTTTAAATCACTCGCCCATTAATACATGCTAATAGGCGAGTTTATTTAAAGTGGAATTATTTAATTGCTGGAAATTTAGATTCAAGGCGATCCTCTAACTCGCCGATATAAGCGGAAAGCGAGTTGCCAGATACGTCAATTGCATGGTGAATATCCACGCTTAAACCATCTAATTTGGTTAACAAATCAGATTTAGACTCTGCTTGAATGACCGCTTGTTTTTGAATTTCAGCATCCATAAATTGACGTAACTCGGTAAAACGTGACGCTTCTGCCTTATCGGCTAATTCGCGGTTGGTTTGTAATTCTTTGGCATGTCTGCGTGCTTCAAACAAAACCGACGTTTGCAGATAAACGATAAAAATAAGAAAAAGTGCAGTCAGCAAAGCAATCATGCCCAACATCACCAAACCAAGCGGCGCGTTGACTTCGGTAATGCCTAAATTAAGTGTTGTTGGCGCCATAATAGTGGGCCAATTAAGTACCATAAATACTAAAAACAAGCCTAAAACGCCGAGTAAGATTAATGCACGAACTTTCATTTTGTGTCCTTTTTGATTTGAATAAGAGACTGAAACGAGTTTTATTGCTAGATTTTAGCTATTAACTAATTGTTAAGTTTCTAAAGTTTAGTTCAAAAAGCGCAAAAATGGTTGTGTAATTCATATTAATTAACATTGCACGTAGCGATAGTTAACCTTATTTTTAGACTAAAAAATGGCTTTAATCACTTTTGTGATATTGGTCATCTACTGATTAGACTTTATCTGGATGTGAAATAGCAGACTCTGGAAGGCCGAATATTTTATCGAACGCCCACGTGAACGTGATTGCATAGATAAAGAACACCAGCAATATGCCCATTTCGGCGTAAAAAGCATTGAGCAGCGAAATGTTTAGCCAATAAGCCATCAGTGGCACCAACATTGTCACTAATCCGCCCTCAAAACCAATACCATGCGCCAAGCGCCGCCAGACGGAGCGGCCTTTAATGATTTGGCGCGATTCCCAGCGCTCGAAAATCGCATTGAAAACGTAATTCCATGCCAATGCAATTGTCGACATAATAGCCGCTAAAGTGAGTGCAGAGGAAGCTGACGCATCGAATGCAAAACCGATTATTGGGCTTATTAGTGCGATTGCACCAAGTTCATAAAGTAGGGCTTGAACGACTCTGCGGGTGGTAGGTGTCATATAGATGATTCTTAAATAAACTCTAAAAGACTATATCTTTATTGGAGTTAGGTGGATGTGAAATAATTTACTGTTGATTGAGTTTGTAATAGGACAAATTTAAATTGTGATCTGTCCCTTTTTTCCTACACAGCTTTGGGCGATCGGGTTGACTGAAAGATTAGCCGTTTGCGTTACTATGTAACAGTGCCTTTTTCATTTTGATACAATCGAGCGAAAAGCCTCGTGGTGAGTGATATTGAGAAACTGTTTCACCAACAAATCCTAATTTGCGATAGAAAGGTGCGGCATTTAGCGTAGCCTCAAGATAGAGAGGAACATCCGCACCTTCTGTTAAGGCAATTGCCTCTAAATGCTTAACTATCGCTGTACCAAGTCCCTTATTCTTATGTTGCGGGTCAACGAAAATTGCATCAATTTGATTATTCGTGGTATCTAGTGCTCCGCAGGCGACAATAGCACCATCAATTTCAACAACATAAATGTACTGCTCAACAAAATTTGTGAAGCCTTCGGTTGGCGAGTCACCGTCTGTCCATGCGGCTAGCAAATCATCTGGATAGAATCCTTTGCATAAAACCTGAATGGAAACATTGCGGATATCAAAAACTGCTTGTGCATCCAGTGAAATTGCTTTTCGAATAATCATTGTGACAGTGTAATGGAGATGAGTGTTGTAACGCCTAACGTAAAGCAGACCCCAAAAAAGAACTTAATCTTTTATTGAGGCCTGTTGATAAGAAAATCACTTCACCATCAATCATTTTTTATTCAATTGGTTGTGAATTTTTAATATGCCTATTTTTTTAATAATCTGCTTTATAAACGCACTTGACTTAACCTACTTGAGAGCAGAAAAAATATTATTCTTAATCGTTTCCATCTCACCAATACCATTCACAAATACATGCTTCGGTGCGCCTTGTAAGCCGCTGTTTGCCCAATCGACATAGTATTTAACCAATGGTTTGGTTTGGCTGTGATACACGTTTAAACGATTCTTGACCACCTCTTCTTTGTCATCATCGCGCTGCACTAAGTCTTCACCTGTAACGTCATCTTTGCCCGCCACTTTGGGTGCGTTAAATTTAACATGGTAAGTACGGCCAGAAGCAGGGTGGCTGCGGCGGCCACTCATGCGCTCTACGATTGCTTCATCTGGCACGTCGATTTCAACCACGTAATCAATGCCAACGCCTGCTTCTTTCATGGCTTCGGCTTGCGGAATCGTGCGTGGAAAGCCGTCGAATAAAAAACCGTTTGCACAGTCGGCTTCTTTGATGCGCTCACTGACTAAGCCGATAATCACAGCATCTGGCACTAAACCGCCGCTATCCATAAACGCTTTGGCTTCCAAGCCTAGTGGCGTGCCCGCTTTCACCGCAGCGCGCAACATGTCACCGGTAGATATTTGCGGAATATTGAATTTTTCGCGTAAGTGGGTGGCTTGTGTGCCTTTGCCTGCGCCTGGTGCGCCAAGTAAGATGATTCGCATGATATTGGTCTTTATTTAAAATGTGTATTGAAGGGATTGATTGAGTTTTAAAAAATTAAGGATTTTAAAATTGAAGCGTGTGAATTTTGATCATTTAAGCCGTTTTGAATGGTTAAGATTATATCAAACAAGACAATTGTCTAGAAGTTGCTGCCAAGATAGTTGCTAATAGTGACAAATTCGGCAACGCTCAGATTTTCTGCACGTAATTGTGGGTTAATGTTGAGCGCAGCAAAGCCTGCGTCATCCAACAACCCTTTCAACGTATTGCGCAAAGTTTTGCGGCGCTGGCCAAAAGCTGCCAATACAACTTTGTAAAACAGTTTGGTATTGTTGGCCACAAAAGGCAATGTGGCATGCGGCACGCAACGTACAAAAGCCGACTCCACTTTTGGCGCTGGCTCAAACGCTTCTGGCGGTACGGTGATTAAATACTCCATTGCCAGATAATATTGCAACATGACTGAAAGCCGCCCGTATGCTGATGTAGAAGGTTGCGCCACCATGCGCTCGACCACTTCTTTTTGCAGCATAAAGTGCATGTCGATGATATGGCTAACATTATCAAGCAAGTGAAACAAAATGGGGGTGGAAATGTTGTAAGGCAGGTTTCCTGTCACTCTCAGATTGCTACCCAAACTTGAAAAATCGAATTTAAGCGCATCCACATTATGAACGGTCAGCGTGTTTTTTGCGTAAGCAGGTTTCGCATATTCTGCCTGCATCCAGGACACAATATCGCGGTCGATTTCAACTACATGTAAGTGCTGGATTTTTGCTAAAAGTGGTTTGGTTAATGCGCCAAGTCCTGGCCCAATTTCTACGATGATTTGATTATCTTGTGGGTTAATCGCTTCAATCAAGCTGGTAATAATGCCTTGGTCGGTTAAAAAATTTTGACCGAATCTTTTTTTTGCAACGTGTTTCATTTATGTTGATTACTCACTAATTCAATGGCTAATTTAATCGCACTTAACATGCTGCCAGTATCAATATTGCCTGTGCCTGCCAAGTCTAGCGCCGTTCCGTGGTCGACTGAGGTGCGGATGATTGGAAGCCCAAGCGTCACATTAACGCCTTCGCCAAAACTGGCGTGTTTTAGAACAGGCAAACCTTGATCGTGGTACATGGCTAGTACGGCGTCTGCTTTGCTCAAATGGTGTTTGGCGAACAAAGTGTCAGCCGGTAATGCGCCGATTAACTGCATGCCTTCACCGCGTAATTGATTTAATACTGGGTTGATAATATCGATTTCTTCGCGTCCTAAATAACCATCTTCACCCGCGTGTGGATTAAGTCCCGCCACTAAAATACGTGGTTGAGTTAACCGAAATTTAGTCACTAAATCGTGATGCAGAATACGAATCGTTGCTTCTAAACTTTTTTTGGTAATCGCGGCAGGCAC
>Ga0123389_187205_pt1 | contig 10659 bp, 8 predicted proteins | sample T0HHNH4metaT_FD_89917 | JGI IMG/M metagenome (GOLD analysis project Ga0123389, IMG submission 89917) | Methane-oxidizing artificial microbial communities from Washington, USA to study methane cycling - T0-HHNH4 metaT (Metagenome... | ecosystem: Engineered > Modeled > Simulated communities...
GATTGACGCAGTGCGCTTGATCAAAACCAATTTGCACGGTCGGGTACCCTTGATCGGCTTCTCAGGCAGTCCGTGGACGCTGGCCACCTACATGGTGGAAGGCAAAAGCAGCAAAAGCTTTCAAAAAGTAAAAAGCCTGATGTTCGAACAACCGCAGCTCATGCACCAGATGCTGGATAAGCTGGCGCAATCGGTTGCCTCCTATTTGAATGCGCAAATTGCTGCCGGCGCGGATGCGGTGATGGTGTTCGATACCTGGGGTGGCATGCTCAGCCATGACGATTATCTGGAGTTTTCCTTGCGCTATGCGCGGCAGGTTCGCGAGTTGTTAAATTCCCGCCATGACGGCAAGCAAATCCCCACCATTTTGTTTACCAAAGGCGGCGGTCTATGGCTGGAAGCGATGGCCGACACCGGCTACGACGCTCTGGGTCTGGATTGGCAAACCGACATTGGCCAAGCCCGCGCCCGGGTTGGCGACCGGGTCGCTTTGCAGGGCAATATGGACCCTATCACTTTGTACGCGCAACCGGACGTAATCCGCGAAAAAGTTGGCAAAGTGCTGCAAGGTTTCGGTAATGGCTCGGGGCATGTATTCAATCTGGGGCACGGCATTTTGCCGGATATTAACCCGGAACATGTCAAGGCCATGGTCGATGCGGTGCGGGAATTGAGTCCACAATATCATCGCTAAATAAGGGCGTTTATACTTGAGGGGAATGCCGTTAAGTTAAGCACCTCTTACCGGCGGGTCTTGTAAAAAGCCCCCTCTCCTCGCGGGAGAGGGTTGGGGTGAGGGGAGAAGGAACGGTCCTTCACACTGAATAGTTACCAATTTTTAGTATTCCATATGTGGATCCAAAAACGCATCCAGCTTGCCGCCAAACCGCGCGGCTTTCATTTGATCACGCGGGAAATCGTCGGTCAGTTGGCCGAACTGGATAAAATTGAAATAGGCTTGGCCCATGTGTTTTTGCAACATACTTCGGCATCGCTGGCTATCAACGAAAACGCGGATGCGGATGTACGCAGGGACCTGGAAAGTTATTTCTCCAGAGCGGTTGCTGAAAATGAACCATACTACCGCCACACGCTCGAAGGGCCGGACGATATGCCAGCTCATATTAAAACCGTTATTTTAGGCAGCTCGCTGAGCATTCCGATCAGCGACGGCCAATTGGCCTTGGGGATTTGGCAAGGCATTTATTTATGTGAGCATCGCAATCATGCCGGCAATCGCACTATCATCGTTACACTACACGGCGAATAAAGAGGTATTTATGAGAGCAGCAAAACTAATCGTTTTATTACTGGCAGCTTGCAGCCAAAGCCTGTCCGCTGAAGAAGCCGGAAAGCCGCTGGAAATGACCGTCTATCGCAGCCCCACTTGCGGTTGTTGCGGCAAATGGCTGGAACATGCCAAACAAAACGGTTTTAAAATCAACGACGTGGTTAGCGACGACATGGAAACCATCAAAGCCCGTTTCGGCGTGCCTGAAAAGCTGGCGTCCTGCCATACCGCCATCGTGGACGGCCACGTTATCGAAGGCCATGTGCCTGCTGCCGACATTCAGAAGCTCTTACAAAGCAAATCCAACATCGCAGGTATCGCCGCGCCGGGCATGCCGATGGGCAGCCCCGGTATGGAAATGGGCGGGCAGCAAGATGCGTACAAGGTGGTTTCCTTCGATAAAGAAGGTAAATATGAAGTGTTTGCAGAGCATGGCACTAAGCAATAACTCAACTTACGTACTCTCAGCCGTCCGCTTAATTCGCCGCCAAGCAGTATGTCTTTTTGGCAACATCTAGCATGACTAAGGCCCTCGTTACCGGCGCCAGTGGTTTTATCGGCACGCAACTATGCCAGGCGTTGGTAAACCAGGGTTACGCGGTCAAAACGTGCAGTCGCGCCGGGCATGGTCCGGACAACATCGCCTTGGATTTGGCTGAACCGGGAGCTTGCCCCCCTGAGTTGTGCGCCGGCATAGACGTGATATTTCATCTGGCTGGCAAAGCCCACGCCTTGGCGGAAAGTCGGCAAGATGCGGCCGAATACCGGCAGGTCAACACCGAAGGCACGCGCAAACTGCTGGAAGCCGCACAACAAGCCAGGGTAAAAAGCTTTGTGTTCTTCAGCAGCGTCAAAGCCGTTAGCCAGGCTAGCCAACAACCCATGGATGAAACGGTTAACGACCCGGCCACAGATCCCTACGGCTTATCCAAATACGAAGCAGAGCAACTGGTGCTAAATGGCGGCTATGTCCGGCATCCGGTGGTGTTGCGGCCCAGCATGGTCTATGGCGGTTCCGAGAAAGGTAACTTGCCGAGGATGATCAAAGCAGTCCGGCGCGGGATATTTCCGCCATTGTCCGAGTCCGGTAACCAGCGCTCTATGGTGCATGTAACAGATATAGTTGCAGCGGCATTGCTGGCGGCCGAGAAACCCGCAGCCGCCGGGCAGGTTTATATCGTCACGGATGAACAAAGCTATTCCACCCGGCAGATTTACGACGCGATCAGAGCCGCTCTCGGCAAGCCGCCTGTTGCCTGGTCGATACCGATGCCGTTGCTAACCAGCTTAGCCAAATTGGGTGATGGCTTTGGCCAACTGACGGGGCGACGCTTTCCCATCGATAGCGATAGCCTGGAAAAATTAACCGGTTCGGCTTGGTATTCGTCTGCTAAAATCGCTCGCGAATTGGGTTTTCAACCTCGCCATACTCTCTGGAAAGCCCTGCCCGATATTATTCGCCATCTAAGTTAAATCCTGCGTGCTACTGCTTTTTACTGTTACCTTGCTGCTCGCCGCCGTATTGACCGGCCTGATTCGCCGCTACGCCTTAACTTACAAGGTGCTGGACATTCCCAACCAACGCAGCTCACACAGCGTACCAACCCCGCGCGGCGGCGGATTGGCTATCGTGCTGGGATTCTTTACGGCCGCTCTCTGGCTGTTTTTTGCTGATCAATTAACAGGTAGTTTCTTGGCCTTGCTGAGCTCCACGCTATTGGTAGCCGTTATCGGTTTCTGTGACGATCACGGCGAAGTGGCCGCGCGCTGGCGGTTTTTGACGCATTTATTGGCAGCCATCATCGCTCTGGAATTATTGAATGGTCTACCTGTGATATTGATCCCCGCGCCATTCGACGCCATCTTCGGGCGATTGAGCTTTAATCCTGGCTGGCTGGGCTATCCCTTGGGGGCACTGTTTTTGGTATGGACTCTCAATCTGTTCAATTTCATGGACGGTACCGACGGCATTGCCGCGTCGGAAGCGCTGTTCGTATCCTCGGCATTGGCCGGCTATCTGTTTTTTACCGATCAAAACCTGTGCGCGGTAGCCTTGAGTTTGGCGGCGGCTTGCGCTGGCTTTTTGCTGTGGAATTGGCCGAAAGCCAAGATTTTCATGGGCGATGTCGGCAGCGGTTTTATCGGTCTGTTGCTGGGTTTATTGATTTTACTGGCCGCACAACAGGCCGCCGTGCTGCTGTATTGCGGGCTGGTTTTATTCGGCGTGTTTATCGTGGATGCCAGCTATACCTTGGCGGTTAGAATGTTCAGCGGACAAAAATGGTATGCGGCGCACTGCTCGCATACTTATCAACACGCTGCCAAACGTTACGGGCATTTGCCGGTGTTATTGGCAACCTGGGTAATCAATTGCGGCTGGCTGTTGCCTATCTCTCTATGGATATTTAAGCATCCCAGCCACGCTTTGGCCGGGATTGCCTTGGCTTATCTGCCCTTAATCTATCTGGCTTACCGGTTTAAGGCCGGCCAATCCGAGTTGGTTATTTCGTGACTTTAAGATTCCGCTCCCGCACCACCATTTTTTTGCACGACCTGGCCATGATCCCTCTGGCCTGGTTCGGTGCTTACTGGCTGCGTTTTAATCTGCAAGACATCCCTGACGATTTTTTTTATTCAGCATTATTATTCCTGCCTTGGGTCATCGCCATCCAGGTCAGTTTATTCTGGGTGTATGGTTTGTACCGCGGCGTTTGGCGGTTTTCCTCACTGCCAGACCTGATCCGCATCGGCAAGGCCGTGTTGACCGGGATTTTTTTTATTGCCTCCGCCTTGTTTTTATACGACCGCCTGCACGGTGTACCGCGTTCGGTCGTACCGTTGTATGTGCTGATCCTGTTTTCCTTGCTCAGCATTCCGCGTCTGGTTTATCGCTTTTGGAAGGAACAGACGTTTGCGGAGCGCGTGGGTAAGCGCGCATTGATCGTCGGTGCCGGTTCCGCCGGCGAAATGCTGGTGAGGGATTTATTGGCCAATGTCGATAGCGATTATGTGCCGATAGTGTTCGTCGACGACAACCATGGCAAATACAAGCGCGAAATTCGCGGAATCCGCGTTGCCGGCACGGTCGAGCAAATTCCCGAATTAATCGAACGCTGGAATATCGAAACTGTGCTGATTGCCGTGCCGTCGGCCAGCGATCAGCAAATGCGCCGTATCGTGGAAATCTGCGAAAACTGCTCGGTGGATTTTCAGACCCTACCCTCGGTTAAAGAATTGCTAAGCGGCGCGGTCACCACCGCCAATCTGCGTAGCGTTTCCATCGAAGATATTTTGGGCCGCACACCGGTAAAGCTGGATTGGCCCGGCATAAAAAATCATCTGCGCGACAAAGTTATTTTAGTCACGGGCGGTGGTGGCTCCATAGGCTCCGAACTTTGCAAGCAACTGGCCAGAGCCCAACCGCGCAAGCTGATCGTGTTCGATCAGTGCGAGTTTAATTTGTACAAAATCAATGCTGACTTGAGCCGACTGTTTCCGGAGCTAGCGCATCAGGCCGTGCTGGGCGACGTCGCCGATCCGATTGCGGTAAAACAGTTAATTGCCACGCAGCAGCCGGAAATCGTGTTTCATGCTGCGGCGTATAAACATGTGCCCTTATTGGAAAATCAAATCCGCGAGGCGGTGCATAACAATCTGATCGGCACGAAGATACTGGCGGAAGCAGCGATTGCCGCCGGCGTAGCGCGGTTCGTGTTGATTTCCACCGACAAGGCCGTCAATCCCACTAACGTGATGGGCGCGACCAAACGGGCGGCGGAAATCCTGTGTCAAAACCTGAATCAGACCGGCAATACCCGCTTTACCACCGTCCGGTTCGGTAACGTGCTCGATTCGGCTGGCAGCGTGGTGCCGCTGTTCAGGGAACAAATCAAGGCCGGCGGCCCTATCACGGTGACGCATCCGGATATTACCCGCTACTTCATGACGATTCCGGAGGCCTGCCAGCTGATCATGCAAGCAGAAACCATAGGCCAGGGCGGGGAGGTATTCGTGCTGGATATGGGCGAACCGGTCAAAATTACTTACCTGGCCGAACAAATGATCCGGCTGAGCGGGAAAGTGCCGAATAAGGACATAGCGATTAAGATTGTCGGCTTGCGGCCCGGCGAAAAACTCTACGAAGAGCTATTCCACGATCAGGAACAATTACTGGCAACCAGCCATGCGAAATTGCGCCTGGCCAAAGCGCGACTCTACGACTCCGTGGAATGGGCTAAACAGATTGAAGATTTGCAGAAGGTGTGCCGGAACTACGATAACCGGCAACTGTTGGCCGACTTGAAACAGTTGGTCCCCGAGTTTACGAGTACGCCGGCGCCTAAATAACAGCGCTAAAATTCACACTGTCTCCACCAGGCAATGTCGTTGGACTAAGCTCCCTCTCCTGCTGAAGAAGGTTGGGGGTTTTAACTTACCAGGGACCGTCTATAACCGGCCTATCCGATAGCAATACAGCTTGGTTTTCCGGCTATCGTTCAGTTCGAGCACCGACTCGGGCTGGCTATTCGGTATCGGAAAAGATGACGAGACAAACAAGCATCCGGTCTGCATTTCCCGCCGAATTTTTTCGCCTATTTTCGCCATCACCAGTGGCGACAGGAAGGCGAACACCACATCGAACTCGCGTAAATCCTGCTCCCAGAAACTGGATCGCCCGACCCGGACATTGGCCAGATTGCGGCAACGCCATGTTGCCAGAAGCCAGGGCAGCGGCGCTCGCTCCAAGGCCACTACAGCCATATCCGACCGGGCTTTTGCAAGCGGCACGACAACGGTAGCCAGACCGGCGCCAATATCGACAAACGCTTGCGCCTGTTCGCGGCTTACTATTTCGATCAGCGCCTGGCTGACGGCGGAAGACGATAAGAACAACGGCACATCGCCTTTCACTGTTCCCCAAAATAATAGAGTCAGCAGCAGCAACATCAGCAGATACACCCAAGCAGGCACTTGCCAGCTAAGCCCCAGTAATACGGTCGGTATAAATAGCAAATGAATCGGTAGCCACCAGACAGGCTGGCGAAAACCGCGAGAGAACAGTGCGGCCAAGCCAGCCTGAATAGCGACAGCTTGCCAAACGCTAACGGACAGAGGGAATGTGGTGCGTAGACCCAGCACTACAACGCAGGCTAGTAGCTGACTGAACAGCGCCTTGAATAACTGCATCAATCCTTACCGGGCTGTCAGCCGATTATTGACCGAGTCAGGCTAATGCGCAGCGCCGTCCGCCCCGGTAATTTTGGTATTTTTCTGAATCGTTGGCGATATGGCCGGCAGGCCGGGAACCGAGGTATCGCTGCTTCCGGGCTTATCTTCGGCGCCATCGTGCAACACCTGATTTTCGGTCTTTTTATTCATCACCACGATCGATATCCGCCGGTTCATCGGATCGTTCGGCACATCACCCTTGTAAGGAATGCTGGACGCCAAGCCGACCACCCGTAAAACTTTCTCTTCGCTGAGACCGCCTTGATTTAGCTCGCGGCGCGCCACGTTGGCCCGGTCGCTGGATAACTCCCAGTTGGAATAGCCGGTGCGATTGCTGGGAAACGGCAGCGCGTCGGTATGACCGTTGATGGTGACTTTATTCGGTAATTCGTTGATAACCGGCGCCAGTTCGCGCAGGATGGCTTGCGCATAGGTTTCTATGCCTGAACTAGCCAGCTTGAACATCGGCCGGTTTTGCGCATCGATAATCTGGATTTTCAAGCCTTCCGGCGTAGTTTCCAGCTTGATCTGATCCTTATATTCGGCCAACTTGTCATTGGCTTTCAGCATGTCCTCGATTTTTTCCTGCAACTTTTCCAGCTTGAGCTTTTCCTGCTCTTCCGCCAGTTTTTCAATATCCTCGGGGGTTGGTTCGGCAGGGGTATTTTCCCCCTGATGCACTTGCCCCTCCTCTTGCGACTTCAAGTCCTGACCGCCAGCCTGAATGATACTAGTCCGATCACCCGTACCCTCGCCGCTACTATTGGTAATCGCGACGCCGAACGGATTCTGGAAGTATTCGGAAATACCTTTTTTGGTTTTTTCATCGGTGGATCCGAGCAACCACATCAACAAAAAGAAAGCCATCATCGCCGTCACGAAGTCGGCATAGGCAATTTTCCAGGCGCCGCCGTGATGACCACCGTGACCGGCCTTCTTGATTTTTTTGATGATTATGGGTTGTTCGGCCATCGCTGTTTACCCTATTTACCGGCTTTTAATTGTTCTTCCAGCTCGGTAAAGCTCGGTCTGGCATTATGCGGAATGGCGGTGCGCATGAACTCCACGGTCATCGCCGGCGAAGTACCTTTTGCGCAGTTCAGCAGGCCTTTTTGGGTGCATTTATAGGCATTGCTTTCTTCTTCCAGCCGGGCTTCCATCACCGATGCCACGGGGCCAATAAAGCCGTATGACACTAAAATACCCAGGAACGTACCGACCAGCGCCGCGGCGATCAGTTTGCCCAATTCCGCCGGCGGAATCCCCACCGATTCCATCGTATGCACCACCCCCATTACCGCCGCGACGATACCGAAAGCGGGCATACCGTCACCGACTTTTTGCACGGCCTTGATTGGCTCGTTGCCTTCGGCATGGTGCACTTCAATTTCCGCATCCATGATGTCTTCGAGTTGGTTGACATCAACCCCGGTCAGGATCAGCCTGAGCTTGTCGCAAATAAATTCCATCAGATGGTGGTCGTGCACGATTTTTTCCCCAAAAATCGAGCTGCCTTCCGGATCGTCCACCACTTTTTCCAGGGACAATAAACCTTCCTTGCGGGCCTTCTGACTGAGCGCGTTAAAGCTCATCAGCAGCTCCATATAGTATTCCTTGGTGTAGGTACTGCCTTTCAATGTGGCAGTACCGCCAGCCATCGCCGCCTTGCTGTTGGCCAAAGAGTTACTGGCCAAAAAGGAACCAAAGGCGGCGCCGACGATGATCAGCACCTCCACCGGCTGCCAAAGTACCCCCAAATGACCGCCAGCCATCATGAAGCCGCCCAATACGCAGCCCAAAATGATCACATAACCAATGATTACAAACATGGTTGCCTCTAAAAAACTAAAAGTTAATTATAAAAATCAAACTTACCCTGGATTCACTCGATTTATCGGCCGCCATGTAAGTTGCCGGATAAGTCTAGGCTATGGTTTTCAAACTCTCAGGTTAAATGCTCAGTTTTTTTTAAAACCAGCTTGCTGATAGCCGGCAGCACCACAAAGGTACAAGTCATGATCCAGAAAATGCCGATAGTGATCACCAGTCCCATGCTGGATATTCCTTGGTGCGGCGAAAATGCCAGACCGACAAAGCTGGAAATGGTGGTCAACGCGCCGTAGAACATGCCGCGCGCGGTACTGGATTGATAAATGTTCTGATCTTCCGACAGGGAGTGATGCAGTTTTTCAACCATATGGATACCGTTATCGACACCCAGACCCATTAATAAAGGCAAAGCAATAATATTGGCAAAGTTGATCGGTGTACCGGTAAATACGGTAGTCGCCATCGTGAACAAGCCGGCCAACACCAAGGGTGTCATCACCAGCAGCGTATCAACGATACTGCGGCGAATGAACATCAATAGCAAGGCGATCGCTACCAACGCGATGATGATGGCTTCCTGGAAGGCGCCAATCACGGCTTTCATGGACTCCCAATACATCACCGGCAAATCGGTGGCATTGGGTGCCACGGCCTGCACGTCGGTAATGAAGGTCTGCAAGTTACCAAGATCGTTCAAATCTTCCTTGGGAAAAATCTGTATGCGGTACAAACCGTCTTTACTCAACCAGCGTTCCTTGATTTCCGCCGGGATACTGGTCGGTACAATTTCCTCGGCATGGAAACCGATCAGAAGCTGGTTCATTACAGTGGGCAAAGTGCCGAGCAACGAGGTTTGAATCTTCTCGATAAACACGCCGCGGTCAGGCTGAAATCTGGCTTCCAATTCCACCATCACGTCTTGCAACTGCTGTTTAAAAGTTTGCAGCGACTTGATGTCAGCCGGATTGGTTTTTTTCGGCAGATTATTGTCAATCGCGGCAATCATCCGCTTGATGGCCGGCAATGGATCGGTGCCGGTTTTCAGTTGCGGGAAAAATTGACTTTGCGGGCCCAGCGTCAGCACCATATCGTCGATGATACCCAATTTGCTTTCTTGATCGTCAGGCACAAAATCGAACAAGCTGACGGTTTTATCGACGGTTTTCAGGCTCTCCAGTTTTTTCTGCGTAGCCCTGGCTTCGTCTTCGTTTTTTACCAAAACGGTCAACGTCATCGGTGAAGTATCGCGCTCCTTCATCAAGTCCTTGAAGGCAATCACCGATTCGGTGTGCGGATCGCGCAGATTTAACGGATTGAAATCGGTTTGCACCTGAAACACGAAGTACACGGCAACCACTGCGCCAAGCAAAGTCAGCAAGGAAATCGGTTTGGCATAGTGCAAGGTAAAGTGCGCCAGCAGATGGGTAAATTTCGATTCGCCCGGTTGTTCGCCATGCAATTGATGCACGGGCGGATTGGGCAAGACCTTGAGCAGTACCGGCAACACGGTCAGCGTAATGAATAGGCAAATGAACAAACTGGTACCGGCCAGCAAACCCAACTCGGAAATGCCTTGGTAATCGGTGGGAATAAAGGCATACAAACCGATGGAGGTAGTACCGGCGCACAGAATCAAAGACGGACTGGTCGCCAATAAGGCCGAACGAATCGCCTTGCCCTTGTCGCTGCCGTATAAATCCAGATTATCGCGATAACGCAGGCAAAAATGGATCGCATACTCGACGCCCAAACCAATATTGGACACCGCGAAGGCCACCGAAATCAGATTCAGCTGTTTCACCGCCACGGAGGCGAACAAACCGCAAAACACCATACCCAAGGCCAATGTCAGTAAGGTAGCCAGCATCAACAGCCAGGAGCGGTACGCAACCAATAAAATGCCGCAGACCAGCACGATGGAAAAAATGCTGGCGGTGAAGGTACCCTCGCTCATCCCGGCCATTTCGTCGTGCTCCAAACCGACTTCGCCGGTCACCCAAACTTTGACAGCCGGCATATTGGGGTCTTGAATTTTGTCGGCGGCCTGACGGATAACCTTGATCGCCGGCTCCACGGGCAAAATCTGGCTGTAGTCGAATTTCGGCGTGACGAAAATAAAGGCCTTGTCCGATTGCTCTTCGCTGATCTTGTTTTCGGCGATCAGTTTTTGCCAGGACAGTAAATCTGTTTCGCCGTTCAGAGTTTTATGCAGGGAATTGCTGACCTTGTCGATCAGCGACATCAGGTCGATGGGTACTTCTTCGGTCTTGGTTTCCGCGTTCAGCGCGTCTTCGAAGATAGAGAAAAAA
>Ga0123389_146530_pt1 | contig 10624 bp, 12 predicted proteins | sample T0HHNH4metaT_FD_89917 | JGI IMG/M metagenome (GOLD analysis project Ga0123389, IMG submission 89917) | Methane-oxidizing artificial microbial communities from Washington, USA to study methane cycling - T0-HHNH4 metaT (Metagenome... | ecosystem: Engineered > Modeled > Simulated communities...
CTTAAATCATGAAGTTGTTTCAATTAATAGTAATAATGCTTCTTCCTGCATTTGCATTTTGCCAAACCCAAAAAGACAATATTAAAATAATCGGAAAAATAGCCGGTAAAATCCCTGAAACAATTGAATATACTTTACCCATTAACGGAATTGAATATTTTGGTTTTACCAATTCTATACAGCCGGATTCGGCAGGAAATTTTGAAATTAATGTTTATTCTAGTAAAGCTTGTTTCATAGATTTATCAAATAGTTATAAATCATTCGGAACTGTAATTGCAGAACCTGGAATGACTTATAACATTTCCATCAATACTGAATCTCCTGAAAATAAATTTAGGGTTGCTTCCAAAAATGAAAAAGGACAAACTTTATATAATCAAATCCCAACCCGAAACATGATTACTGGTGATGGTCATTTTGAATCCGAAACAAAAAAATATAAAAATGACAGTATTTCCTCTGAAGTAAAACAAAAAATTGAACACCAAAGAGAACTCGAAATTGCCGGATTTCAACAATTATTAAAAGACAAAACCATTTCTAAGGATTTTTATAATCTCGTAAAATCAGACCGAGATTATTTCTATAAAGGCATGCAAGGAAGTCTTGCTTTTATAAATTATTTGATTTCGGAACAAAAAAACAATTCACTTTCTCCTGCTGAATATAAAAAGCTTTGGAAGGGAATTTTCGAAACTAATCCCGTAACAAATCCTGAGCTTTTAAGCTCGCCATGGTTTTATTTTTATGTCGAAAATTATTTACGCTATAACGAGTTAATAATTGATGCGACAGACAGGTCAACTTTAACTGAATTTAATAAACAAGGAATTATTCATACACACAATATTGACTATGCTAATAAACATTTATCAGGCCTCCAATTAGAATATTACTTTGCAGCTTATATTTATTACGAAGCCATTAATAATAATTATGAAAAAGAACTGATAACGCTTTTTGAGCAATTCAAAAAAGAATATCCATCAAGCTCGTACACCCATTTCTTAGAACCTGTAATTATTCCCATTATTGCTTTTCACAAAAAACAGGCTGAACCATTAAATGAAAAAATAAAATTTATTGCTAATACAACAACTTTCAATTCGGTAAAAGATGCACTGAAAACATTAAATGGTAAACAATATTATGTTGATATTTGGGCAACTTGGTGCGGACCATGCAAAGAAGAATTTAAAGGCAATGCAAAATTGTATGAATTGCTAAAATCCAAAAACATCACAATGGTTTACGTTTCAATCGACAAAGATAATCGCGAAAAACAATGGCAGGAAATGATTCATTTTTACAATTTAGAAGGTTTTCATATCAGAGCAAATGAAAAATTAGATGCTGATTTAAGAAATTTATATGGCAGTCAGTCAATGGGAATTCCTTGGCATTTTTTGGCGGATGAAAATGGAAATATCATTAATAAAAGACTAAGCGGGTCATCTGAAATTGAGATTTTAGAAAAACAGCTAAATAATAATTAATAAACACCCGATTTGGCGAATCCGAAAATAGAGCATAATTTAGTTCAAAACCCAATACATTGTTGGAACGCTACGCAGCACATATAACCAAATTTAGAATATAAAATTAACTAATTAAAAATGGGAATACTAGAAAAAATATTTAGAAAGCCAAAACCAAAAAATCCTGAAGATTTTTTTTTAGTTACAATTAATAAAGAATTTATTAGAGTTGAGCATCCAGAGAGAAAAACCGAAGAAATTTTATGGAATGATATTGAAGAAATAAAAATAATAAATACAGACGGTGGACCTTTTGTACCTGATGTTTGGTTAGCGTTGCTTGGCGAAAATTCAGGGTGTCTTATTCCACATGGTGCTAAAGGATTTGAAACAGTTTATGAAATAATTTCAAAATATAATAATTTCAACTTTGACAATTTTATTTCTTCAATGTCATGCACAGATAATGAAGAATTTTTATTGTGGAAAAAGGAATAAATATATCGCATGATAACTAACAAAACGATTTTTTTAAAACAAGCTTAATGAATCGGTGTAAATAATGCTATCCATTAAATTGAGATCAACAAAAAAACAATCCGTCATAAAATGAGACTAAAACTAACTTTATTTTTCCTGATTTTGTCTATTTCGATATTTGCACAAACAAACTTAGGCATTGGTTTAATTTCCATTAAATTTAATGATAAAACTGTTTTGCCATTTTATTCTTCAATGAATGATAAAGAACCTATAAAAACTATTCGATTTTTTAATGATAAATCGATCAATAGTTGGAATATTAAAGATCTTAAAAATGAGCAAAAATGGTTGAAACCAGAAGTACTTTGGATCGATTACAATTTCTTTGTCTTTCGTTGCGAGAAACAGGAAAATGACTGGTTTAAAATAATTGTAGATAACGAATCTGGAAAATCACTTTGGATTAAAAAAAATAAAATAACCGAATTTAAAAATTGGGAAAAGTATCTTCAGGATATGTTTAGAATTGAAAGAGTCTCAAAAACCGACAAAATTTATAAATCACCCAATAAAAATGCAGCAACAATTAAATACTCCGGAGAGGATTGTTTTCAGGTTAAATCAACGAAAGGAGACTGGATTGAAATTTTTACTTCAGAATGTGATGAATCAAAAAATGAAATAAAATCGGGTTGGATAAAATGGAAAGAAGGAAATCGTTTATTGATTGAGTACTTTCCAATCAGCTAATAAACAGTTGAATTATTGCTTATTAACATTTTTCTAAATTATAAAAATGAAAAAACTAATTTTACCTATCATAGCAATTTCATTTGCTTTTACAGTTCAATCTTGTCTTAAAAAAGAAACAATAAGCCCCAAAAAAAATGCTTCTGTAATCGACAGTCTTCCAGAGCATGACTGTACAGGCGAAGAAGAATATGAGGAAAGCACTTCCGGAGAACCTGATAATGTCACTTATCCTGAAACAGGAAATAAAATTGCAGACTTTCTTCCTAAACCCGACGTTTATGAAGTGCAATATAAAGCTGAAGGCGATTTGAATAATGACAATTTACCTGATATTGCTGTTGTATTAAAACACAAGGAAAATTATACGTTAAAAAGACCCATGTTAATCCTTTTGCAAAATGGAGATAAATCATACCGTTTAGATAAAATATCCAATATTGTGATGCCTCCTGAATATAACGAAAATGATTTTAAAATGTACACTGAAACTATCAGTATAGAAAAAGAAGAACTTCGTATCTATCTCTTTGGTGGCCCGCATAATGCTATTTCCAGTACATTTAAATATATAGAAAAAAATCTCGTTTTGAACACTTTAACTGCATATTCTGGTGGTGCTGGAAGTATCGTCGAAATGTCTTATGATTTTGAAAAAAGTGAAAGCACAACAAAAGAAACCAATACAATGGAAGAAAATATGCCGTCAACATCTGAAACTTTCCCAATAAAAAAAGAACTTCATATTTTTGAAGATACTGCCCTTACGGAATTCTATAATGGAGATAGTGACGAATCTTAAAATTTTACAATATGTTTACTGTCTTTTTAAACTTTAAAAAATGGAAAACTACACCATAATCATTTTCATATTAGCCATTGTAATTGGTATTTCTGCTTTTGCCGAAAAATCAAAACTACCCTTCCCTATTCTTTTAGTAATTGTTGGAGTTGCCATTGGATTTATTCCAACTATGAATGAAATCGAAATTAATCCCGAAATCATTTTTTTGATATTTCTGCCGCCATTATTGTATGATGCTTCATTTAATATTTCACCCAAACATTTCAAAACAAATCTTAGCACGATAAGCACATTAGCCATTCCTTTGGTTTTTCTGACTACTTTCTGGATTGCAGTGGTTTCGCATTATATGATTCCCGGAATGAGCTGGCCATTGTCTTTTGTTCTCGGCGCCATACTTTCAGCTACTGATGCTGTTGCAGCGGTAAATATTACAAAAGGTCTTGACATTCCTGAAAAAACGATTACAATACTCGAAGGCGAAAGTCTTATTAATGACGCTTCTGCCCTTGTTGCCTATCGTTTTGCTGTTGCTGCGGTGATGGGCTCGGCTTTTGTTATTTGGAAAGCTACATTTCAATTTGTACTCTTACTCGGAGGCGGATTTTTAGTTGGTTTTGTTACGGGCAAAATTTTAGCTTTTATTCTAAAAAAAGTCCGCAATAATATAAATGTTACGGTTAGCTTTATGCTGCTTATGCCTTTTGTCACTTACCTTATTGCAGAACATTTGCATGTTTCGGGCGTAATTGCGGTTGTTATTTTAGGTTTAGCAATGGCACGTTTAAGCAATAAAGTCTTTCCTGAAAATTTAAAAAACAATGCCCGAAGTCTTTGGGATGTTATTATTTTTCTGCTCAATGGTTTGATTTTTATATTAATCGGACTCAATTTTAGATATATTCTGAAAGATATTGACGACGGTATGATTTTACCTTACATTGGTTATGCTGCAATAATTACCATTGTGGCATTATTAACCAGAATGGTGAGGGTGTTTTTTCAAAAGAAGAATCTACAAAAGGCTTTTCAAAAGAACAAAAAAGGAAAACGAAAAGTGAGTGAGAATGCGTTGCTTGATTTTGGTAATAGTTTAATTATAAGCTGGTCAGGAATGCGCGGCATTGTTTCGCTGGCAATTGCTTTAGGTTTACCAAAATTTCTAGATGACGGAACTGTTTTTCCTCAACGAAATGCTATTATTTTCATTTCGGTAGCAGTTGTACTGATCACTATAATTGGTCAAGGACTTACATTACCGTGGGTAGTTAAAAAAATAAACTCAACCAATAAAGACAAAGAGCTAGCTCAGAAGTAACTTTATAAGTAAATACGCTTACGAATTTTAATATTTTACGTACTTTCGATAAACCATTTACTAACACCCAAAAAACAAAAAAATGAGTGAAGAATTACAAAGCAATTTTGACGAATTTGAAAAAACAGAAATAATCAGAAGAAAATTACTTCCTTGGTGGATCAAAACATTCTGCTGGATTTTTATGATTTTAGCGGTTTGCGGATTAGGGACCTTGATAGGAAGTGCTTTCTCTACAAATGTTCAACTTTCGTTATATGGCTTTGAAACCAATACTGCATACTCTGGTATCGGAATTTTTCTTATAGCGGTTATGACCTTAAAAGGTTATGCAGGATATTCACTTTGGTTCGAAAAAGCAAATGCGATTTCAATTGCCAAAATTGACGCGATTGTTGGCGTTATCATCTGTCTTGGTTCCATGTTTGTACTTCCATATATTACAGAAAATGGACATTTCTCTTTACGCTTAGAGCTTTTATTATTAATTCCTTACTTTATTAAAATCAACAAAATTGAAAACGAATGGAACAGCGCAGAAAGCTTATAGCGATTTGTAATGTTTAATCAATAAATAGACAAAAATGAAATCAGAAATCATCATAACAACGCCAGAATCAGAAATTGTTACGACACGAATTCTGAATTTTCCGCAAGAATTGGTTTTTAAAGCCTGGAGTGATCCTGACCATTTAAAAAATTGGTGGGGACCAAAAGGTTTTACTAATACTTTTCATGAATTTAATTTTTGCGAAGGCGGAAAATGGAGCTTTATTATGCACGGTCCCGAAGTTGGAAATTATGCCAATGAATGCGAATTCATAAAAATAGACAAACCGAATCTTATTGCATGGAAACGCCATTCTAAACCGCTGTTCCAAATTCTGACCACATTTGAAACCGTTACCGAAAATCAAACGAAAGTAGTTTTTAAAATGCTTTTTGAAACTATTGAAGAATGCCAAAAACTGAAACCTTACGTTGTCGATAAAAACGAAGAAAACTTTGACAAACTCGAAGTTGAATTATCGAAAATGAAGTCATAAACATCTATAAAATATATCATATGGTAATTAATCGAGAAAGATTATGTGTAGAGTTTATAATACCATTGGATGTCTGAATACTTTACAAATTCAACTTGTCAGATATAATGCTGATCACTTTCACACATTAAATGAGCTGATTAATTTTCGGAAAAATTATCGAGCAAATGAAGCACAGATTATTGCTGATCATTCACTATTTATAGAAGAAGAAAAAACAAGCCTCGAAAAAGATATTGCTGAACTAAACCTTGCTATTCCACAAAAGAAAATCGATCTTGAAGAACAATTAAAACAAAAACTTGACGATTTAAATCTGGAAATTGAATACCTCCCCGAAACTCATTCCAGAATTATTCCAACAATAAAAGATTATTGGTTCAACCTTGTCATTTGCATAAAATTTTGGCTGGTACAACTTCAATTCCATTTTGATATTTTACATTTTAATTATCAGGCAAAAAAACTACTTTCCAAAAAAAATAAACGGTTAGAATATCTTTCGACAAATTTTCAAGATGCTGTAAATGAAAGCTGTTTCCCTGATTTACAAGCGCTAGAAAAGAAAAAAGAAATCGTTGAAAATCTAAACAATACAATTTATGGTGCAATTGGAGAGCAAAAAGTAGAAACTGTACTCAAAAAACTCTCTAACGATTATATTTTGATAAATGATTTTTGTTGCTCTTTCAATCCTCCAATCTACAATAAAAACAATAAAGATCATATCCATTCAATTCAAATTGATCATCTGCTTCTATCGCCAGCTGGTATCTTTTTAATTGAAACAAAAAATTGGAACAACAATTCCATAAATAATCCAGATTTTCGATCTCCCGTTCAGCAAATTCTCAGAACTAATTTTGCATTGTATAAAATGCTTAATAATGAATTAGGCAACTTAAATAAAAATTTTGCCCGGCAATATTGGGGAAACAGAAAAGTTCCTATCAAAAATGTAATTGTTTTCACCAACAATAAACCTTTAGAGCAATTTGAATTTGTAAAAATTGTCACATTAGACGAATTACTTCCTTATATAAAATACTTCGACGCAAGCTTTTTAAATGACGAAATTGAAATGGTTGCTGACTTTCTTCTTAAATTTTCTGAACAAAGAAAAAACCGCTCTAGATTAAGTGCTTAACGCAAATGCCATTTGGCTTTACTCCATAAAATTTAAAAGTTCTCTTTTAAAAAAATAGTATATTTATCAAAAAACTATCAAATCAAACCACATGAAAAAATTAATTTGTTTTACTCTTCTCTTAATTACACCATTTTTTTACGCACAAAATAAAGTCGCCAAAAAGCCCGAAACTGTCATTATAATCAACAATGAAATTGTAACAATGGCACAAGTGGAGAAATATGCTCAGGAAGGCAGAATTAAATCAATGAATAAAGGCGTTACAGAAGAAGAAAGAAATAAATTAGCCGAAAAATATGGTGATAAAATTGGAGACCGAGAATTTATAACGGTTGTTGAGGTTTTTACTGAACAAGAAAGCCTTGGAAAAAAAAGCAACGTTGTTGATGCACCAAAAAGAGAAATTCCAAAGAAAACTGAGGAATATCTTTTAAACATAAATGATACTGCTAAAGATTTTACTTTGAAACTCCTTGATGGAAAAACAATAAAACTTTCCGATCTAAAAGGAAAAGTAGTTCTTGTCAATTTTTGGGCCACTTGGTGTGCACCTTGTCTTCAGGAATTTTACGATGTCCCGGCAAAAATTACAGAACCATTTAAAAACGATAATTTTATATTTTTGGCCATCTCAAGTGGCGAAGCTGAAAATCTTGTTGTGAAAAAAGCAACAAAACTAAAAAAAGATGGTCTTGATTTTAATTATGGAATCGATCCAGATAAAAAAATATGGAATGATTATGCAACAAATTCAATTCCGAAAAACTTCCTTATTGACCAAAATGGAGTTATAAAATTTGCAACCACTGGAAATGTCGAAGGAAATCTAGATAATCTTGCCGCTGAAATCAAAAAACTGCTTTCAAAATAAAACTATGACATTTAAATATTCTATTTGCCATCCCGACAAACCAGAAATTGAATATAAAAATCAATTGATTTCCAAAGAAGAAGTTTTAGAAATTGCTAAAAATTATCCATGGACTGAAAAATTAGATTTCTCAGATACGCTCGACCAAAATAAAGTTTATTTTAATCCTTCGCTCGATTTCAGTTGTACTAATAACGGACAAAGTTTTGCTTTGACTGCAATATATGATAAACAAAAAAATCTCGAATTTTCTTTGTGGTACAATAGACCTAAAAAAGTCAAATCTTTCTTTGGCTTATTCGGAGAATCTGAAAAAATGATTGTTGATGATTATTGGTCGCTTAATCTTGATGAATCTTTAAAATTTCTTACCTATTTTGTAGAAGGAAAATATGATGCTATTGAAGATTTGTATAAAAAATAAAGTATCAATTTTGATAAATTTTATTCTGTCGGAAATTCCATTTGTTTTTATTCGTAATTTCGATTTTTTAAAAAGATTGTCGTTTTAGACAAAACAATTTCGGCAGGCAATCGCAATACAATTTAAATTACAATTACAAAATGGCTTCATTTATTAAAGAAATTTCTTTTCGCTGGTCAGATTTAGACCCAAATTTCCACGTTCGTCATAGTGCTTATTACGATTTTGGTGCACAACATCGTATCGAAATCCTTGAAGAGCTTGGATTGACTTTGAGAGTAATGCAAACGCAAGGTTTTGGCCCAGTTTTGTTTAGAGAAGAATGTGTTTTTAGAAAAGAATTAAAACTTTCGGATAAAATTTTCATTCATACCAAAACTTCAAAAATGAAAGCCGATGCTTCACGCTGGTCTATCATTCATGAATTTAGAAGAGAAGACGATACACTTTGCGCAACCATTACTGTTGACGGTGCATGGATGGACACAAAATTGAGAAAACTGGCTTCTCCAACACCAGAAATTGCAATCGAAGCGTTGAGCATTTTTCCAAAAAGCGACGATTTTGTTGGACTATAAAAACTAGCAAAATTTATTTAACTTTATAAAATCCAAAAAACAATATTGACAATTGTTTTTTGGATTTTTTTTCTCAAAATCAAAATCTATGATTGATTACGTAAAAGACTTTAGAATTGTATTTTTTATCGTTATTATCGCCATTGTAACTATAGTTTTGGGCGCTTTAACAGATAAAATTCTTCGTTATTTTTTATACCGAAAACTAAACGACAAAGAATATGATGCCACTGGTTTTAGATTCTTAAAACATTTGGTTATAACCGTAATCTACATTCTTGGATTTGCTTTTGCTTTAATCCAAATTCCTGAGTTTAAAATTATCGGACATTCCTTTTTAGCTGGTGCCGGCGTTATTTCTCTCGTCGCTGGTTTAGCTTCGCAACAAGCTTTAAGCAATATTGTAAGCGGAATCTTTTTGGTGATTTTTAAGCCTTTCAAAATCAACGATAAAATCACCATCAACAATTTTGTTGGAACAGTTGAAGATATCAATTTAAGACAAGTCGTTTTAAAAGATGCTGAGAACAACCGAATTATAATTCCAAATTCCGTTATCAGCAACCAAATTATTGTCAATACAAACATGCACGATACCAAATGTTGCAAAATAATCGAAATTGGAATTGGTTATGATTCTGATCTCGAAAAAGCATTGGAAATCATGAAAGATGAAATTGCCAAACACCCGTTTTTTATTGATACACGCACTAAAGAAGCCAAAAATCAAAAAGCACCTCTTGTTGTGGCGCGAGTTGTAGCTCTCGCCGATTCAAGCGTGAATTTAAAAGCTTGGGCCTGGGCAAAAAACTCTACAGACGGTTTCATAATGTATTGCGATTTACTGCAAAGCATTAAAAAACGTTTTGATGAAGCCAAAATTGATATTCCGTATCCGCAAAGAGTGGTGACAATTAAAAATAATAATCCTTTATAAATTTTTAAATTCCAAAAAATCAAAAATCTGTGGAGACCAGTTCAATTCGTTTAAATCTGTGGCCCAAATCATAGTTATTCAAACTTCAACCCAAAATTTACTTTTTCAAAAGTGGTGCTACAGGAAAGTGCAAATCGTCCAATATTTAATGTACCGAAAATCCCTCCAACTGAATGTCCTGAATAAAATCCGCCGGCTGAAAATCGATGAACCTGATACTTCAAAGCAATATCATTCACTCTTGAGCTAAGTTGCCCAAAAGCAATCACATGGGGTATAATTTCATAGCTTCCAAAAACTTTCGGGACCAGTTTTTTGTAATAATCAAAACTTTCATCGGTTTCATAATCCACACTTGTTGAATGCAGATTTTCAAGATTTCCGCCAATATAAGTGTTTTCAGAAAAATGCCATGAAACGCTAAAACCCGTAAAAGTTCCGTCGTAACCACTCCGTGATTCGAGATATCCCACACCAATCGTGGCTCTGAAATTACCGCAAATTTTTCCGATGTAGCCAATGTAAGTCCGGTCAATTTCCGACTTGTCAATTCCAGCGCCAAAAATAATGTCATCATCACACATACTAAAAGCATACTGAAAATAAGCCGAATATTGATTTTCATTGGCCGCGACAACGCTTCGGCCTTTATCCAGATCGATATTTGCAGAAATTAAGGTTGAGTTTATAACGGCGAAATCAAATGTGTTGATTTCTTGGGCAAATGTGGGGACTGTGAGCAGGAATAAAAGTATTGTTTTTTTCATAATACTATTTTTTA
>Ga0123389_158359_pt1 | contig 10591 bp, 9 predicted proteins | sample T0HHNH4metaT_FD_89917 | JGI IMG/M metagenome (GOLD analysis project Ga0123389, IMG submission 89917) | Methane-oxidizing artificial microbial communities from Washington, USA to study methane cycling - T0-HHNH4 metaT (Metagenome... | ecosystem: Engineered > Modeled > Simulated communities...
GCCAAGATTTTGTCGCCTATTCCGGATATTTATTGCGGAAAAAATAAGCAAACCCTTTAGGTCTAACAGACTCTCAAACAATTGGCATTCTTCAACATTTTCACACGCATGGACGTTTTATCACCGCATAAGCTTTGTCATTACCGGATGCATGGCGGGTTACAAACCTTTGTCCCGGTGGGCAACCCATGTCTTAGCAAAGCTTCGATACGCTTTAACCGATTTTCCAACCGATAGGCTGTTTCATGGCACCCACCTCAATTATTGGCAACAAAAAATATACGTCCTGGTCGTTACGCCCTTGGCTGGCAGAGGAGCACGTAGAAACTGTAATTAGTCAGGCGTTTACAGAATGAAGGCGAAGATTTGGGCCGCGTTGTTGGCCGTTTATCTGGTGTGGGGATCGACTTATTTGATGATTCGCTTTGTGGTCGAGACCTTGCCGCCATTTTTGTCGGCCGGATTGCGTTTTGTGGTTTCCGGCGCCATTTTGCTGGCCTGGCGGCGTTTGGCCGGCGATGCCGCGCCGACCTTAAGGCAGTGGCGTTCGGCCGCTATTGTCGGTATTTTGTTATTGCTCGGCGGCAACGGCTTGGTCTGTTGGGCCGAACAAACCGTCCCGTCCGGCGTTGCCGCGCTGATCATCGGTGCCGTGCCTATGTTTCTGGTGATTGCCGACGCACTCAGACCTAACGGCGTCCGGCCGACGCTACGCGTACTGGTCGGCCTTATCATAGGCTTCCTGGGAATTTACCTGCTGGTCGGTCCGTCGGTGTTTTCGGACGGTATGCCATTAAACATGCCCGGTGTAGCGGCGCTACTGCTCGCCAGTTTGCTTTGGGCCGTGGGTTCAATCTACAGCAAGAGCGCGGATTTGCCGAAGACGGCGCTGATGACAACCGGTGCGGAAATGCTGGCCGGCGGCTTTGCCTTGTTGCTTGTCAGTGCGCTCAGCGAACAATGGAGTGTTTTCAACCTGTCCCAGGTATCGCTTAACTCCTGGCTGGCCTTGGCGTATCTGATAGTGTTCGGCTCTATGATCGGTTTCGCGTCTTACGCCTGGCTACTGCAGAATGCGCCGATCCCGCTGGTAGCGACATACGCTTACGTCAATCCGCTGGTAGCGGTGTTGTTAGGCAACTGGTTCGCGAACGAACCGCTCACGCCGCGCATCCTGAGTGCGTCGGCGATCATTATCGGAGCTATCGTATTTATGAACAGCGCCCACGGTTCACGGGCCAAGCGGACAGAGGCGTCAGGCGCGAGCAAATGATGTCTCTGGACAGGTGTGCCCCCTCTTGAGTCTCGGCGCTGAAAGCAAAAATCGAAATGCTCTTTTAAGCCAACGGCCATCCTTTTGTTTGTTAAGCGATACCCCATGACTCTCGATATATTTATTGCCAATACCGACGCCGAAATTCAAGCCTGTTTTCCGGTGTTCCACGAGTTGCGCCCGCATATTGAGGCGGATCAGTTTCTGGCCCAGGTTCGCCGCCAGCAAACGCAGTCCTACCAAATTCTGGCTGTTAGACAGCAAGGCACGGTTAAAAGCGTGGCGGGTTTTCGTTTCGCCGAGTTTTTGGCCTGGGGCAAAGTTTTGTATATTGATGATTTAGCCACGCTAAGCGGCGAAACGTCGCAAGGCTTCGCCGGCGCCTTGCTCGATTGGCTGATCGAACATGCGCAAGCGCACGGCTGTCCGGGTGTGCATTTGGATTCCGGCTATCAGCGTCATCATGCCCATCGTTTGTATCTTAACAAGGGCTTTCGACTGAGCAGCCACCACTTTTCCCTGACATTCAACATCTAGCATTGCCATGAAAATATTGGCTTTATCCGGCAGCTTACGGGCGGCGTCCATTAATTCCGCTGTGCTGCGCACTGTGAAGTATTTAGCGCCGGCCCCCATCGAAGTTCGTTTGTTTTCTGGGCTTGGCGACTTGCCCTTATACAATCCGGATTTGGAAAGCGCGCTTCCCGGCGTCGCACAGCACTTGCGCAACGAAGTGGCCGCGGCGGATGCCTTGCTGATCGCCAGCCCGGAATATGCCCACGGTGTTACCGGCACCGTCAAAAATGCGCTGGATTGGTTGGTGGCATTTGAGGGCTTTGCTGAAAAACCGGTGGCGGTATTGAACGCCGCGCCGCGCGCCCACCACGCCGATGCCGCGCTCCGGGAAACCTTGGTCACCATGTCAGCCACGCTGATAGAAGCTGCCTCGATCACCTTGGCGTTGCCGAGTACCAATATCAGCGAAGCGGAACTGTTGGCCGCGCCGGAAATCGTTTCATTACTGACCGGCGTGTTAACCAAAATCCAACGCGCGGTAAAGCGCTTGCCGGACATGAAGCCTTACCTCAGCAGCAGTCTTTATATCGATAGCCAACATCCGGCCATCGTCGCCCAAGCCGGAAAACTGGCGGACGGCAGCGCCGATGAGGTAGCAATCACCAAGCGCTGTTTCGAATTCGTCCGCGACCAAATCAAGCATAGCTGGGACTACCGGCTGAACCCGGTGACCTGTAAAGCCTCCGAGGTGTTAATCCACGGTACCGGCTACTGCTATGCCAAAAGCCATTTGTTGGCCGCATTGTTGCGCGCCAACGGTATTCCGGCTGGACTGTGTTACCAGCGATTGACGATAGACGGCGACCAGCCGCCTTTCTGCCTGCACGGTTTGAACGTAGTTTACCTGCCGCAACACGGTTGGTACCGGGTTGATGCGCGCGGCAACAAGCCCGGCGTGGAGGCTGGCTTTTGCCCGCCGCTGGAGAAATTGGCCTTTCCGATCATGAGTCCCTTGGAGCAGGATTTGCCCGGCATCTTGGCGGAACCTTTGCCGGCTGTCGTCAAAGCCTTAACCGAAAACCAGACCGTTGAGCTGGTTTACCAGAATTTGCCGGACATTGCCGCTACCGAGCCATGACGACAAACTCGCCGTTGATTATTCGTCCCGCCGTCGCGACCGATGCCGAGTGCGTCAGCCAACTGATTTGCAGTGTTGCCAACTGTTGTACGATTTCCCCAACTGGCGACGGTGCCGAGTTGTTTTATTCGAGCATCAGCCCTCAAGCGATTGGCAGCTACATCAACAATGCCAATTTTCTTTATCTCGTGGGTTGGCTAAACGGTAAGCTTGCCGGCGTCGTTGCCGTCCGCGATGCCCGGCATCTGTTTCATCTGTTTGTTGCGCCTGCCTGCCAATACCAAGGTATCGGCACGGCATTGGCGTTGCGCGCCATCGCGTTATCGTTGGCCGCAAGCCCGTCGGAGACCTTCACGGTGAATGCCTCGCTGCCCTCTGTGCCGTTTTATGTTCGGTTGGGCTTTCAGCCTCTGGGGCCAAAGATTGAGGACAAAGGCGTGGCATTTGTACCGATGCAATTGCCATCCTCAGCCCTAAACTCCGGTTCGTAGCGATGATGCCTATTTCCCCAAAAAACTTTTCACTAAGAGGGTGTAGACAAAAATAAATCACCCGGCGGACCGGCAAGCCGGCATGAGACCAGCGTCACATGCCGTTTGGGTATTGTAAGCGGATGGTCCGCCCTGCTACGGATTACTGAAATGTTTCACGATTTGCCGGCGGTTTTGTCCTTGGGTTGCTCCGCCGGCTTTGCTTGAGCTTCCACCACGCTCACGGTTTCGCCTTCCACCAAGAGATCAGAGGGGCTGGCGACCAAGGTATCGCTGGCGGAGATGCCTTCCAATATTTCCAGCTCACGGCCAAAGTCGCGGCCCAGTTTCACGGGGCGAAACGCCACGTGATGTTCCGCATCGACCACTACCACATGCGGACCGGCTTGATCGATCACCAACACATTAGCCGGCACCACCAAGGGGCTGGATTTGCCGGCGACGTTGATGGAGATTTCCACGTAGGAGCCGGGCAGTAACTTACCGTCCTTGTTGGACAGGGTAATATCCACCTGTCGAGAGCGGTTGACCGGGTCTAATGCCCCGGCGACATGATCCACATGGGCGCTAACCGGTTTGCCTTGCGAATCCAGTACTCTGACCGAGACTTCCTGGCCGGCTTTGATGTCGTCCGCGTAGACTTGCGGCACCCAAACCGTCAACCGCAACGGGTCGGTTTGGGTCAAGGCAAATAACTCCTGACTGCCCGCCACGATCAAGCTGCCGACATCGACCGCCCGACGGGTAATCACCCCGGAAAACGGCGCGACGATGCGCCGATAGCCTTCGATATTTTCCAGGCGTTTAACGTTGGCTTGCGCGGCTGAGAAATCGGCTTCGGCTTGCAGGAAAGCGCTACGTTTTTCGTCGAACTCCTGTTGCGTGCCGCTGTCGGTGCCGTTTAATTGCGTCCAGCGTTGCAGGGTAGTGCGGGTCAGTTCCAAGCGGGCTTTGACCTGGGCCAGCGCGGCGCGCGATTGCGCCAGTTCCTGTTCAAGCTCGGGTACGTCGATAACCGCCAACAGGTCGCCTTTTTTGACCTGATCGCCTATGGTCTTGTGCCAGGCGCTTAAGTAGCCGTTGCTGCGCGCGTAGAGTTGGGTTTCGGTGTTGCCGCGCAAACTGGCAGGCAATACCAGTTTGCGGGTTGCCTCGCCGGGCCTTGAATGCGCGGCGATGACGCTGCGCTGTTGGCTGGCCGCGGTTTGTGCCTGCAAAGTTTCTGCTTGTCGCAGGTTCTGCGCCAGGCGCCAAGCGCCCGCCAGCAGGAGCAATAACAATAGCCCCAAACCGAGCCGTTTTACTACCAGCAGGGTGCGGTGCGAATGCTCGGAAGCCGGTCGCGCAAAGGGCGATGAAGGGATGCTATTCATAAGATTTTAGGGAGTTACAAAGCTTGTACGATGCGAAAGTCGGTGCGCCAGCCAGCGATGAGTGCCGGCAAAAACCAGCGGCACGAACAGTAAAGTGGACACGGTGGCAAAGGCCAGGCCGCCGATTACCGCGCGGCCCAGCGGCGCATTTTGTTCGGCACCTTCGCCCCAGCCAATAGCCATCGGTAACATGCCGACGATCATCGCAAAGGCGGTCATTAGTACCGGTCTGAGCCGTGTGGCCGCAGCTTCCAAAGCGGCCGTCACCGGTGGTACGCCATCAGCCAAGCGAGTACGGGCAAACGACACCAACAAAATGCTATTAGCGGTCACTACACCCATCGCCATGATGCTACCGGTCAAGGCTGGAATACTCAGCGTGGTGCCGGTTAAAAATAGCGTCCAGGCGATGCCGGCCAAGGCAGCGGGCAGGGCGCTGACGATAATCAGCGGGTCCAGCCAGGATTGAAAATTCACCACCAGCAACAGGTACAGCAGCACAATCGCCACGGCCAAGCCGGCTCCCAAACCGGTGAACGAGCTTTTCAGGGTTTCGATTTGGCCGCGCACGCTCAATTCGACGCCGCGCGGCAAATGGCCGCGGCTGTCGGCAACCAGCGTTTCGATTTCCCGGCTCACCGAACCCAAATCGCGGCCTTCGACGCTGGCGTAAATATCGAACACATTATTGGCGTTGTAATGCGTTACCGCGACCGGTAACACGGTGCGTTTCAGTTTGACCAGATTGCCCAGCAATTGCGGCTGGCCGTTACCGCCGCCGACCGGCGTGCGCAGCAAGGCATCCAGATTATCCAAGTCCAGCGGATTACCCATCACGCCGATATTCACCGAGTTGCCGTTGGCCGGATTTAGCCAGAATGACGGCGCGGTTTGCATGCTGCCGCTCAGGGTCAGTAAAAGATTTTGCGCCAGATCCCGAGCTGACAAACCCAGTTGCTGCAATTGCTGGCGATTCATTTCCAAATCCAGCGCCGGCCGGTTCATGCGTTGATAAATGTGCGCATCGACGATGCCGGGAACTTGCCGCAAGCGATTTTGCAAGGCGATGACCTGCGGCATCACTTCGTCGGGTTTACCGCCGATGAACTGGATGTCGATAGGGGCGGGCACGCCGAAATTCAAAGTCTGGCTGACCTGATCGGCGGGTTGGAAGAAGAATTCCAGGTTGGGAAAGCGTCCGGGCAGTTCCGCGCGTAGGCGTTTGATATAGTCGGCGCTGGGGGCATGGTTGCTTGGTCGCAGCGAAATCATGATTTCGGTGTCGGCGGTTTCCACGGTGCCGGAATTGCCGAACAAGGTGTTCCGGGTGCTGTAGGGGCCGCCGATGATGTCCAGTAGATCGGCGATTTCTTCGGCTGGAATGATGCCGCGAATGACTTTTTCCACCGCATCGATCTGTTGCGGCATTTCCTCAATGCGGGTGCCGGACGGCGCACGGACATGCAGGCGAATCTGCCCGGCGTCCACCGCCGGAAACAAATCTTCTCCGAGCAGTGGCACCAGACCCAGGGATGCCAGGCAAAAACCTAAAATCGCCGAACTGTAGCGCAAGCGGTGTTTGAGTAAATGACTGGCCAGGATCAGATAGTGGCCGCGAAACTGTTCGAAGCCGCGCTCGAAGGCGTGATGCAGGCGTTGAAAGCCGCGCGCCAGTGCGTTGGTTGGTGGCGCATCGGTATGCCCATGATGATCGGACATGACATACATCACCAGCGTCGGCACCAGGGTGCGCGATAAAACGTAAGACGCCAGCATGGCAAATACCACCGCTTCCGCCATCGGCACAAACAGGCTACGGGCCACGCCGGACAGGAAAAACATCGGCACAAACACGATGCAGATACATAAGGTAGACACCAATGCAGGCATCGCGATTTCCGCCGCGCCGTCCAGTATGGCTTGATGAGGGTTTTTGCCCAGCAGCATTTGCCGCTCGATGTTTTCGATTTCCACGGTGGCATCGTCGACCAATATCCCCACCGCTAAAGCCAAACCGCCCATCGTCATCAGATTGATGGTTTCACCGACTAAATATAAAGCAATCAAGGAACACATAATCGACAGCGGTATCGACACCGCAATGATGCAGGTGGTACGCCAGTTACCCAGAAACAGCAAGATCATCGCGGCGGTCAGGCCGGCGGCGATCAGTGCTTCGTGCAGCACGTTGCCGATTGCGGCCTTCACGAACAACGATTGGTCGAACATCAAACGCATATTGATGCCTTCCGGCATCATCCCCAGCATTTTCGGAATGGTTTGCCGGACGTGTTCCACTACTTCCAGGGTCGAGGTGCGACCGACTTTGAAAATTGAGGTCAGAATGCCACGCTCGCCATTTTGGCGGGCGATGGTGGTTACTGGCGCCGCGCCGTCGCGCACTGTCGCTACGTCGCGGACCAGCGTGGTAACGCCGTTCACAGTGCGAACCGGTAGGTCGGCCAGACGCGGAATCGCGGCCACTGCCCCGTTCAGGCTGACATCGTATTCGTTACTGCCGATTTTTACGGTGCCGGTGGGTAAAATCAGATTTTGTGCGGCCAGGGTATCGTTTAAATCGGCGGGCGACAGTCCGCGCGCCAACAGAGCCGGCGCATCGACATCCAACGTAATTTGCCGGCTTTTGGCGCCGAACGGATTAGTCATTGCCACGCCGGGCTTGGATTGCAATGCGGTTCTGGCGATGTTATTCACCAGATCGTTGACATCGGTTTCCGGGACGGTGCTGCTGGAAATGCCCAATTGCACCAGCGGCAGGTCGGCGGCCGAATATTGAATGACTTGCGGCGGTGCGACATTGGTCGGCAGTGAGCGATAAACCGAGTTGCTGCTGGACATCACCTGGGCGATGGCCGTGCGAATGTCGGTGCCTGGATGGAAAAATACTTTAACCACGGCCGCGCCGCTGTAAGACAAAGATTCACTGTGTTCTATGCCGTCGATCAAGGCCATGGAGCGTTCGACCGTGGTCGTTAAGCGGTCCGCTATTTCCTTGGCGGTCATGCCGTTGTATTGCCACAGCATCGCTACCACCGGAATATCGATGGTTGGGAAAATATCGGTGGGCATTTTCCGCAGCACATAGAGGGTAGACAATAGAATCAACAGCGCCGCCACGATAAAGGTATAGGGGCGGCGTAAAGCAATATTAACGATCCACATGGATTTCTCGGGAGATCCGATTGGTTAGCGAGGTCCGGCCGGTTTTAAAGCTATCGTTTTTCCGGCAAAGGCAATTTAATGTTTGTCTTAAGCAAGTGCTATACCAATCAATCTGCACAGATTTTTCGAAGCATAGTGCACTGCATGCGTTTGGGCTCAGGTGAGAATCAGCAGCATAATTTTTACCGGGTAAATGTTCTAAGCTGTTGTTAGCCGAACAGACGGCGATCAAATGCTGCTGCTCTGGCAACAGGGCGCTGGTCTGAGCGTCTTTAGCCTGAGGCCGCAACCCGACGTATCAAGCCTTGGTGCGGTCAGTTTCACTTATCAATTCGTTGGATAATTCCTGCTGATAGAGCTGAGTGATGGCTTTGGCGTCTTCGGCGTCTTCGCTTTCCTTTACAGCATTACGAAATCCCTTGATCGCATCGCCTAGGTCGGCGCCGACATTTTTCAGGCGCTTGGTGCCGAACACCAAGACCACGATTGCTAAAACTACTAATAAGTGGGGAACGCTCAAGCCCATTTTTTTCTCCAAAGTTAAAAGTTGCCGATTTTAGGTAAGTCGCTTGCGAATATTGACTTAACTTTTCCAGTGTGGTTTTCAGCAAGATAAGGGCCAATATGCTGGGTGATTGCTGGAATACGCCAAATTACCCCTGTGTTCCAGGCAGATCAACAACACCCGTTTGAGTTACCGAACATGGAAGCATGCGGGTTAACGGCAAATATCCAAAAAAATGCTGATTTATCAGCATGGCGTCAGCAAATGCTGCTGGTATACGAACAGGTCGAAACATAGCAGGCATGTTTGGCGAACGATTTCGGCTGACTGGGCTTGTCGAAAAAGCCCGACTCAATTGGATTAGCGCGAAAAAGGCCAATGCTTCGCAAGTAAATTCAGACTCATGGAAATGTGTTGATATATCAACACTTAAACAACAGATTATGTTGCTGTGGCAACATTGGTGTTTCGCAAAAACCCGTAATCCTTTATTATGTGCTGTAAATACGAAGTGGCATGAACCATGCTTGGAGCCTGGTATCTCGCTGTTATTATCCGAGCATTTTGTCTCCATAACATCCACTTCTGCTGACCGGACCGCCGGAAGCCAGTTTGTCCCCAAAGGACTGCTGGCTTTTTTTTGGCCTGTGCTCAGCGAAGGCGGCAGTTTGTGGACTGACTTTGGGCACGGTAAGGCTGATTTTTGTTCGGCGTTTGCGTATCGGCAGTTAACTTGTGATGCCGCGACGAATCACTATTTTTGACATCTTAGGAAAAGATCTTTCATGGATATATTATTGAGTGACGGCATCGTTGCTCGCAGTACAGGGGAAACCGTATGACATTATTGGCATTTGACGAATTGCAATTACGACAGCTGTCGCACACGGTGCGGGCCACGGCGATGGTGTTTGAGGATCCGGTTTCACGAAAACTGTTGGAGCACATCGAGCGGATCGCGCCCAGCGATGCGACAGTGCTGATCATCGGCGAGACCGGCACCGGCAAGGAATTGGTGGCCAGGCATGTACATGCACTTAGTAAGCGCGCCAAAGGACCGTTCGGTGCTCTAAATTGCGCGGCACTCAGTGAAAACCTCATCGAAAGCGAATTGTTCGGCCACGAAAAAGGCGCTTTCACCGGCGCCTTGAATACAAAAGAAGGTTGGTTCGAAACCGCCAATAAAGGCAGTTTGTTTCTGGACGAAGTCGGCGATTTACCGCTGGGCTTGCAAGCGAAATTATTGCGGGTATTGCAGGAAAGGGAAGTGGTAAAGGTGGGTTCGCGGACGCCTTCGCCGGTGGATGTCAGAGTCATCGCCGCTACCAATGTTAATTTGGAAGAAGCGGTGGCGGCGTCGCATTTTCGCGCCGACCTGTATTACCGTTTCAATGTGGCGGCGATTCACTTGGCGCCGTTGCGGGAACGGCCGGGCGATATTTTGCCCTTGGCCAGGCACTTTCTGAAAGTCTACGGCGACCGCTTGGGCTACGGTGAAATCAAATTATCGCCTTCCACCGAGCTGGCCTTGTTAAATTACGATTGGCCCGGCAATATTCGCGAGTTGGAAAATGCGGTGCATAGGGCCTTGTTGGTCTGCCCAGGCAATCGCTTGCGTCCGGAGGACTTTAAGTTATCGGGGGTACGAGTCTCGCAGAGCGGGCCGGTGGTTTCCACCTCTTCGCTGGAAAGTTCGCTACTGCGTTTGTGCGAACAAGCGCCGCCCAAGTTGTTCGACATCATCGAAGAAACCGTGATTCGCACGGCATTCGAGTTTTGCGAAGAAAACCAAGTGCAAACCGCGCGTTTGCTGGATATTAGCCGCAATGTCTTGCGGCACAAGCTGGGGTTGTACGGCATGTTGGCTAATAGCCAGCGGAAATTGGCCGTCGCTTATCAAGAAGGCGAAGAGTAATCTTCGCCAAGTTCCTTCCGGCACCTCACCTGTAGCGGGGTGCCGGCATCGCAATACCTTACTTTGCAGGTGCCGGGGTCGATGTAGCCGGACCGATGCCGACAATCTGTAAAACCGTGTCTTCGTCCTTCGCGCCGTCGTAATGGATTTCGTTACCGTAATGGGTGACGAAGCTGCCCGCCGGTACCGGTTGCAAA
>Ga0123389_137590_pt1 | contig 10530 bp, 13 predicted proteins | sample T0HHNH4metaT_FD_89917 | JGI IMG/M metagenome (GOLD analysis project Ga0123389, IMG submission 89917) | Methane-oxidizing artificial microbial communities from Washington, USA to study methane cycling - T0-HHNH4 metaT (Metagenome... | ecosystem: Engineered > Modeled > Simulated communities...
TATCCAATACACCTGGCGCTGCTGCTTTATATTCATAGAAACTTTTTGTAACTCAGTTGCCGGAACTTAAAAAAATAAGATCAAATAATAAAATCTGTTAAAATTGACGCATGCTGCAGCGTTATGTGATTCATTTTGCGTTAGTTTTCTTGTTTGCGTTTACGCAAATGGGCGTTGCTACGCACGAAATCAGCCACTTGACCGATGCAAGCCAGCACACACGCCAGGATTCAAAATCACAGCCAAAGCACAATGCTGCCGAACAATGTTCGCAATGTATCAGCTACGCAAAAATAGCAAGCGGGCTACAGTTATCGGCTTTTTCTATTCCGGCAATTGGTGCGGGCTCAACCGCCATCGCCAGCCAGCTTTTAAGTTTCCAATCAACATTCACCAGCGTTTATTCTGCGCGTGCGCCACCTCAAATAAGCAGCATCTGAATTGAATAACACCGGCAATTACACTGCCGGTGTCTTGCTTTTATTTTTGAGGTTACTCACATGCATTACAGACAGAACCCGCGCATGCGCTCAGCATTTGCGCTAAAACCCTTATTAGTCGTTATTACGGCGTTATTCACCTGCCAGGCCAGTGCTGCGAATGAAAGCACCGCTATAGAGCTGGCTACTGTCCCTGTTACGGGAAACCCGCTGGGCGTTAACTCAGATGAGATGGTGGTGCCAGTTTCAATACTGAATGGCCGCGAACTTTCCCTGAAACGTGAAAGCACGCTTGGCGACACCCTGAATGGAATTCCCGGAGTCAGTGCCACCAGCTTTGGCCCCAATTCATCACGGCCGGTTATCCGTGGCCTGGATGCCGAACGGGTACGTATCATGCAGAATGGCATCGGCATTCTTGATGCATCCAGCTTAAGTTTTGACCATGCCGTATCGCTTGACCCGCTGGTCATTGAGCAAGTTGAAGTCATACGCGGCCCGGCCGCTTTGCTATATGGCGGCAGTGCGGTGGGCGGCGTGGTGAATGCGATTGACCACAGGATTCCCACTGAAAAACTGGAAGGCGCAACCGGCCGTGCAGAAGCAAGCGCAGGCGGTGCAGATAGCCAGAACAACCTGGCGGGCGTAATAGATATTGGCAATGGAAAAATCGCGGTTCATGCGGATGCCTACACCCGAAAAACCAGTGACCTCGATATTCCGGGATTCGCAGTATCCAGCCGTAAAAACCGTGCTGACGGTACGGTACGCGACAATCGCGGCAGACTAGTAAACAGCAACGCCAGTGGTGAAGGTGGTGCATTAGGCGCATCGCTTACTTTTGACGACGGCTATGCAGGGATCTCTTACTCCGGGTTCAGAAACAACTACGGCACGGTAGCCGAACCGGATGTACGCGCCGACATGCAGAGCGACCGCTGGGATTTTGCCGGCGAGGCCAGAGAGTTAGGCGGCATGATAGAACGTGTAAAACTAAAACTGGCTCACACCGATTATCAACATCAGGAGCTGGAAAACGGTGAAGTCGGCACTACCTTCAAAAATCGCGGGCTGGAAGGTAGTTTCGAAGCTGGACATGCCAGCATCGGCAACCTGAAAGGCGTAGCCGGTTTTCAGTTCCAGAATTCAAATTTTGAAGCTTTGGGCGACGAAGCATTTGTGCCCTCGGTCAACACACAAAGCAAAGCACTGTACCTATATGAAGAGCTGCCGCTAAGCCGACTTAAACTGAGCCTTGGTGGACGGGTAGAACATGTAACACTGGATGCCGGTGCATTTAAGGATGATACAGCGAGAAAGAACAGTTTTAATCCAGCCAGCTATGCATTAGGTGGCCTTTATACGATTAATTCGAACTGGTCACTGGCAACCAACCTCTCTCACAACGAGCGGGCGCCAAGTTACTTCGAGCTTTATGCGAATGGTGCACATCTGGCAACCGGCCAGTACGAAATCGGCAACGCCAATTTTGACAAAGAGCGCTCTAACGGCATTGATGCACAGATTCGCTGGAAAGACGGTAAGAACAGTGTTAACTTCGGGGCTTACTACACCAGGTTCAGCAGTTTCCTGGGCTTGCTGAACACCGGGGATACTGATGCAGGGTCTGGCCTGCCGATTGCGCAGTTCTCATCGTTTGCCGCCACATTCAGGGGGCTGGAAGCTGATGGCAGATTCAACATTGCCGATTATCTGGATTTAACTTTGCGTGGCGACTATGTACGAGCCACAAATCTTGATAACAGCGACCCGATGCCACGCATTACGCCCTTCAGGTTGGGAGCCGGCCTGCATTACCAGAAAAACAGCTTCGGTGCCAGGGCGGATATCCTGCATGCCTTCGGGCAGAATCGTACCGCAGCGAACGAGCTCGCAACAGACGGCTACACCAACCTGAGTGCAATGGTCACTTACAAGCTACCGACAAAGCTAGGGCTGGAAGTGTATGCAAAAGCCAATAATCTGCTTGATCAGGAAATTCGCGAACATGCCTCGTTCCTGAAAGATATTGCGCCGCAGGCGGGACGTTCCTTGTTACTGGGTTTACGTGCTGATTTCTGAATCAATTCATACGCTCAGGGAGGGCTGCAGCATGCACCTTCCTGCATGTAACCTTCATATGAAAGGCCCTGTTTACTGAAACCTGCTTGCTTTTAACCCAACAGCATCAGACCCCAGACAACCGCCACAATCGTCAACGCAATAAACACTGCCGCGCTGCCAATATCTTTTGCCTGCTTTGCCAAGGGGTGACGTTCGATAGAAGTATGATCTACTGCGGCTTCAATTGCAGAGTTCAGCAATTCGACAATAAGAACCAATAGCACGCTGGCGATCATCAGCGCCTGCTCTACACGGTCATCACCCAGGTAAATTGCCAACGGAATCAGCACCAAGGCCAGAAACACCTCTTGCCGGAAAGCATCTTCATGTTTGAACGCTGCGGAAAACCCCTGCAATGAATAACCAAAAGCATTCATCAGCCGACGGATACCCGTTTTACCTTTAAATGGACTGACATCTGTCAGATGTTTAGATTGTTGTGTGTCATTCTCAGGAGTTTGCATTGAGTGCTCTCGGCTCGTGGGTAATAAAAAATTAATACATAATAATTTGTGCGCAAATTTTAACATGCGCTATCATTATGCTTTAAGTATTCAATCACGTATTTAACAAGGTTCATTATGGCACGCATGGTAAATTGTATTAAATTAGGCAAAGAGGCTGAAGGCATGGACTTCCCGCCTTATCCGGGTGAACTCGGCAAGCGTATTTATGCAAACGTTTCTAAAGAAGCCTGGGCAGCCTGGTTAAAACAGCAGACGATGCTGGTCAATGAAAACCGCCTGAGCCTGGCTGATCCGACAGCACGTAAATACCTGTCAGATCAAACTGAAAAATACTTCTTCGGTGACGGCGCTGATACGGCGAGCGGTTATGTGCCGCCAAAAAGCTAAGATAACGCGAACATTGCAGTAATAAAAAAGCGCCTGATACGGCGCTTTTTTATTTATTTACGATACCTTGTTCAAACCAGCGGTTTAAACAAAGCCGATCACGACTGGCTTGTCTCACGCTCCATATCCTGCACTGAAGTGTGGCGCACATCTTTACCTTTAACCATATACACCACATATTCCGCGATGTTCTTGGCATGGTCGCCGATACGCTCAATCGCTTTCGCTACGAACAATACTTCCAATGACATTGAAATCGTGCGCGGGTCTTCCAGCATGAACGTAATCAACTGGCGCATGGCAGCACGGAACTGCTCATCGACCTGCTCATCCTGCCTTGCCACTGCTACCGTTTTGCTGTCATCAAGCCGCGCAAAACCATCCAGCGCTGTACTCAGCATTTCGCGCACCAATGTAACCATCGCTTTAATTTCATTGAAGCGCGGTTTATACAAACGATCTTCATCAAAAATCTTTTGTGCGGTACGTGCGATCTTGGTAGCTTCATCACCAATACGCTCCAAGTCAGTAATGGTTTTTACGATCATCATGACCATGCGCAAATCGCCGGCAGTCGGCTGGCGACGTGCAATGATATGGCTGCAGTCCTCATCGATCTGCACTTCCAGCGCATTCACGCGATGATCGTTATTCATCACTTCTTTTGCCAGGTTTGGATCCAGCTTCACCAGCGCTTCAAGTGCCTGAATAATTTGCTGCTCTACCAGGCCGCCCATTTCAAGCACTTTTCCACGCAGCGCTTCCAACTCAGCATCATATTGCTTAAAGGTGTGTTCAGAATGCATTTTATTTTTCCACAATTATCCAGAACGCTATCTTAGGCACCTAATATGACAAAATTATTACAAAATGCGATTAAGCATTTATTTTTTATAGGTTTTAACGCCATCAGGTGTTGCCAGCAGCAATACATTGGCCGGGCGTGCAGCAAACAAACCATTAGTCACTACACCTACGATCTGATTGATTCTGGCTTCCATCTCAACCGGATCAGTAATATTTAAGCCATGCACGTCTAGAATTACATTACCGTTATCGGTAGTAAAGTCGCGCAATTTCGGTTGGCCGCCCAATTTAACCAGTTCGCGCGCTACGTAGCTTTTTGCCATTGGCAGCACTTCTACCGGCAGTGGAAACTTACCCAGCACAGGTACATATTTGCTGGCGTCGCAGATACAGATAAACTGTTTTGCCACCGCAGCCACGATTTTTTCACGGGTCAGGGCGCCACCGCCGCCTTTGAGCATGTGCATGTGTTCTGTGATCTCGTCGGCGCCGTCCACATAAATATCCAGGCTGTCTACACTATTAAGGTCAAACACTTCAATACCGTGGCCGCGCAAGCGTGCTGCCGTCGCTTCAGAACTGGCTACCGCACCGTCAATTTTATGTTTCACTTTTGCAAGTTCTTCGATGAAAAAGTTAGCGGTCGACCCTGTACCCACCCCGATAATACCGCCTTTTACATATTCAACTGCCGCTTTTGCTACCTGTTGTTTCAATTCGTCTTGTGTGTAAGCCATTTTAGTCAAGTCCTTGCAATTTCTTTATAATACGAGTTATATAATTCAATCCAATCTAGTACTATACACTGCACTCGTCCGTTTTAGAAACCCAGCCCACTATTAGAAATAGCGCATGCCTACAGATACCGCACAAAATTATTTAGAAAAAATACAGAACTCACACGTATATGACGTTGCTAAAGTAACGCCATTAGACCTGCAAATCAATCTATCCAAGCGCATTAAGAACAATGTACTGCTAAAACGCGAAGATATGCAGCCGGTATTTTCTTTCAAGATTCGCGGTGCTTACAACAAGATGGCAAGCTTATCGCCAGAGGCGCTGGCTAAAGGCGTAATTGCGGCCTCTGCCGGCAATCACGCACAAGGGGTTGCCCTCAGTGCACAGAAACTCAAGTGCCGCGCCGTGATTGTGATGCCCACCACCACACCGCAAATCAAGATCGATGCCGTTAAAAGCCGCGGTGCCGAAGTCGTATTATTCGGCGACAGCTATTCTGATGCGTATGCCCATTCACTGGAGCTGGAAAAGAAAGAAGGTTTGACCTTCGTACACCCGTACGATGATCCGGATGTCATCGCCGGGCAAGGCACGATTGCCATGGAAATCCTGAAAGCACACCCGGAACCGATTGATGCTATTTTCTGTTGCGTTGGCGGTGGCGGCTTACTGGCAGGCATAGCAGCCTACATTAAAGCCGTTCGCCCTGAAATCAAGGTAATCGGCGTAGAGGCAAAAGATGCCGAAGCCATGACGCTCTCACTCAAAAAAGGCGAGCGCGTGGCGCTGGATCAGGTAGGCCTGTTTGCTGACGGGGCTGCTGTCAAACAGGTGGGCGAACACACTTTTGCACTGTGCCAGCAATATGTAGATGAAATGATCATTGTAGACAACGATGCCATCTGCGCTGCGATTAAAGATGTGTTCGAAGATACACGCAGCATTTTAGAACCCGCCGGCGGCCTGGCCGTAGCGGGCCTGAAAGCTTATGCCGCCCGCGAAAACCTGCAGGATAAAACGCTGGTTGCCGTTGCATCCGGCGCCAATATGAATTTTGACCGCCTGCGCTTCATTGCAGAGCGTGCCGAAATCGGCGAGAAACGCGAAGCGGTATTAGCCGTCACCATTCCAGAGAAACCAGGCGCATTCAAGTCCTTCTGCCGCCTGCTGGGTGGCCGTAATATCACTGAATTCAATTACCGTTACTCAGACCCGCAGAATGCGCATATTTTTGTAGGGGTTGCCGTTTCAGACCCATCCGAGTCAGCCAAGCTGGTAAGCGCTTTGCAGCAAAAAGGCCTGCCGACATTAGACCTGAGCGACAACGAAGTTGCCAAGCTCCACCTGCGCCACCTGGTAGGCGGCCATGCACCGCAGGCGGAAAATGAAAAGGTTTTCAGATTCGAGTTCCCGGAAACACCAGGCGCACTGATGAAGTTCCTGGATACCATGGGACATGACTGGAATATCAGCCTGTTTCATTACCGTAACCACGGCGCAGATTTCGGACGGGTACTGGTAGGCATGCAGGTGCCGCCAAATGAACTGACCGAATTTTCGGACTTCCTGAGCAAACTGGGTTATCCATATTGGGATGAAACTGAAAACCCTGCCTATAAATTATTCCTGGGTTAAAGTGCAAGTTTTTAGCCAGGCTGGTGGTTGCTTTCAGCCTAAAATCAACTTGCATAAAAAATAAGCGCATGTTTTATATGAAAAAACTTACCAGCATGATTTTTGCATGCTTGTAAATCTAAAGTTCATTGCGTAATTTGACATATGGAATACCGTTGAACCTTATTTCATCGCGTATGCCAAATCACCATGCGAATTAGTGACAATAAACCTGAAAAATAAATAACCGGAGATTAAATATGAAGTTAAGGTATTTGGCAGTTACCCTGGCAATAGGCCTTGCGTTCAATGTCAACGCAAACGCCGCAGATAGAGGTAAGGCATATGTTTCAAACCAGGATGGCGGCGTAACGGTGATCGACCTCAATACCATGGCGACTTCGGCCAGCATTGATGTAAAGGGCGAAGGCCCTCGTGGTTTGGCAATATCAGATGACGGCAAACTGCTGGTTGTGGCGACACGCGAGAACGGCAGCGTGTCTGTTATTGATACCGCAACTAATGAAGTCATCAAACAAATCCCTGTGGGCAAAAACCCTGAATTTGTAAGGGTTCGCGGCAACTTTGCTTTTGTCTCTTATGAACCAAGCGCCAAAGGCGGCCCTCCACCGGCACCTGGTTCAGCCGCGGCAAAAGAAGCAGAAAAAGAAGCCGAGGATGACGATGCCGAACCGGCACGTATCGGCATTATTGATTTAAAACTAGGCAAAAAAGTACGTGAAATTGTCGGTGGCCCGGAAACCGAGGGGATCGAGTTCAGCAAAGACGGCAAACAGCTGGTGATTACCAATGAGGCTGACAATACCGTGACCGTACACAATATGAAAACCGGAAAGTTGCTCAAGACGATCAAGACACATAAATATGGCGACCGTCCTCGCGGCGTAAAAGTATCTCCGGATGGCAAAACCTACGTCGTTACACTGGAGTACGGCAACAAATTCATGGTACTGGATAAGAACTTTAAAGTATTGCGCACGGTTGATACCGGTGCCACGCCATACGGCATTGCTTACGACCGCGCAGGTGAACACATCTACGTAGCGGCAAACAAGGCGAAGACCCTGGAAGTATTTAACGCAAAAACGTATGAAAAAGTAAAACAAGTGACGACCGGGAACCGCTGCTGGCACTTCAGCTTCACCCCTGACGACAAAGAGATTCTGCTGGCGTGCGGCAAATCGGATGCAGTATTTGTGATAGATACCGAAAAGCTGGAAATCACCAAGCAGATCGAAGATAAAAAGATGCCCTGGGGCGTGGTGACTTATCCGAAATCATCAGGCAGTTTAGATAAGCCTTTATAAATACAGCCTGCAAAAAGCCCCGTTTCGGGGCTTTTTATTTTAATTTTTCCAATATCAATTCCCAGTCCCTGGGGTCTACCGGCGTAATGGATAAACGGTTACCGCGCTGCAGAATACGCAAATTGGCAAGCTCCGGCGTTTCCCGCATTTCTTTCAGGCTTAACAGCCTGGTTTTACGCACCAGCTTCACATCCACATTAAACCAGCGCGGGTTTTCCGGGCTGGCTTTGGGATCATGATACTTATGCCCCTCGATGAACTGCAATCGATCAGGGTAAGCGAGCGTACACACTTCAGCGATACCCGCAATGCCGGGCTCGGCACAGTTGGAGTGATAAAACAGCACGCCATCGCCCACTTTCATCTGGTCGCGCATAAAGTTTCTTGCCTGATAATTACGTACGCCATACCAATCGACAGTCTGATCCGGCCTCGCCGCCAGGTCATCAATTGAAACATCCGCCGGCTCAGATTTCATTAACCAATAACGCATGGTTTTTTCCAGTTAAAAATATTCGCTTATGATAATCTATAACCAAATCAACAATCATCAATTTTCATTATGACGAAGCCACAGCAGAAGAATGTATTAGGCACCCCGCTGCAAGCCTGCAGCCTCAGCCCGGTTACCGGTTTTACGCGTAACGGGTGCTGTGAAACCAGTATTGAGGACAGCGGCAGCCACACCGTCTGCGCACAAATGACAGAAGAGTTCCTGGCATTCTCGGCTTCATGCGGTAACGACTTAAGCACGCCGCGCCCTGAATATGGCTTTGCAGGACTAAAGGCCGGCGACCGCTGGTGCCTATGTGCCAGCCGCTGGCTTGAGGCATCCGAGGCCGGATTTGCACCACCGGTGATCATGGAAGCCTGCCACGAAAAATGCCTGAAAATCGTCAGCCTGGCAGACCTTAAATATCACGCATTAAGGTAGCCAGGAAATTTCCGGCATCACGGGCAATGGCTGACGCCATTGTAGCGCCCCCTGCTCCAGGTCATAGTCGGCAAGCGTCAGCAGCTCTCCCCCGACCTCAGAAGCGTTATAGCACATCAGGCTGATCCGGCTGATCAAACAGTTTGTCACGCTCTCCTGCGGGAAAGCGCTCAGCCGAAGATCAATCATTGCAGTTTTCCATGTATCAGAATAAAGGCCAACCGTTACATGAGGAAGGTATTGCGTACGCCCATCACAAGCCATGGAATGCAAAAGCGCATGCAGCGCGTGCAGGCGATGGCCAGCATCATGAACATGAAGAAATGGCGCTGAGCTGAAGCTGGCTAAGGAGCCGATTTCGATCTCAAATGGCTGTATGCAGGCACTTTTTAAAGCCGATACATCCGCTTCAAAATCCCAGGCACCGTAATTATCCGAACATTGCGGCTGTTCACTCAGAAACCCGTTGATACCAAGCGTTACATGTGGCTGGCGGCAATATCCATCCAGCAGAAAGCCAGACAGATGCTGCTCAGCAGCCTGTACCTGCTGCCGCACTGCCTGGCAATCCACATCTATCGCCCAAAGCGCATAGTGCGACCTGCCCCGATGCCAATCGGGAAAGTCCTGGCGGACATTTTTAATGGTATGCGGATTTTCAAGAAATTTTTTACGAATATCAAACAGGTTTGCCATGCCTGAGAAATCCAATCGGGAATAACAGCGTCTTATAGAAAATAACGGGGATTGAGAGTTCTCCACGGAACAGCCTAGACCAGCATCCTGAACCAAAAAGGCTCAAGTGGTAACAGCCTAGAGTGCATTAGGTACACCTGCAAGAGGCGCTCACACAGACGCTCGAATGACTAAAACCGATGCTATAAACTAGTTCAAGGAATTATTAGCCTAAACCGAACCGCAGAGAACAAACTTTGAAATCTGATGAATTATCTTAAATCCTGCTTCCTCTTAAGATAAAACTGCTTGAATTGATTCTACTCTCTTTTGACGTGTATTTTTGACAAAATTTTATATTTATTCATGCCCACATGCTTGATCAATCTGATCAAGCATGATTGTAATCCTGCGCTTGATATCGCCTACATCAACATCACCGCTCTTGCTGTTAAGCAGTTCGTGAGCCAGGTTCAGGGCAGTCATGATTGCGATTCTTTCCACACCGATCACTTTACCGCTATCACGGATATCGCGCATTTTCTTATCCAGAAAATTCACAGCGTTAATCAGGCCGGGGCGTTCTTCATCGGTACACGACACCGTAAAGTTCCGCCCCATGATACTGACGTCTACGCCTTTAATATCGCTCATTATTATTTGCTCTAAAATGTGATGTTGGATCTGATTCAGGGGAGACTGTCTATCAAGGTCTCGATGCGCTCGCTGGCCTGCGCCATATTGGCTTTCAATGCCGCCGTGTCGGCTTCCATCTTATTCAGGCTATGGCGTAGCTCCGCGTTTTCACCGCGTAACTCATTACACATCGAAATCAGGTGTGATAGTTTCTGTTCTAGCGCTTTTAAGTCTGCATCCATACAGCAACTATAATTTAATAAATTGATTATAGTCAATAGTTAACATGAATTTCATAAAGTATTACAATAATTTACAAACCAAATAAGTTGTAAATAGTTCCTTAGATTTAAAAATAAAAAGTTATAATCACAAAA
>Ga0123389_141777_pt1 | contig 10324 bp, 8 predicted proteins | sample T0HHNH4metaT_FD_89917 | JGI IMG/M metagenome (GOLD analysis project Ga0123389, IMG submission 89917) | Methane-oxidizing artificial microbial communities from Washington, USA to study methane cycling - T0-HHNH4 metaT (Metagenome... | ecosystem: Engineered > Modeled > Simulated communities...
AAATAGAGGAGCATTGGCGTGGCCCGCGCTGCTCCTGGGTAGATTGCTTGAGCGTCAGAGTGATCTGACGCCTAGATGAATGGCTGTTCAAGACAGAACCCGGCTTACAGGCGCTTATGTCTATCAAACGAATGGTCGATCTGGATTTGGCCGGCAAGCGCGTACTAATCCGCCAAGATTTGAATGTGCCGGTTAAAGACGGCAAAGTCACCAGCGACTTGCGTATCCAGGCCAGCGTCCCGACCGTGGAAGCCGCATTGGCCGGCGGCGCGGCAGTGATTTTGATGTCGCACTTGGGCCGTCCCACCGAAGGCGAGTACGACGAAGCATCAAGCCTTAAACCCGTCGCCGAGCGTTTTTCAAAATTGCTGGGTCAACCGGTACGTTTGGTGAAAGATTGGCTGGAAGGCGTGGAAGTTAGACGCGGCGAAGTAGTGCTTTGCGAGAACGTGCGTTTCAATAAGGGCGAAAAGAAAAACAGCGCCGAACTGGGCCAAAAAATGGCCGCGCTGTGCGACATATTCGTGATGGACGCCTTTGGTACCGCGCACCGCGCCGAAGCCTCGACTCATGCGGTAGCCGAACACGCCGCCGTCGCATGCGCCGGCCCACTATTGGCTGCCGAACTGGACGCGCTGGGCAAAGCCCTGGAAACCCCGGCCCGGCCGTTAGTTGCCATCGTTGGCGGCTCCAAAGTGTCTACCAAACTGACCGTGCTGGAGTCCTTGTCGTCAAAAGTCGATCAATTGATTGTCGGCGGCGGCATCGCCAACACCTTTATCGCGGCTGCCGGTTACTCTGTTGGTAAATCCTTATACGAAGCGGATTTAATTCCGGAAGCCAAACGCTTGATCGCGTCGGCAAAAGAACGCGGCGCGGATATTCCGGTACCTGTGGATGTGGTCTGCGCAAAAGAGTTTTCCGAAAGCGCTGCGGCTACCGTGAAAAACGTCGCCGACGTGGAAGCCGACGACCTGATCCTGGACATTGGACCGGAAACCAGCAAGCAATATGCCAAGATTCTGAAAACCGCCGGCACCATCGTCTGGAACGGCCCAGTCGGCGTATTCGAAATCGACCAATTCGGCGAAGGCACCAAATCTCTGTCGTTAGCGATTGCCGAAAGCCCTGCCTTCTCCATCGCGGGCGGCGGCGACACATTAGCGGCGATAGACAAATACGGCATCGCCGATAAAGTGTCTTACACCTCGACTGGCGGCGGCGCGTTCCTGGAGTTCCTGGAAGGTAAGGAATTGCCGGCGGTAGCGATATTGCAAACTCGCGGCTAAGCGCGCTGGTCTTGACGGGGCTTAAAGTCTCGTAATCTCTAAAATGTCGTACTAGTCGATCTACATGGAGAATTGTTGATCGACTGGTTGCGCCCCCTCAGCAACAACGGCCCTTTTATGTTCGGTTTCACCATGAATATTACGCTGCTAATGGCTCTGTCATTGTTGCCCAAACCTTTAGTTGCGAATTCCGAGAATCCTACCCTCCCAAAGACGGATATCGCCACACCTTCTTTAGGTGAAAATGATTCCTGCGTGTCAGGTCCCTTTGAGACAGATATCGAAAGACTGAAGAATGCAGCCCCCTTGCAAGACATTACGATTGCTGAGCGGAAGGCTGCAAACCTTAGAATCCCAATTGAGATTGAAAAAATTCGTGAGGGTGGCTACTCACTATTTGTTGGCAGTTATATCAACAATGGCCTCATAACGTGGTATGGGTTTGACGTAGAGCGTCGTCTCTTTATCGCTGTCCTTGGGCATATTGGACCGTTGCTAGATAAGGTGCCAAGCGAAGAAAAATTAAGTGACGCGCAATTGCTTCGCTACACAGACGCTGCTGGATATCGTCGAAGTGAATTTGTAACTGTGTCGGATGCGACTCCGGAGCAAGTAAGAGAGTTTTCGTGCTTGGCTAACGAATTATCAGCGACTCACAGGGATCCACAACCTACGTTTCGTAGGATGACGGATACTCTAAAGAAGGAGTTCGTGCTTATCCATAATGGGAATCGGCTGCCTAGCGGTGGAGGCGATGCAAGGCGGAAATCTGAAGGCATGCTTGAAAAATTTGTGGCCAAGCCACTCCGAGAACCAATTATGCAAACATACCGAAAATGACGCGAAACCTCGCGTTGAATGGTTGCCTTTGGGCACTTTCACCTCTCATTAGCAAGCAAGTAGCCTCGATGTAATCGAGGTTTCGAAGACCAACCCCCTTCAATTGCCGATGTGGGTTTGGTGGTCTGTAAGCCGACGCCCTCGATTCCGCTATCGCTGCATCGAGGCTACAATGGCCTGACTTCAATCGACGTAAGGAATGGCGATGGTCGCGTATCGGCGTAATTTCGTGGCGGGTGGCACTTATTTTTTTACGGTGACGTTGCGTGATCGTCGGGCGCGTTTCCTGGTCGAACATGTCGGCGATTTACGCCGAGCATTTGCGCAAACCCGCGCCCGAAAACCCTTCGTGATTGAGGCTATGGTGGTATTGCCCGATCATTTGCATGCCATCTGGCGTTTGCCGGAACACGATACCGATTATCCCGGACGCTGGAAGTCAATCAAGTCGCTGTTCACTCAAGCGCTGAACAGCCATGGTATCGATGTCGGCAAACGGCATGACGGCAGCGCATCCATCTGGCAACGCCGTTATTGGGAACACACCATTCGCGACGAACAGGATGGGTTGCATCACATCGATTACATTCACTTCAACCCGGTGAAGCACGGTTGGGCGCACCGCGTGCAAGATTGGCCGTTTTCATCGTTTCACCGTTATGTCCATCGCGGTTGGCTCCCTCTGAACTGGGCTGGCGAGAATGTTGCCGATCAGAGTTTCGGCGAACCGTAGCCTCGATGAAATCAATGCTCCGAACGCCAACACCCTTCAATTGCCGGTATAAGCTTGATGGCCGGCAGGATAGTTCGAACATCGCCTGACGCCCTACCCTAGCCCGACCGCTTCTGTTTCATCTTTCCGAATGCGCTATGGATGATGCCGTGTTTCGAAAATCACGATTCGACAGCAACAGCTTTGGGCCCCGTAAAGCGTTTCCAAACTGCCAAACCCAGATTTTTGAAATCGTCCAGATAGGTATAAGCCACCGGAATCACCAATAAACTCAGCAAGGTGGACGTCACCAAACCGCCGATTACGGCGACGGCCATCGGGCTGCGGAAGGAGGAATCGGCGTTGCCCATGCCTATCGCAATCGGCAACATACCGGCACCCATTGCAATCGTGGTCATCACAATCGGCCTGGCCCGTTTGTGGCACGCATCCAATAGTGCATCCACGCGGCTCAAGCCCTGTTCGCGGCGAGCAATGATGGCGTAATCAACCAACAATATCGAGTTTTTGGTGGCTATCCCCATCAGCATCACCAAACCAATCAAAGACGGCATCGAAAAGGCCTTGCCAGTCAACAGCAGCGCGACGAAGCCGCCGCCGAAGGACAAAGGTAGCGCCGCCAAAATGGTGATGGGTTGCAGGAAGTCTTTAAACAACAACACCAGCACGATGAAGATGCACAACACGCCGGTCAGCATGGCCAAACCAAAACTGGCGAACAGCTCCCCCATCATTTCCGCATCGCCAATGTTGATGCGTTTGACGCCGGCCGGCAGGTTTTTAATGCTGTCCAGATTTTCCACCGCAGCGGCAACGTCACCCAGCGGCTGGCCGGATAATTCGATTTCGAAATTGATATTCCGCGACCTGTCGTATCTATCGATCACGGCCGGTCCGCTGGACAGTTCCAGTTTCGCCACCTGGCCGACCATCACCGCGCCGATGCCCGGTTTGGCGGACGGCACGGCCAAGCGTTCCAATACGCTCAAATCTTGCCGGCCTTCATCGGCCAGTTTGACGACCATCGGCACCTGGCGTTGCGCCAGATTGAGCTTGGATAAAGACCAATCGTAATCGCCCAAAGTGGCGATGCGCAGGGTTTCCGCTAGTGCCGTGGTGGTCACGCCCAGATCGGCGGCGCGGGCGAAGTCCGGCCTTACCGCTATTTCCGGCCGCACCAGCGCGGCGCTGGAGGCGATGCTGCCCAGGCCGGGAATGGTTCTGAGGTCGCGTTCCAGATTGCGGGCGGCGGCGCTCAAGGCTTGCGGATCGTCGCCGCTCAATACCAACACGTATTTTTCGCCGGAAGCGCCCAATCCCACCTTGGTGCGCACGCCGGGTAGTTTTTGCAGGGCCAGGCGGATATTTTGTTCAATGGCCTGTTTACGCACCGGGCGATCCTGGCGATTGGCCAAGGTAATCGTCAGCGTGGCCTTGCGTACCTCGCCGGCGCCCTGGTTGCCGGCCATCGGATCGCTACCCGCCGAACCGCTGCCGATGGTGGTATAAATCGTTTTTACGTAGTCGATCCTGGCAATCAATTGTCTAGCCGCTTCGGCGGAAGCGCGGGTTTGTGCCAGACTGGAACCGGGCGGCAGTTCCACGAATACCTGGGTTTGCGGATTATCGTCCGCCGGGATAAAGCCGGTCGGCAACAGCGGAATCAAAAACAGCGAGCCGATAAAAAACGCTGCCGCGCCGCCCATCGTAGCCAGACGATGATGCAGACACCAGCCCGCCAACTTCATATACGTGCGCATCACCGCACCTTCCTTGGGCTCAGAATGGTCGAGATTTTTCAGCATATACGCCGCCATCATCGGCGTCAGCATCCTGGCGACCACCAAAGACGCCATTATCGCCAGCGCCGCCGTCCAGCCGAATTGCTTGAAAAACCGCCCAGCCACACCGCTCATAAACGCAGTCGGCAGAAATACCGCGACCAGCGCAAACGTGGTCGCCACCACGGCCAAGCCGATTTCATCGGCAGCCTGCATCGCGGCTTGGTAAGGCGTTTTGCCCATCCGCAGGTGGCGGACGATGTTTTCTACTTCGACGATGGCGTCGTCCACCAGAATGCCGATTACTAACGATAAGGCCAACAAGGTAATCACGTTGAGCGAAAAGCCCAAATAATCCATACCCAGGAAGGCCGGAATCACCGACAGCGGTAATGCGACAGCCGAAATAAAAGTGGCCCGCCAATCGCGCAAGAACAGCCAGACCACCAAAACCGCCAACAACGCACCTTCGTAAAGCATGGTCATTGAGCCTTGAAATTCTTCCTCGACCGGCGTGACAAAGTTAAACGCTTCGGTGAATTCGATATCCGGGTTGGCGACACGCAATTCGGCCAAGGCTTTTTGTACGCCGGCGCCGACCTCCACTTCACTGGCACCCCGGCTACGGGTCACTTCAAAGCCCACTACCGGTTTACCGTTCAGCAGCGCCAACGCGCGCGGTTCCGCTACCGAGTCGTCCACCTTGGCGACTTGATCGAGCCGAATATGGCGGCCATCGGCCAGTGAAAGCTGCAAGGGCCGTATTTCCTCGACCGAGGCCACGTTGGCCAAGGTCCGCACCGGTTGCTCGCCGCTACCCAAATCGATCCGGCCGCCGGCGCTCTCACGCTGGATTTGCCGCAATTGCCGGGAAATGTCCGACGCCGTGGCACCCAAGGCTTGCAGCTTGACCGGGTCCAGCGCAATAGTCACTTCGCGGCTGACGCCGCCCACCCGATTGACCGCACCGACGCCGCGTACCGCCAGCAGGCGTTTGGCGACCGTGTCTTCCACAAACCAGGACAGCGCTTCTTCGTCGCGCTGCGCGGAGCTGACGGTTAAGGCCAAAATCGGCGAACCGGCCAAATCCAGTTTGGTGACAACCGGATCGCGCAGGTCGCCCGGCAAATCGGCGCGGACTTTGGACACCGCTGAACGCACATCGTCCAAGGCTTCCTGCACCGGTTTTTCCAGACGAAATTCGGCGGTAATCGTGGCGCTGCCGTCCTGGACCTTGGAGGTGATGTGTTTCAAACCCTGCAAGGTGGCGATGGCGTTTTCGATTTTCCGTGCCACCTCAGTTTCCAGTTGCGACGGCGAAGCGCCGGGCAGCGAGGTCGAGACCGTGATGGTGGGCAAATCCAGATCGGGGAAGTTCTGGATTTTCATCGATTTAAAGCTGAGCAAACCGGCGAAGCTGAGCAGCACGAACAACATCATGGCCGGAATGGGGTTGCGGATACACCAGGCTGAAACGTTCATTGTGTCACCACCCGCACGCTGTCACCGTCGGCCAAAAACGAGGCACCGCCAGCCACCAACCGATCTTCGGCGGCCACGCCGGCTAAAATTTCCACCTGGTCGCCGTTTCTGCGGCCCAACTGCACTTTGACCTGCTTGACGCGGGCCCGGTCTTCGGTTTGTTCGGTCAACAAAAATACATAACTAAAGCCATCCCGCAGCGACAGCGCCTCTTGCGGCACCGTTAGCGCCGCGGAACTGCCCAATTCAAATTCGCCGCGGGCGAACATACCGGCACGCAAACCGGTCTGCGCGGCACGAGGTAAGTCAACATAAACCAGGCCATTGCGGTTTTGCACATCCAGGGTAGGCGCCAGGAAACGCACTTCACCGTCGATACTGCCAACATTCGGGACCTCTACCCTCACCTTATTGCCTGGTTTCAGTTGCGTCATTTCCGCGGCGGTAAGCTCGCCGCGCCACTCCAAGCGGTTTTGCCGAATCAAACGAAACAATTCCTGGCCTTTGGTGGCGACGGCGCCCAAAGTGGCGCTACGCGCGGAAATCACGCCGTCGTCGCTGGCCAATACTTTGGTGTATTTCAGGCGTAACAATTGCGCATCCAACTGCGCTTTGGCGGATTGCAGTTTGGCCTCTGCGGTTTTCGCGCCGGTCAGGTACTGGTCCACTTGTTGCGCGCTCAATGCGCCGGATACCGAGACCTTGCGCGCCCGCTCGGCGTTAAGCCGGGCTTCGGCCAGATTGGCTTCGGCTTCGGCCACTACACCTCGGGCTTGCGCGACATCGGCCAATACGCTTTCGTCGGAAAAGGTGGCCAACACCTGGCCTTTTTTAACGGCTTCGCCGATTTGCACGTTAACCGCGCTCAGACGCAGATCGCCGATTTCGGCGCCGATCACGGCTTCCTGCCAAGCCGCAATCGAACCGTTAGCCGTGAGACTGAGCGGAATATCATGCGTCTGCGGACGGATCGCGGACACGCTGAGCGCCGGATTGGCAGCCGGTGCTTCGCTAGATGGCGCGGGCTGGCTGACGCGGCCGATCGCTACGCCAATGCCGATTAATAACAGTAAGGCGGCGAATAGCACGCCTATTTTTCCCTTGGTCATGAGTTTCCTCCGTTGAGCATGTCGTTTTGATTCGGATATAAATGCGTGTTGCCGATGGCTCTGAGTTTGGCTGGGCCTGCCGCCGCCGTGTCCGGATTCGGCGACTCGCCAGCATCGGTCCAGCCTCCGCCCGCCGCGCGATACAGCGCGATCCAAGCCCCGACCTGTTCCTGCTCCAGCTCTTCGAGCGCCAGTTCAGAGGCCAGCACGTTGCGGCGGGCAGTTTCCACATCCAGCAAATTACCCAGTCCGCTTTGGTAGAGCGTTTGCAGCGCCTGAAAGTTTGCCCGGTAACCGCTGACCGCCTCGCGGCCTTGCGGCAAGCGTTGGCGGGTGCTATCCAAACGTACCAGGGCATCTTCGACTTCCTTGACCGCCGTGCGCACCTTGGCGCGGAAGCGGCTTTCCGCCGCTTGGTATTGCACCTTGGCGACTTCCACGTCGGCTGCGCGCTTGCCGGCGTCGAACAGCGGCAAGCTCAGCGTCGGCCCTATCGCCCAAGTCTGCGCCAGCATCAGCGCCGCGCCGTTGATGTTTTGCAGGGTCGGGGTGATGTTGCCCGACAGGCTCAATTTCGGAAATTGTTTGGCCCGTTGCACGCCGATATTGGCGCTGGCCTCGGCGAGGTCGCGTTCGGCGGCCGCCACATCGGGCCGTTGCAATAACACCTTGGCCGGTAAGGACGCGATTTCGAACGCTGGCGGAGTGGGCAGTTTCGCCGTCTGATCGGCCGAACCGTTCAGTAACGACCGCAAGTCGGCTTCCGCGAGGCCGGTCATCGCCACCAGGCTTTTGATGGAACGTTCGCACTGGGCTTGTTGTTGCAGCAAGGTTCTGTTGCCTTCGGCGGCGCTGGCGGTAGCCAAGGCTACATCGCCCGGTGAGCGGAACCCGCTCTGGCCGGCAACCGCCGCTACCCGCGCCGACTCGCGGCGCGAATCGCTGTCGGTACGCAATAGTTGCACTTGCGCTTCGCAATAGCGGTAAGACAGGTAGGCATCGGCCACTTCCACCGCTACCGCGACCCTGGCGTCGTGCCAGGAGGCGTTGCGCGATTCCAGTTGGCTTTGGGCCGCTTCCTGCTGCCGGGCCAAACCGCCGAACAAGTCTATTTCCCAGCTGGATTGCAGTCCGGCCGAGAATTGGTTCCAGATGAACGGCGTGCCGCCAAACGAAGACGAGGAGCGTTTGGAGGCGAACTCTGAATCCAGTTTCGGCAGGATGGCCGCATCGGCGCCCACGAGATTTGCTCTAGCTTCTTCGATGCGCGCTCTGGCGTCGGCGACCGAGGCGCTCACCTGTTCGGCGGCGCTTAACAGGCGAGTCAGAGCCGGGTCTTGAAAACGCTCCCACCAGCGCATCAGCTCGGCGGGGTCGCCTTGATGCGCCTGTTGGCGCTTGGCCGCATCGGCTTGCGGCGCTTGCCAGCTCGCAGGCGCCGGCAATGGTTCTGTTTGATAATCAGGGCCGACGGTCGTCAATAAACCGCCGGACCCGCAAGCCGAAAGCAGCAAGGGGATCAGACTCAAACCCAGCGGCCGCGAGATATTATTGTTCATGGTCGCCATCCCGAGCCCGGCGCGCGGCTTCGCCTTCGATCATGGCCAGTGCGTAGCCGGCCAGACGTTCCGCTAGTACGTCGATGTTTTGTGGAGAATTTAAAATTTGCGGGGAAATCATCGAGATGACGTCTTGTCCCACATAGAAATGCACCGCCATGCCTATCATCGCGAAAACCAGCCGATGCAAGTCGTCGTCGATGCCGCTCAATCCCAAATGTTCCTTGAGCAGCAACACCAGGGATTCATGCTGCGGTTTGATTTCCGCATCGATTTCCTGCTGCCAGGCGCCCGTCGGCTCGATCATCTCCCGGAAGTGCAGCTTCATCACAAGCCCAAAGTCCTCGCCTTCTTTCAGCGGCTCCAGGAATTCGCTGAAAAACCGGGTCAATACTTCGGGCAACGGTAAGTCGGCATAGGCCGCGACATCGGAACCGCAACGTGCGTCGCCCATCGGTTCGAAGAATGCGGCGCGATATAGACCGGCCTTATCGCCGAAGTAGTAGCGAATGGCCGAAATATTGGCGCCAGCCGCCTCGCAGATTTCCCGCGTGGAGGCCGCCTTGTAGCCTTTTTCGGCAAACAGCCGCAACGCTGCCATGACCAGCCGGCTGCGTGCGTCGTGAGTTTCGGTTTCGGAGTTTTCAGGTGCGACCATGCTGCCTCTGCGGAAGTGCTTGTTAGAAAAAATCAATCGATCGATTTAAACAATATCAATCAATCGATTGATTGTCAATTTTTGGATTGTGTTTAAAGGACAACTTTTCCTCGATTCCTACCGAAGAATGACTTCCATTGCAGCTGATTTGCACAGAAAAATCAGGTCATATGCCACAGGTAATTGCGTTAAATGACATAGTTTTAAACGTAAGTCTCCCCCTACACCTCCCCTCAACAACCTTACAGCCGAGCACTATTGGAATTGGACGGCTTTATGCGTTTATTGGCACACAGCTTGCGGCAGTTTCCGTCTTTCGTTCACAAAAATCCGGAGCTAGTCGCTTGTCCGTCATCGCCATTAAGCACGATCAGATAGCCGAATTATTTCTGACTCATAAAGAAGCCATCGTCGATTTTTTGCTGCGCAAGGTAAAGTGCCCCGATGCGGCACAAGATCTGAGTCAGGAAACTTATTTGCGTTTGCTGGGCAAGGACAGTCTGACACACACCGACAATCTACCCGGTTATCTGTTTCGTACCGCCGAACGCCTGTCGATAGACTTTATTCGCCACCATCAGCGCAGCGGTGCAAAAACCCAAGAATTGAACGACGAGCTGACTTGCCCGCTGATGCAACCGGAAGACTTTGCCATTCTTAGCCAACAATGCGAACGCCTGTTGCAGGCTATCGCCAGCCTGCCGCGGCAATGCCGGCATATTTTACTGCTGCGCAAGATCGACGAACTCACTTATGCCCAAATCGCCGGAAAACTGGGTATTTCCGAGAAAACGGTGCAACGCCAGTTGGTCAAGGCCATGTTGCACTGCCATCACATGCTAATCGGCACGCAGCACTAAACCGGCCAATCGA
>Ga0123389_129204_pt1 | contig 10287 bp, 10 predicted proteins | sample T0HHNH4metaT_FD_89917 | JGI IMG/M metagenome (GOLD analysis project Ga0123389, IMG submission 89917) | Methane-oxidizing artificial microbial communities from Washington, USA to study methane cycling - T0-HHNH4 metaT (Metagenome... | ecosystem: Engineered > Modeled > Simulated communities...
AAAAAAAGCAGCAACTCAATACGAAATCGCGGAGAAATAATGGTTAACTTTATTCGCATAAGCTTATTCAACAATAAGTTTAATGGCGCATTAATAATGGGTTTTTGCTTAAGCTTGTTCACAAGCTTGCACGCAATGGCAGAATCGGCAGATCGCGATAAACCGATTGAGCTTGAAGCGGATACCGTTACGGTGAATGACGCAAAAAAAACCAGCACCTATACGGGAAAAGTGATTTTAACGCAGGGCACACTGATTATTCATGCAGATAAGTTGATTGTGCGTGAAGACAAAGAGGGTTTTCAGCACAGTACGTCGACTGGCAATCCAACCACTTTTAAGCAAAAAAGTGAGGGTAAAGATGAGTATATACAAGGCAGCGGTCAGCGCATTGAATATGATGGCCGTATGGACAAAGTGCAGTTGTACACGCGCGCATGGGTAAAGCGTGGCGAAGATATCGTGCATGGCGATTACATCAGTTATGACGCCAACGCTGAATATGCAGAAGTGATTGGTGGCGTGAAATCTGAAGGCAGTGGTTCATCTACGGGTCGCGTTAAAGCGATTATTCAGCCGAAAAATAAACCCGCCGCCATTCCAAATGATAAGCCGGCAAATGATAAATCCTCTGAATTGAAAATCAACACGAATCCGCCGCCCAGAGTGGATAAGGTTTTAAGGTTTAGCAATACGTCTGAGGCGACTAGCAAACCTGAGTCTCAATCAAACTAATACAAACTTAACCGAATAAAACACTTAATAAAATAAAACATCAAAAATGAGCGAACTCGTTGTAGAACATCTACGGAAGTCTTATAAAACACGCACAGTGGTGCAAGATATTTCGCTGCAAATCAATAGTGGCGAAGTGGTGGGTTTGCTTGGGCCAAATGGCGCGGGTAAGACAACGAGCTTTTACATGATTGTCGGATTGGTAATGTTGGATGCGGGACGTATTTTGCTGAATGGCAAAGATTTAAGTCGCATGCCGATTCACAGCCGTGCGCGCATGGGCTTGGCTTATTTGCCGCAAGAGCCATCTATTTTTCGTAAGTTAACCGTAACCGAAAATATATTGGCTATTTTAGAGCTGCAAAATCTAACTGAAGATGAAAAAAATACGCAGCTGGAGTCTTTATTGCAAGAGTTGCATATCACGCATATTCGCAACAGTTCGGCAATCAGTTTGTCTGGCGGTGAGCGCCGTCGGGTTGAGATTGCGCGCTGTTTAGCCACCAATCCTAGTTTTATTTTATTAGATGAACCTTTTGCTGGTATCGACCCAATCGCGGTTTTAGATATTCAAAAGATTATTCGTTTTTTAAGCAGCAAAAATATTGGTGTATTGATTACAGACCATAACGTGCGCGAAACTTTAGGTATTTGCGACCGCGCTTATATTGTAAATGACGGTACGGTGTTTGCGTCTGGGCATCCTGCAGAAATTGTAAATAACGAAGCAGTGCGGGAAGTGTATTTAGGGAAAGATTTCAGGCTCTAGCCTCAAGTATTTATGAAGCAAAATCTACAACTTAGAATGTCGCAAAATTTGGCGTTAACGCCGCAATTGCAGCAATCAATTCGTTTGCTGCAATTATCGAGCCTTGAGCTAAATCAAGAGCTAGATGTGATTTTGCAAGAGAATCCATTGTTAGAGCTGGTCGATGGCGAAGATGGTGAGGCAGATGCAGGTTTCGACGATAGTGTATTGCAAAAAAATAACGATAATGACAACTTGGATGCTGATGGCAAACAAGCCGCCGATGTTGATGAACCAGATGCTTTTAATAGTTTAGATTATCAAGAAACCAGCACGACTAACTCCCAAGAAAACACAGAATCGATTGATGCGCCGCAAGAATCCAGTGCAGGAGAAGATTTTTCAGCAACTGATTTTGATGAAAATTACGAAGAATATGGCAGCGCGAGTAACTGGGATGAAGGCGGGCGTCAGAATAATAGTGACGATGATGATGGCGACTACACGCGACAAGAAATCGTCTCAGCTAGTTTGCGCGAGCATTTATTAAGCCAGCTTAAGTTAATGCCTTTATCTGATCGCGATCAGACACTGGTGCTGTTATTAATTGATAGCATCAACGAAGATGGTTATTTAGAAGAGTCATTGGCTGACATGGCAGAATTATTGCCAGAAGAGCTTGAAATTGAATTGCTAGAGCTAGAAACTGCGCTAAAACTGATTCAGCATTTGGATCCGCCAGGTTTAGGGGCAACCAATTTACAAGAGTGCCTACTGTTGCAGCTCAATGTGCTGCCAAAAGAAACTGACTTTTTGAACATTGCCAAAATCATTGTTCAACAACATTTAGCGGTATTGGCAAATAAGGATTTCGCTAAGTTACGTAAATTGCTGAATTGCGATGATATCGCCTTAAAAGGCGCACAAACTTTAATCAAACAGCAAAATCCGCGCCCAGGTAGCGATTTTGCGCAACTCAGTCGCGATCACTTTATTCAGCATGAAGTGCTGGTTAAAAAAGTGAAAGGCATTTGGATTGCAACGTTAAATGATGGCGTGATTCCTAAACTACGTATTAACCAATTGTACGCAGACATTTTGAAGCGCAATCGCGAAAATTCGAATCAATATCTGCAAACGCAAATGCAAGAAGCCAAATGGATGATTAAAAATATCCAGCAGCGTTTCTCTACTATTTTGCGCGTTAGCCAAGCGATTGTTGATCGCCAACGTAATTTTTTTGAGCATGGTGAAATCGCCATGCGGCCACTCGTTTTGCGTGAGATCGCAGAAGAGCTTGAGTTGCATGAATCGACTATTTCACGCGTAACAACGCATAAGTATATGCTCACTCCGCGCGGTGTTTTTGAACTGAAATATTTCTTTGGGAGCCATGTAGCAACTGATGCTGGCGGCTCTGCTTCTGCCACGGCGATTCGTGCGCTGATTAAACAATTGGTCGCAGAAGAAACGCCTAAAAAGCCATTGTCAGATAATCAAATCACCGATATTTTGGCGAAACAAGGCATTATTGTCGCGCGCCGGACTATCGCAAAATATCGCGAATCGCTGAATATTCCGCCAGCGAATTTACGCAAATCGCTTTAAGCAATTTTACAAAAGCGTTACAAATAATACTGAATAATCTGCTCAAACCACCTCGCAAAAAATAATCAAAGGTGTACACTTAAATTGTTCGATGAGTAAAGATGTGCTACTTATTGGCAAGCTTTACTTGGAGAACAATTTCAATAAGGAGCAAGTCATGAATTTACAATTAACTGGGCATCACTTAGAAATTACACCTGCAATGCGCGAATATGTGCAGAGCAAACTCGTTAGAATTCGCAATCACTTCGATCATGTGATTGACGTTAAAGTTACCATGAGTGTAGAAAAGCTCGCTCAAAAAGTAGAGGCTACATTACACGTACCCGGCAATGATTTACACGCTGAGTGCATCGATGAGAATATGTATAGCGCGATTGATATGTTGACAGACAAACTAGACCGCCAAGTTCTCAAACATAAAGAAAAACACGGCAGTCATCATAAAGCGAATGGTGCTGTTAAACATCAAGATATAGGTCAACATCCGTCTATTGATGAAAATCCAACTCTTAACTAACTTAAATAATCTATGGCTCAAATTAACGTAGCCGAACTCTTCAAGGAAACCCGCCTCAAGCTCAAACTCCACTGGATTGCAGGGCTTGATGGCGGCAATAACCAACTCAATTCCGAAAAAGTCACTAAGCCTTCTCTGGCTTTAATTGGCCATCTCAATTTCGTACATCCTAACCGTGTGCAGGTGTTGGGTTGCGCTGAAATGGACTATCTAAATAGTCTGAGCATTATTGCGATGCAGCAAGCTATTACTAATTTATACGCAACCGATTTAGCCGCAGTTGTCGTTGCAAATGGTGAAAAAGCGCCGAAAGAATTAATTTCAGCAGCCAATACTCACCATATTCCATTATTCACTTCCACCATGCAAAGCCCGCAGTTAATGGATTTATTAAGCCATTATTTAAAACTTGCGATGGCAGAAACCATCAGTTTGCATGGCGTTTTTATAGAAGTACAAGGTTTTGGCGTGCTAATTAAAGGTGATGCTGCGATTGGTAAAAGCGAGTTAGCGCTAGAGCTTATTACACGCGGACATCGTTTGGTAGCAGATGATATTGTCGATTTTTTTAAAATATCACCGGAACGCATTGAGGGTCGTTGCCCATCGTTATTACAAGATTTTTTGGAAGTACGTGGTTTAGGTATTCTTAATATTCGTGCACTTTTTGGTGATAATGCAGTGAAGCCAACCAAGCCGCTGGATTTGATTATTCAGTTGGAATTAGCGGATACATTGAATCCACTTAAGCTCGATAGACTGAATGCCAAAACGCAGCATGAGCGCGTGTTGGAAGTAGAGATTCCAAAGGTGAATATACCGATTGCGGCGGGACGCAACATTGCGGTATTGCTGGAAGTTGCTGTGCGCAACCACATGTTGTTATTAAGAGGCATCAATGCAACGAAACAGTTTAGTCAGCGTCAAAAGCAAATGATGCAAAAAGCCAGTTTAGAAAATGCCAATTTAAAAAGAATTAACAGTCAAAGCGCTGATACTGAAAGTGCTGAGCCAAAATCCAGTCTTAAATCAGCCCCAAAATTAAAGCTTAAGCAGGCAAAGTAATGCAGATTATTATTGTGACAGGTCTTTCTGGCTCAGGTAAAAGTATTGTCTTGCGCGCATTAGAAGACAACAGGTTTTATTGCATCGATAATTTGCCCGCCACTTTATTGCCCCATATTTCACAGCACCTTAATGCGATCCATCATAATAAAGTCGCCATCAGTATCGATAGTCGCAGTGCAGCATTAGAAGCTTTACCCAAAGCGATTGAAAGCCTGAAGGCTGATGGCAATCAAGTGCAAGTGTGGTTTTTAGAGTCCGCTGCCGAAACTTTGGTAAAACGTTTTTCAGAAACGCGTCGTAAACATCCGTTAAGTAACGAAAGCACGACATTGGCCGAAAGTATCGCCAAAGAACGCGAACTGCTAGCTGGTGTTGCAGAGCTTGGTCATCATATCGATACCAGCAACTTAAGTGCTAATGCATTACGCAACCATATACGCGATCTGCTCAAGCAAGATAACAGCACGGATGAGCCGAGTAGCCGCGGCTTAGTTTTACTATTTACTTCTTTTGGTTTTAAAAATGGTATTCCGTTGGATGCGGATTTTGTGTTTGATGTGCGCAGTTTACCTAATCCACATTACGATGCAGTTTTAAAACCATTAACAGGCAAAGATTTGCCTGTACAGGAATTTTTAGCAAAACAGCCTGCAGTCATTGAAATGCTGGCAGATATTCAGCATTATGTAGAAAAGTGGTTGCCGAGTTTTAACCAAGATAATCGCAGCTATTTGACGGTGGCGATTGGTTGCACTGGCGGGCAGCATCGTTCTGTGTATTTTGTAGAGCAATTGGCCTTATATTTTGCGGGCGCACATTTTAAACAGCACGCGAATTTGACACATAGACAACAAGTGATTACTCGGCATCGTGAGCTTGATTAATCACTATTATAATTAGAAGCATATGATTAAAACTAGGTTAATGAACGCTTAAGTTAACGCGTCAGAAAGTGGAAAAAGTAACATGATTGGACTTTTAATTATCGCGCATGGTAATTTGGGTGAAAGCCTGATTCACTGTGCTAGCCATGTATTAGGCAAACGGCCGCCGCAATTGGAGGCGTTAGAGGTTGCGACCAATGACGACCCTAGCGTGTTATTGCCACAAGCACAGCAATTGGTTAAATCGCTGAATACTGGCGATGGTGTATTAGTGCTGTCGGACATGTATGGCGCGACGCCATGTAATATGGTACTTAAATTGCTAACACCCAACCTGGTTGAAGGCGTTGCAGGCGTTAATTTACCAATGTTAGTGCGTGTACTCAACTATCGTGAATCCAGCATTAAAACATGCATGGAAAAAGCCATTAGTGGCGGGCGCGAAGGAGTGGTGCGTTTTACCGAAATCAGTTGTGAACATTATCATGTAGCAAATCGAAAATAATCAATCTAACTATTAATACAATTATTTAAACTTAAGTATTTAGCTTAAGTAGTTAAATATGAGTATTCAAACCTTAAGAGCAAAAAATGATTAAACAAGAAATAGAAATAATCAATAAACTGGGTTTGCATGCACGCGCCAGCAGTAAATTAACGCAAACTGCCAGCCAGTTTAACTGTGAAATTTGGATAGAAAAAGCCGGTCGTCGCGTCAACGCCAAAAGTATCATGGGTGTGATGATGCTAGCCGCGTCAAAAGGCTCAGTCATTACTTTAGAAGCCGATGGTAAGGATGAAAGTGAAGCAATCGCGGCTTTGCAGGCGCTAATAAACAATTATTTTGGCGAAGGCGAATAGCCTTGAGTAATCAAGAAAATCAACCATCCAGTTTTAGCATTCACGGCATTGGTGTATCCAGCGGTATTGCCATCGGTCGTGCACATTTGGTTTCTAATGCACTGCTTGAGGTAGTGCATTATCAATTACCCAAGCATTTAATTGACGATGAAATCGCCCGTTTTAATCTAGCAATTGAAACAGTAAAAAAAGAGTTAGAAACCATTCGCGCATCATTATCCAAAAACGCGCCAGCTGAAATCAGTGCGTTTATCAATACACATCTTATGATGCTGGCAGATAAATCTCTGTCCGAGATTCCCAAAGAGATTATCCGCAAAGAACAATGCAATGCCGAGTGGGCGATTAAGCAGCAAATGGATGACATTGTTGAGCAATTTGACGCCATAGACGATGAATATCTGCGTGAGCGCAAACAAGATGTGGTGCAAGTTGTTGAGCGCGTAATCAAGGTTTTGTTAGGGCATCCTAATCAAACGCCTAGTCAAACTTCCAATCAAGCGTCGACCAAACAGCAGACTGTTAAACAGCAAGAAAATGCCACCATTTTGGTCGCGCATGATATTTCGCCAGCAGATGCGATTCAGTTTAAACAGCACCATTTTGCTGCGTTTATAACCGATGTTGGCGGCGTGACATCGCACACGGCAATTTTAGCGCGCAGTTTAAATATCCCGTCTATTGTGGCTTTGCAGCGTGCCCGCGATTTAATCAATGATAATGAATTGATTATTGTCGATGGCAGTTTGGGTGTGGTGATTGTTAACCCAAGCAAAGAAATTCTGGCCGAATACAGGCTGCGTCAAGACCAGTGGGAGCTGGAACAACAAAAATTACAGCGCATTAAATCAACCAAAGCCGTGACGATTTGCGGCACGGCGATTGATTTGCACGCGAATATCGAAGTGCCAGAAGATGTGGTTGCGGTAAAAGCATCAGGCGCGACTGGCATTGGTTTGTATCGTACCGAATTTTTGTTTATGAACAAGCGTGAAATGCCAGATGAAGAAGAGCAGTTTTTGGCTTACAAGCAAGTGGCAGAAGCCATGAAAGGCATGCCCGTCACTATTCGCACGCTGGATTTAGGCGCCGATAAACAAATGAATCCCGATACAGTGAGCAATTGCGCGAACCCAGCTTTAGGTTTACGTGCGGTGCGGCTATGTTTAAGCGAGCCGCAAATTTTTCATACGCAATTGCGCGCGCTTTTGCGTGCATCGCATTACGGGCATATCAAAATATTGATTCCGATGTTGTCTACGCTATCGGAATTGCGTCAAACCAAACTGTTGCTAGAGCGCGCAAAAATCAGTCTGCGCAAACAAAATATTCCTTTTGATGAAAATATTGCACTAGGTGGCATGATCGAAGTGCCAGCGGCAGCCCTAAATGCCGAGGCGTTTGCTAAAGAGTTAGATTTTATGTCGATTGGCACCAATGATTTGATTCAATACACGCTGGCGATTGATCGTACCGATGATGCAGTCGCGCATCTTTACAATGCGCTGCATCCCGCGGTGTTAAAGCTGATTTCAATGACGATTAAAGCGGGTGAGAAACTGGGTAAATCGGTATCAGTGTGTGGTGAAATGGCCGGCGATGCTAAATTAACGCAGTTGTTAATTGGCATGGGTTTGCGGCAATTTTCTATGCACCCGAGTAATATTTTGAGTGTTAAACAACAGATACTGCACAGTGAAGTATCTGTGCTAAATGTGCACGCACGCAAAGTGTTAAACCATACCGATATTGAAAAAATTGAACTTAAGGTTGCCAGTTTTAATCTGCATTAATGTTAAAAAGGAATCAATATGCCAACAGAGATTATTGTGTCGAGCGACTTAACACCTACAAATGATGAAAAAAATATCGCCACCATCACGCATTTAGGCGGTACAGTTTTTTCATTTATTCCATCACTAATCGTCTGGTTTTTAAAAAAAGATGACAGCGCCTATTTGAGCGATCAAGCCAAAGAAGCGTTGAATTTTCAAATCACCATGCTAGCTGCGCAATTTGTTGCAGGCATTTTGGTGTGGATATTAATCGGATTTATTCTGATTCCACTTGTTTGGTTGTTTAATATTGTTTTTTGCATTATCGCCGCCATCTCTACCAGTAAGGGTGAAACGTATCGTTACCCATTATGTTTAAGATTGATTAACTAGAATCAATCTTCATTTTAGAATTCAGGCTAAAAAGTAAAGGAAGTCCCCGTGTCAAATCCATTGTTATATGTCGCTGGTTTACCCAAATTCAATGAAGTCAAACCAGAGCATATCAGCCCTGCGGTGGATAGTTTGATTGCTGAAGGTCGTGCGTTGGTTGAGCAATTAGCTACTAGTACAGAAACGCCAACGTGGGAAAATTTTGCGCTTAAACTAGAAGATCACAGCGAAAAATTGGGCCGTGCCTGGAGCCAAGTCGGCCATATGAATGCAGTGGTCAACAGTCCAGAATTACGCGAAGCTTATAACGACAATTTAGCGAAGTTAACCGATTATGGCAGCGATATTTCGCAAGATGAGCGCTTATATGCGAAATTCAAAGCAATTCAAGCAAGCAGTGCCTTTGCTAAATTAAGCCCAACCCAACAAACAATTATTAACCATGAAGTGCGTGATTTTAAATTAGGCGGGGCTGAATTACCTGCAAATGAAAAAGCACGCTTTAAAACCGTGAGTGAAGAGCTTTCTAAATTGGGTGCTAAGTTTGAAGAAAACATTCTGGATAACACCAACGATTTTAAATATATCGTTGAAAATGTGGCTGATTTAGCGGGCTTGCCAGAAGATGCGATCGAAGCAGCCGCTGAAGCTGCCAAGACAGATGGCAAAGTTGGCTATCAATTTAGCCTGCAATTTCCCTCTTATATGCCAGTTTTGCAATATGCGGATAATCGCGCTTTACGTGAAACTTTGTACCGCGCTTATGCAACGCGCGCGTCTGAATTGAGTAAAGCAGATGAAAATGGAAACCCAAAGTGGGATAATACGCAATTGATTAGCGATATTTTAAAGCTCAAGCAAGAAGAAGCACGCATGTTGGGTTTTAAAAATTATGCAGAACTTTCGCTGGCTACCAAAATGGCTGATACGCCAAAGCAAGTGACTGACTTTTTAGACACGCTTGCCAAGCGCGCTAAGCCTTATGCAGAAAAAGACATGCAGGAGCTTTTAGCCTATGCAAAAAAATTAGACATTAACGAGTTGCAAGCGTGGGATGTTGGCTATGTAAGCGAAAAACTACGTGAAGACAAATATGCGTTTTCTGATCAAGAAGTAAAACAGTATTTCCCTGAAAGCAAAGTATTAGCCGGTTTATTCAAAGTAACTGAGACTATTTTTGGCGTACAAGTGCGCAAAGCCGAAGCGCCAGTTTGGCACGCCGATGCCGCATTTTATGAAATATCTGACTCCCAAAATAAACCAATTGCCTACTTTTATTTAGATTTATACGCCCGCAACAACAAACGTGGTGGCGCTTGGATGGATGAATGCATTACCCGCCGCAAAAAACTTAACACTCAAAATCAATCAATAATTGAATTGCCAGTGGCATTTTTAACCTGCAACTTCTCTGCGCCAGTTGGCGGTAAACCAGCCTTATTCACGCATGACGAAGTCATCACCATGTTCCACGAGTTCGGCCACGGTTTGCATCATATGCTCACGCAAGTCGATGATTACAGCGTTTCTGGCATTAAAGGCGTGGAATGGGATGCCGTAGAGTTGCCTAGCCAGTTTATGGAAAACTTCTGCTGGGAATGGGAAGTGCTACGCCATATGACCGCGCACGTAGAAACTGGCGCGCAATTGCCGCGTGAGTTATTCGATAAAATGGTGGCCGCCAAAAACTTCCAG
>Ga0123389_183726_pt1 | contig 10189 bp, 14 predicted proteins | sample T0HHNH4metaT_FD_89917 | JGI IMG/M metagenome (GOLD analysis project Ga0123389, IMG submission 89917) | Methane-oxidizing artificial microbial communities from Washington, USA to study methane cycling - T0-HHNH4 metaT (Metagenome... | ecosystem: Engineered > Modeled > Simulated communities...
AAAAGTTATAATCACAAAAGTTGATAGGTGCCGAGTTTGCTTTCTGCAAACAAGGTGAAACTGGGAAACAGGTGCGCTTCAATTTCTGAAACAATTCCTGTGCTGCCCCCGCAACGGTAAGTGAGTCTGATTATTCATAACGGTTTGCAATACGCCACTGATCTCTAAAATAGCTCGGGAAGGCGCAAACCCAAGGTTTAAAAACCCCAAGCTCACCAGCCCGGAGACCGGCCTCGCAACATTTACGCTAGAAAATTACCGCGGGGTGACGGTATCAAAGGCTGCGCTTCCAATCACTTGCTTCTGCGCTTTCTTTAATATATCCCTACCCCCTTTTGTTTTCTAGGTTATCAATAAAATAGCTTACAAACTAAGTTACTAAACGCTATACGCGGGGTCGCGCATAGCTTAGGGAATATATAATGAAAAGATCTACCATTGCCAGCCTGATTGGCCTCTCAATTTCGTCACCTGTTTTTGCTGCCGAAACCATAGCTCTTGATGACGTAACCGTAAAAGCAAACCGCTTTGAGCGCAAAGACACGGAGACGACCTACGCTTCCGAAATTCATACCGCGGCACAGATAGAAGCTTCTGGCGCAGCAACCCTTTACGAATACCTTGCCCAGCAGACTTCGCTGAACGCATCACCGAACATCGGCAACCGCGCAACTCCGGCAATCAATCTGCGTGGCTTTGGTACCGAGAACGGCCATCAGAACGTTGTCATTACGGTAGACGGACAACGCCTGAACAGCATCGACCTGTCACCCAGCGTGCTTGCTGGGATTGCGCTGGGCAATATCGAGCGCATTGAGATCGCCAAGGGCAGCAGCTCCGTCATTTACGGTGACGGCGCAACCGCGGGCAGCATTCAGATTTATACAAAAAACAAGACCGGTGTCACCATCAGCAGCTCTTTAGGTAATTTTGGCCAGAAAAACTCGTATATCAATGCCGGCTTCTCTGAAAAGTATATTGACCTCTCGGTGAATCTGGCACATGACAGCCATGACGGTTTCAGCAAAAAAGATGAGACCGGCCATAAAGACCAATTCACCAGCAATAGCCAGAACGTCAAACTGAAAATCAAACCTACCGATCAATTGCGCTTTAACATCGAAGCTACCAGCTCCCGTAACGACGTGCGCTACGTAAACGCAATGACGCAGGATGAATTCCGCGACGACCCGAGACAGGTCACGCAAAGGCCGTTCAGCCAGACATACACCCATCAAAGCTTCAATAGCGACCAGTGGCGGATCGGCGGCGAGTATGACGTTAATGACCATGTCAGGATCAGCGCCTTCCATTATCAGGAAGATAAATTCTCCGAGTTCATATCCTCAACACCATCAACAGCCAACTCCCTATACAAAGGCAATGACATCAGTATCAGCTACCAAAGCGATACGCTCAGCCTGCTGGCCGGCTATCAGGATTTTGACGGCTCACGCAAGTCGTTCAGCGACTACAGCCCATGGGGGACTTCCAAAGATGAAACCACCAAGAAAAATGAAGCGGTTTACGTCAGCGGTGAATACAAGATCAACGCTTTGACATTATCTGCCGGCGCACGTAACGAACAAGTCAAATATCGGTTCTCACCCGTTTCCTATGCCTTTGGCCCAGTGACCGGAGCAAAAAAATCAGAAGATATCGATGCTTTTGATATTGGCGCCAATTACCGTTTCAGCGATAGCCTGAGCGCATTCACCAACTACAACCAGGCTTACCAGGCGCCTGATATCGACAGGCTTTTTACTTTTGGCGGCGGGTTTAACGGTTTCCTTGACCCGGCAAAGGTGCGCACCCTGAATGCCGGCATTAACCACGTTTCAGCCTACAACCGCCTGAAGATTACCGTTTTCAGGGCTAACCTGAACAACGAAATATACCTCGATCCGACTTTTGGTTTTTTCGGCACCAACAGCAATCTGGACAAAACGTATAAATATGGATTGGAACTGCAGGACAGCTACAAATTCAGCAACGACCTAAGTGCTTCCATTATTTACAACTACACTCGCGCCATCGTGGATAAAGAAACAACGCTGGATGGCTCGATCATCAAGAATAAAGACTTGCCAGGCGCGCCCAGACATACCATTGTTGCGAACCTGAATTACAAGTTCCTTGATCATGCCAGCCTGAACCTGAACCACACCTGGCGTTCTACTGCCTATGCCTTTAATGATTTTGAGAACAATTTCAGCCAGAAGCAGGACAGTTTCAATTCAACGAATATTGCGATTAACTACCAGTACAGAAACCTGAACTTCTTTACCGCAATCAACAATATTTTTGATCAGGAAAATTCCGTGCAGATTGCCGACAACGCGATCTATCCGGTTGATTTTGTACGCACCTGGCGCGTAGGCATGAAAGCGGATTTCTAATGTGTTCTTTTATGCAGTAACACAAAATGTTATGATGCTGTAAATGATCGGGGCCGCGTATAACCCATACGCGCCTTTTTGAAAGGCACTTAAATAAAATGAACACATCAACTCCACAATCCGCTGTATACACAAAAGTCATCATTGCCGCAGCCATCGCTTTTTTCATGCTGCTGACCCGCGGCAGCCATGTACTGACCAGCGTATCATTGCCTGACGCAAGCCTGGCTTTACTCCTGATCGGTGGCCTGTACCTCAGGAAAGCCGCCTGGTTTGCCTTGTTCGTAGTGCTGGCTACGGCAATCGACTTTGGCGCCGCCGCAATTGACAGCATTCAGGCGTTCTGCCTGACCGATGGTTACTGGGGCATGTTGCCGGCTTACGCAGCCATGTGGCTGGCTGGCGCATGGTTAGGCCAGCAGGCTGACAGTACAGGCATTGCCAAATACACAGCGGCCTCTGTTGTTTCAACATTTGCTGCATTCGTGATTTCCACACAGACTTATTATTTATTTTCCGGCCGCTTCCCGGATGCAGGCATCGTTGAATCCCTGAAACATGGCTGGGAATACCTGCCAAGCTACATGGGCTTCACCGCAATGTACCTGGCGGCATTCTGGGCACTGACCAAGGCGCTGCCTAAACTACACAGCGCAATCAAAGCCTCATCATCTGCCAACGTCGCATAATCTATCGCGATCAGGGTGTTAAATACTAAAACAGCCCGCATTAGAGCAAAACTCTAATGCGGTTTTTTTATGGCTAACCATCAATTCACCGAAGCAGAAATCGCTGCCGTATACCGTGTGATTGCAGAGCGCAGGGACATGCGCCACTTTCTGCCCACGCCGGTATCCGCAGAAACACTGGCAAAGATTCTGCAGGCGGCACACCAGGCACCCAGCGTCGGGCTCATGCAGCCATGGCGCTTTATCAGGATAACCGACCGCACTTTACGCCACAGGATTCATGAACTGGTAGACGAAGAACGCAAACATACCGCGCAGGCCATTGGCGAATATGACAACACTGCACGCATGGCCGAGTTTCTGCGCCTGAAGGTCGAAGGCATACTGGACTGCGGCGAGCTTCTGGTCGCCGCATTATGCAATCACCGTGAAGAACATATTTTTGGCCGCAGAACGCTGCCGGAGATGGACATCGCCTCAGTGAGCTGCGCCATTCAGAACATGTGGCTGGCAGCGCGCGCAGAAGGCCTGGGCATGGGATGGGTGTCGATTTTCGACCCAAAAAAACTGGGCGCTTTGCTAAACACACCGGCAGATGCGAAACCGATTGCCATTTTATGCATCGGGCACGTGAGTACTTTTTACAACGAACCCATGCTGGTTGAAACCGGATGGAGAAAAGCCAGGCCGTTAACCGATATGGTCATGGAAAACCAATGGAGCACCCATGAATGACATACACTTGATCCTGGGCGGTGCCCGTTCCGGGAAAAGCGCATTGGCCGAGAAGCTGGCCGTGGAAAGCGGCTTGCCCGTCACTTATATCGCCACCGCACAAGTGTATGACCATGAATTCGGACAGCGCGTAGAACACCATAAAAACAGGCGGCCAGCGCATTGGCAGACCGTAGAGCAGCCCTTTGACCTGGGAAAGGCGCTGAAACAGCATGCCGGCATCGGCAAATGCGTGATTATAGATTGCCTGACTTTATGGCTGGCACAGTGCATCTGTCCTGACTGCGAACGCCCGGAGAATATAAGCTGGCCAGATGAGCGCCATGCCCTGCTGCGGGAGTTGGGCGACCTGCCCGGCATGATCCTGCTTGTCAGCAATGAGGTCGGCATGGGCATAGTGCCATTAGGTGAAATCAACCGCCAGTTTCAAGATGAACAGGGCAGGCTTAACCAGGCTGTTGCGCAGATTGCCGGCAAAGTGAGCTTTGTTGCTGCCGGGCTGCCGCTCAAGTTAAAAGGATAAACATGGAAACAATCTCATTTGAATTAAACGGTGAATATATCGAACTCTGCAACCTGCTCAAACTGGCGGGGATTGCCAACAGCGGCGGCCAGGGCAAACTGATGGTCTCAGACGGTATCGTTCAGGTAGATGGCCATATTGAATTACGCAGAACGGCAAAAATACGTGCCGGGCAGATTGTGGAATGCCTGGGGCAGAAGATCAGCGTAGTTGCGGTTTAGCGTCATCAGCGGTTTACAAAGTGAATTCTGGGCACTTCATCGTCAAACGATATGCGCGTTACGCTGGCGTGATCAATCACCATCCTGAACAAGCCTTTCAGCGGCATATTCAGCACGTCGGCCAGCATGGCACGAATGACGCCGCCATGCGTAATAACAGCAATTTCCTGACCTCGCGCGTGATGGCTCACATCTTCTATAAAACTCTTTGAGCGCATATGGAGTTGCGAAAAACTCTCGCCATTTGGCGGCGACAGGTTTGCATAATCCTTCGCCCAGGTATCAAATACATCCCGCGGTATGCTATCCCAGGCCTGCATTTCCCAATCACCAAAGTGCAGCTCTTTCAGGCGATGATCTAATTGCACCTCGCCTAAATCAAGCACTTCGGCCAATTTAACACAACGCTGCAGCGGGCTTGCATACACGGCATCAAAACGAATGCGGGCAAGCTTCTCTTTCAGCAGGCCACATTCTGCATGAAAGCTCTCCGAAACATCGACATCGCTTTGTCCATAGCAGATACCTGATGGGATATTCAATGACGTATGGCGTATCAAGTGCAATTTCATAACGAATTCAAAAGATTGATAAAACCAAAATACGCGAGCACGCCCAAGTAAAATGCCAGCTCCGTGATCTGCTGCGCTGCACCCAGGCAATCGCCGGTATAGCCACCCAGCCAATGCCTGATCTTGCGACGCCACCAATAGCCCGCAAAACCAACGCTGACCAGCCAGCTCAGGGTAAGCAGCACATAGTCACGCACGTTAACGCTATTGGATGCAACGCTCCAGTACACCAGCACCAAAGGCAATAAGCCAAATAGCGTCGCCACGGTTAAATCGCCAGCCCGAACCTTGCTTGCCAGCGGCTTGGCTTTTCCGGCCGCTTTCACATAACTGAGCGTTGCCATCATATAAACAGCACACAAACGGCTAAGTGCATGTGCCGCAATCAGCACATAAGCCAGGCTCTGAGCCGGCAAAGCGCTCAACAGCTGGAACTTGGCAAACAGCACCAGGAACAAGGCCAGTGCACCATAGGTGCCAAGCCGTGAATCCTGCATAATAGTGAGTATTCGCTCCCTGTCCCAGCCTCCACCCAAGCCGTCTGCACTATCGGCAAGCCCATCCTCATGGAAAGCTCCGGTCATATAGATAGTAGTCGCCATGCTTAGCAATACCGCAACATTGGCAGGGAATATCCAGCCGGCAACTACCAGCATCGCCGCACCTGCCGCCCCCACGAGAATGCCTACCAATGGAAAATACTTAGCTGAATGATTAAGCTCCTGTTCCTGGAAATCTTCAAAAACAGGAACTGGGATGCGAGTGAAAAAACCCACCGCAAGCAGCAGGTAACGCCATTCCCTACATAAGCAGCTTAGCATCGGTTACACCCGCCCCTGACGATCACTCACTTGATTTCTCGCTCACGCCAGCACTTTCAAACGAAGCCATTTCATTCAGAAAATGCACTGCGGCCTGCACCATTGGATAAGCCAGTGCCGCACCGGTGCCCTCGCCCAGGCGCAAGCCGGCATCCAGCAAAGGCCTGGCATCAAGGCGCGCCAGCAAGTGGCGATGTCCAGCCTCACCTGAGCAATGTGAAAATACACAATACTGCAGAATATTGGGCTGTAGATGATATGCCGCCAGCAATGCCGAGCTTGCAATAAAACCATCAATCAGTAACAACGCATTATGCTGAGCTGCCCCCAGCATGGCTCCCGCCATCATCGCAATTTCAAAGCCGCCGAAGGTTGCAAGCGCCTGCATTACATCTCCATCCGCTAATTGATGCTGCGCCAGCGCTTGCTTGAGTATTGCCGTTTTTTTCACCAGGCCGGCATCATCGACCCCGGTTCCCCGCCCTACGCACTGCTCAATCGGCATATCCAGCAACACGCTCATCAGGCAGCTTGCCGAAGAAGTGTTGCCTATGCCCATCTCTCCAAAACCAAGCACATTACAACCCGATTTGATCTCGTCCTGTGCCAGCTGCGCCCCCATGGCCATCGCTTGCTCACAATGCTCCCGGGTCATTGCCGGCTCCAGCAGAAAGTTGCGGGTACCCAAGCCGATTTTGGCATGGATTAAATCAGGGTGTGCGTCAAACACATGATTGACGCCCGCATCCACAACACGCAGTTGCATATTGTTCAAGCGCGCGAAAACATTAATTGCCGCGCCGCCCTGCAGGAAATTCAGCACCATCTGGGCGGTAACTGCCTGCGGGTAAGGGCTGACACCAGATTCCACCACACCATGATCCCCCGCAAACACCAGTAAAGTGGGCTTATTCAAGTGCGGCTGCAAGGTATTCTGTATCAGGCCAATCTGCAAGGCCATTGGCTCCAGCATGCCCAACGCCCCCAATGGCTTGGTTTTGTGATTGATTTTATGCAGGAGTTTTGCCTTAAGTGCCTGATTTGGCTGAGCGATGTTAAATTTCATAATGACAGATTTTACATGCTTGCCCGCACCAGCCTAATAAAAATACTAAATATTAGAAATATTTTTGTCCGTTTCTAATTTAGTTTGCTATAATGCGCGTCTTGCAAATATTTACCGAAGTTTGCAGCCAGTTGTACAAGGGCCGGGTAGCTCAGTCGGTAGAGCAGCGGATTGAAAATCCGCGTGTCGGCAGTTCGATTCTGCCCCCGGCCACCATCTAAATTAAGCTCACTTTATGTGGGCTTTTTTTATTTGTAAATTTAGCGAGTAGTACAAATAAAAACCAATAATAAAGGCAATCTACTAATGATCTTTTTCTTAAGAATTTTTATTTTGATTAATTTATTTTATATTAGCAATGCTTTCGCTGAAGATGTAGAGTGCATGTCAAAAATTGGGAAGCGCAGTATTTGTGATATTGCTAAGGAAATTTCAAGCGAAATGGCAAAGGAGCTACCGATGCAAATTAACAAACAATTTTCAATTGAAAAAACTCTCACCTATAAAAATACAGTAAGTCTTTGGGGTAGATTTACTTTTAACGAAAAGGCTCTGAATAAGCACCTTGTAAAGGCTAAAATTTCTCAAAGTGAATTTCAAAATACATGGAAGACACAGGCAAATAAAGGATTATGTCAGAAGGGTTCTGCCACTCACCAATTCATTACATCTGGTGGAATTATGCAATACACCTATGTATTTAAAGACAATACACCATATATGACTGTAGATATAGATAACTGTAATACTTAGACAGTTTTATAAAAAAACGAGTGTCGGCAGTTCGATTCTGCCCCCGGCCACCATCTAAATCAAGCTCACTTTGTGTGGGCTTTTTTTACGTCTGTTGATTACAAAAAATCGTGGTCTGTCCCCTATTATTGCTATTATTGTCGTTTTGCCAGCGCAGCAAAATCACGCCTTTCAACCATAGCAACAGCCTCACGCCCAAATTGAGTGAGAGACTCCACATCGGTTTGATTCGAAGAAAGTTTCATGACACCTAACGTTTGACATAGGGGGCGGTGCACTTCAGCGCAGCGTCCTGCTTGATGGATAGGTTAGGCATGCTAATTTTAATTTGAGTCATTTATTTATAGCACCGATGATAATAAGACCAAAAAAACTAAGAATATACACTGCGAAAGAAATACCCAAGGCTGATGAAATTTTTGTATTTACTTTCTTCTCCAGCAATATGCAAAAGGCAATCAAAATAAACGACATTGCATAAACAACAATAGGAATACCTTGCGTCAATCCAAGGTAGAAAAAATACCATGTTGGTGGATTGTTTCCAGACCCTGCAAACGCGGTTATTACTACAGCAAAACCTGTACTAAGAATGGTAATGGCTAGGAGTGCAAAAAAGAATATGATTTTGGCAAAAAAATTCATTTAATTGATAGTCCTAAAATTGCCTAGCGCTTGAATGATGGGTTAGAGCAAAACATTCCAATTATCCTCATATTTTGCAAGCACCCCAGCAATGGCTTTGTTACTCATTGTTAAAGTCCTATTCTTGCTTTTGCGCTCACTGTTTGGGGTGGAAAGAAGGTCGTCAAGCTCGGTGATTGGAAATACAAAAAAACGACTTCTAGGTTTTGTTCTGTCTAAAAGCACTACAACTAGAAAATCAAAACCATAAGTGAGTTTACCATTCACGGCATGTCCATTTGGCCAGTCGATAGACTTCACTTGAACTCTCTTTATGTCATCTCCCTTAACAAGGATTACATCCCACCCCTTTTGAGTTTCACCATGGGCAAGATATGCCTCTGCATCTCTTTTCAAGAGTTCGCCTAATACCAAATACTCTCCTATTGCCGCAGATACTGAACGATTGTTTTTCATTTGCTCTAACGTTTGAATTAAGGGGCACGCTTTAGCGTGTCCCGCTTGAATGATGGGTTAGGTTTTTTTGTGTAGCCCATATAAAGAAGCCGCCCACCAAGTAAACAAAGTAATAAAGATGTTGGAACTTTACCGAGATAAATGCACGCAAACAAGATGGCTGCGGCAATACCAGATGCTTGATAGTTAACTGGCACAGGAGAGAAAGGGAACGTTGGGCATTGATTATTTAGCACAACATAGCTCGCTGCTAAAAACGTTCCAATGCCCATGACTATATAAAACCTATTGAATGCGACTGCTGAATAACTTGTGCCAACAGGCCACACCAGATAAATAAGCAAACAATAGATAAAAATTACAGTAGTTTGAACAGTGGGTGGATTAGCTACAGCTTGTGAACTTGCAAGAAGCGCAAGCAGCAAAAGTGTTAAAACAAAAACTATTAAATATTTAACAATTTCCATTGAACCCTAACGTTTGAATTAAGGTGCTGGCTTTAGCCAGTCCCGCTTGAATGAGAGGTTAGCTCGCATTAACAACACCACTGAAGTATGGAATTAACAACTTGGTAATACCTATCATGTCGGTAATGAATAATATCTCAAACAAAATCATGATAATTGGCACTATGTATGCGGTAAAGCGAGAGCTAAATGCTAGTACAAAACAAAGCATTCGTGGCAACCCAGAAATGTAATAGTCTCTTGTCATTTCAAGCATTGCCAATCTGTAATCGCTCCGTATATGGTTCTCAGTATCTGTCACTATGTCGGAGTATCTTTCTTGATACTTTGAAAGCTGGGAGTCGGAAATTTTTGCATGATTTTCTCTATCTTTATCAATCTCACGTATTAGTTCTTTTAGCTTATCTCCACATTCAGTAAGGTTTTCTGCTCTTAATTCGTATCGCGCGGTACCTATTACAACTGAATATACCAGTACAGCGACGGCAAGAAAAATTACCATCATATTTAAAACACTAGGCTTGAATGCGAGTGAAATGCCTGAATTTTGCATTAACGGAATAAAAATCAAACCTAATGAAAGAGTGGTGGTGGTGAAAAATGCAAACTTTCCTTGTCTTTGCAATCTTCCCGCAGCGTTATACCGGCATTTTGCAGTTGTGCGCATACTCATCTGAAGTTTCTCTGAGGCATCCTTAACGGCTCTTTCACGCTCATTTAATGATAAAAGCCAGCGCCATAAATTCTTAAGCATTTGAATATCCATTATTTTGAGGACTAACAGTAATTATAGAGACCCATGGGTCTCTATAATTACTGTTAGTCCTCAAAATAATGGATAT
>Ga0123389_164781_pt1 | contig 10149 bp, 6 predicted proteins | sample T0HHNH4metaT_FD_89917 | JGI IMG/M metagenome (GOLD analysis project Ga0123389, IMG submission 89917) | Methane-oxidizing artificial microbial communities from Washington, USA to study methane cycling - T0-HHNH4 metaT (Metagenome... | ecosystem: Engineered > Modeled > Simulated communities...
ATGTCGCTCCGCCATCACCCGCAACATCAAGGCATGTACCTGCGGCCGCGCACGGTTGATCTCGTTAAAAAAGAACACGGACAAATTCTCACCCGCACGCAGCAACGGGCCCTCATCAATCTGAGGACGACCATCAGGCCCCAAAAACGTGTGGTAGATCAGGTCATTCGGCATCAGGTCGACCGTCCCTTCGATACGCTCGTATGCCCCGCCAATGCCGCGCGCAATCGATTGCAGCAAGGTGGTTTTACCCACGCCCACGCCACCATCCAGCAACACATGCCCACGGGCAAAAATAGCGATGTTCATTAACCGCACGGCTTTACTTTGCCCAACGATCACCTGATTTACCTGCTTTTCAAGGTTCAAAGCATGCTGACGCCAGTCTGTCAGTTGGGTATCTAATGCCAATCGAATATCAGAGGTAGGTGACATGAATCTTTCCTTTAATAGAATGTTTCAAAAATGTAACAGAGTGTTACAAATCCACAATCCTCCAGTTTCAAGAACTTTGCTGGTCCAGTGAGTTGTGAGATATAGTGATACTTGAGTAATCCAGATTGACGCCCAAGGAAAGGGATTTTTTCCCTATATTGAGGATGTGCTGTGAGTAATGGAGAGATGAAAAATGCTACGTTCGTGGAGCCTTAAACTAACAATCACCGAGACCTCAGGCTTGCCGGTCTATCTGCAAATTGCCCAGCAAATCATGGAAGAAATCCAAAAAGGCAGGCTCGCGCCCTCCACCGCCATGCCAGGCACGCGCGAACTGGCAGAAAAGCTCAATGTGAACCGCAAAACGGTGATCCTGGCCTATGACGAACTGATCGCCCAAGGCTGGCTGGTCACCGAGCAACGCCGAGGCTCGTTTGTCTCGGCTAACCTGCCCAATTTCAATACGCAAGCGCAAACTGCCAAAACCAGCCAACAACCTGCCAACGTGGTAGCCGCCACCACACACCCGCTGCTGTGCTACCAATCGCCGCTGGAAGGCGTCATCGACTTTAATGACGGCATCCCCGATTCACGCCTGATCCCGTTTAATATTCTGTCACGTGCTTTCCGCCATGCCCTGATCGGCTCCAGCAAAGGCAACAACCTGGGCTACGGCGACCCACGCGGCACGCTGGCATTACGCCAATCCATCGCCACCATGCTCAATATGGAAAGAGGCCTGAGTGTCGATATCGACCAGATCTGTATCGCACGTGGCAGCCAGATGGGCATTTTCCTGGCGGCACGTGTACTCACTCGGCCAGGTGACAATATTGTGGTGGAACAACTGAGTTACCCGGCAGCGAAAGAAGCGTTTCGATCCTGCGGTGCCAATATCCTCACTGTCGGCCAAGATAAACATGGCATTGATGTAGTCGCGCTAGAGAAACTGTGCCAACAACACACCATCCGCGCCATTTATGTGACACCGCACCACCAATTCCCCACCACCGTCATTATGACCGCCGAACGACGCTTAAAGCTACTGATGCTGGCCGAGCAATATGATTTCACCATTGTAGAAGACGACTACGATCACGAATTCCACTTTGCTTATCACCCGGTGTTTCCACTCGCCAGCACCAACCACGGCGGCCGTGTCATGTATGTCGGCTCACTCTCCAAAGTGCTCGCCCCCGGTTTACGGGTAGGTTACCTGGTGGCAACACCCAGCCTTATAGACCGCTGTGCAAAAGAAGTGATGCTCATAGACCGACAAGGTAATTCAATCACCGAACTGGCCGTGGCCGAGCTGATGAATTCCGGCGAAATCAAACGTCATATCCGCCGGACATTTAAAGTGTATAACGAACGCAGAAACCTGCTGATTGCGCTGATTAAAAAAGAACTCAAAGAATACGTTATCTTCGATGCCCCCGATGGTGGACTGGCGATTTGGTTACGTTTGAAGGAAGGTTATGATGTGGAGAAAGTTGCCGAACAAGCTTTAAAACATAAAGTACGCATTTTGCCAGGTACCTTGTTTTCAGAATCACAGCAAAGCGTTCATGCAATTCGGTTAGGGTTTGGTAGTTTAACGACTATGGAGTTGGAGAAAGGTGTATTAGCCTTGAAAACAGTTTTTTCATGAACGAACTACCGAGTAATTCTCGGTAGTTGAAAATTGATTTGGGCTTGCCAGTCGAGATAAATATTAAAGATTTATTGAAGCAGTTAGGTGTCACAAATACATACAACTAGTTACAGTTTTGTAAATTTTATTGACAGCTGAGTAACCACTAACTTATCATTCGCCCTATAAATGGACTGGGAGTACCCGGTCGGCGCTAATGCCTCGGTGAGATCATCGGGGCTTTTCGCTTTCTTGGGGTGGATAAATCTTTAACCCCCAATTTTCGTATTGCTCTCCGACTTTTTCTCTACCACCTTCACAATAAAACTTACGCTTCAAAATTTCATAAGCTCTATTTTGTTGATCGGGCCTAATGACTCTCAATCCAATAGGTCTCGCTACTAAATCTGCCAATTGCAAGCCACTTGAATTTACCTGCTTTTTAGCAAAAACAATATTGAAGGGCAAAGTCGTTCCGAGTTGATTTTCGCCATCGCATATCCGTCTGAATTCCAGCTCTAACTCGTTATCCTCTTTATCGCCTCGACACTCCACAACAACATGCGTTTGCTTTTGATCTTGTTTCTTTTCTTTCAAAAACTCAAAGAGAGTTTCTAAACAAAATCCCAATGCTAAATGGTAAGGATTTGAAGCATCACCATTCTTCGCTCGCAATGCTTCTTTATCAATCACACAACTTACGAGAATAAAATTACTTTCTTCAATAATCGACGTTAACTCATTCAAAAATGCCGATTTGTGTTCTCTATCTTTGAAGAAAGTGAAAAAGCCTTTTTCTTTTCTAATTTCATGTTCATGCAAAACCACATGATCGTGACCAAAATGGTTGAACTTGAATTTCTCAAGCGCTGGGACTACTTTTTCACTGTAATATCGCTTATGAAATATGCAAAAAGCCAGCACAAATACAGGATAGTTCGGGTCAATCGTTTGCAGACCATGATCACCACTTTCATCTACATAAACGATGTAGTTACTAAAAGGAGATGTGGCAGAAATCACTTCATCATCTGTGTGTTTGGACTCTTCGTTTTCAAACAAGGAAAATTGTTGTGGCTGACTTTTTGATTTTTCCATATGCGATCATCCAATCACCCTTATGCTGCCCATTTCTTACCACTGCTTGCGTAGTTAAGCATTAGATGAAAAACGTTATCGCATTTTTCTCTAAAAATTAATCGATCATAACTTTCTGGCAATTGCGCATTTAGTACCTGCTCTACAGCTGAAAAAACACGTTTCTGAGATTGTGTGTCTTTGAACCAATCCTGAACAAGAACTTTGGGATGTTCCTCTAATAGCCGCTTCAATAATGATTGAGCCGTTAGTTTTACCAACTGCTCTTCATCTTTTGTCATTTTCTCTTTCTTCAGCAGATCAAATAACTCAAGTTCGTCCTCGGTAAGTCCCTCTCGAATGTGGCGCTCTTCTTCTGCGTGCAAATCCTCAGCAAACCGCATCAAATCCTCATAGTAGTTTTCAGTAGCAGTACCACCTGAATTGTACTCATCAATGATTTTTTGCATGCGCTCTGCAAAGTCGGTTCTAGTTGCATTCTGCTCCAGCATAGAAGCAATTTTCTGCTCCAAAAACTTACGCAAATCTGCGATCTCAATATGTTTGTAAGTAGCTTGCTTGAACTCCTCACGCAATTTATCAAAATTGACTTTACTTAAATCCCAAGTCTTACCTTTTTGAATGATTTGATACTCAGATTGATTCTGTCTCGCAGAAAATGATTCAGCGTCATTCACGACAACACTCTCATCTAAAAGCTCACCTATTCGCAAACTCACAGCATCAATGTCTACTTGCTCAATAAGGCTATCAATCACACCACGCAAATATTGGAAAGCAGCTATCGTTCTCAGACGGCCTTGCTGATGCCCATGACCCATAATCTCTGGCTTACATGCCTCGTAAAGTGAGGTCATGGTGTTTTCATAAACATTAAATGTTTTGCGCCACTCATCATTGGTTAGCAAAATATCCGCATATTGATTAAACCGCCCAAGCTTCTCAAAAACGGCATCATCATTTAATACATCTGTGAGTGGAATTTCTCGCTCATTACAAAATGCTAACCCTTGTGAAATGGCATCGTCTAAAAGCACGAATAGCGCATCTTTTTCTTGCACAGGTGGTCTAGCCTCTTCGTCACCCTGAGCATAATCTTTTAGCGCTTGTTTCATACTGCGGAATACGTTGTAGTAATCCACAATTTCACCATTCCGCTTTTCAATGCCATTTATTTTGTAGGAGGTAACTCTATTGGCGCGAGCAATAGTCTGCATCAATGTGTGACCTTGCATTGGCTTATCTAGATACAAGGTAGAAATGGTGGGAGCATCAAAGCCTGTGAGCCACATTGCACATACAAATACTAGCTGTAACTTATCAGCTTCATCTTTAAAGTTATATTCGATGTCATGTCCATTGGCATCCAACTTATTCATGCGTTGTCGATGCTGTGCAACACTTAACCCTTGCGCCGAAAACTTTGCATCTTCGCCTGCTTCTTCACTTACTACAACGGCCATCTCAACATTGCGCATGTAGTCAACGATTCTCTTTAAACGGGCTTTCTCAAGGTCATTTTTAGAAGAGTGTATTTGACCAACTAGCTGCTTAATCTCTTCTTTCCACAGCCGCTGTACTTTGTCGTACATTTTGACTGCAGTAAATTTATCCACTGAAACAACCAATCCCTTGCCCAGATAGCCACGCCGTGGGAAGTGATAAACAATGTCTTCCGCTATTTTCTCTAAGCGATCATCTCGTTTAATAACCTCTAGTTCTTTTGCAAAGCGCCTTTCAAGTTTGACCTGCTGAGCTTCATCTAAATTTTCGTCTTCCAAAATCTCATAAAACTCATCACTGAGAGATTCGTTTTGATTTTGTACTTCAGGAACACGTTTCTGATAGAACAATGGCACTGTTGCGCCATCATCCATTGATTGTTGAAAGTTATATTCCGAAACATAACCACCAAACCATGCATTGGTTTTACGCTCTTTACCTAATAAAGGTGTGCCGGTAAAAGCAAGGTAATTTGCATTTGGTAAGCCTGTTCGCATGTTTTCGGCTAGAGATTTATATTGCGTCCGATGGGCTTCATCGACGATCACAATAATATCTTTGCGATCTGATAGCACAGGATATTGACGGCCTTTATCAAATCTAAACTTTTGGATTAGTGTAAAAACTAGGCGCTTATGCTGGCCCAAAAACTTACGCATTTCTTCACTATTTTTAGGTTGTGCTGACTCAGCTTCAGAAACTGTATTAGTGTTTAAAAAGTTGCGATAAATCTGGCCATCTAAGTCATCCCGATCAGTAACAATAACAAAGGTGAAAGTGCCTGTTTGCTTACGCAGAATTTTGCGCGCATAAAAAACCATGGAAAAACTTTTACCAGAACCCTGAGTGTGCCAAAACACACCCAGCCTTCCTTGTAAATCTGCACGATTAAGAAATGCCTCATACGCTCGATTCACTCCAATAAACTGGTGGTTTTGCGCGATTATTTTTTGGCTGCCTTTATAAAACAGCACGAAGTTTTCGACGTAATCTAATAACCTTTGTGGAGGCAATAAGCCTGCGATGACCGCCTCAAGACTGGTTCCCTGCTCCCTTATTGTTTCTCGATCCAGTTTTTCTTTTTCATCCTCAGCCCGTAACCAATTAAAGAAATGCTCCCATTCGGCGGTAATACTGCCTACTTTGGTTTCTATGGCATTTGAGAGTATGCAAAAAATATTGGTATGAAAAAGCTGAGGAATCTCGGCTTTGTAATTAGTCAGATTGTCATCAAAAGCATTTTTCAGTTTTACATTAGAATTTTTTAGTTCAACAAAGACTAAAGGTAACCCATTCACATAAAGCAACAAATCTGGCCTGCGATAACCTTTTTCACCTCTTACCCATAATTGAGTAACCACTAAATAACGATTATTTTTTGGATCATTAAAATCAATGACTCTCACATACTCTTGCTGAGTGAGACCTTGATCGTTTTCAAATGTGACGGGCACACCTTCGCGTAAAAGCTCATATACTTCGGCATTCGCCGCAACCACACTCATAACTAGACGGCGATTGAATATGACTTCAACTACTTGCTCAAGTGCTGTAGTGGGAATTGTTGGGTTTAGATAGATCAGTGCCTCAAGCAAGCGGTCAGTAAAAATTACATCCCGCTTATTTTTACGCTTTGACCCATCATTTAAATCTTCTGATTGAGCGGTATAGCAATCTAATACATCAAAACCATGCAGATGCTGCAACTTTTGCACTAAAGCCTTTTCTATTTGGTCTTCTGTGATTAAGTTTGGCATGGCAGTTTTTAATTTGGCCTATTTTTCTTAAATTATTAACTAAGAATTCTCTTCCAACATACTTGGTGGAAATCGAATATCTAAATGTTCGATGGAGAGCTCACCTGAAATTAAACGAGAAAGGAGCTTATTTCGGATGTTCTGTAAGCCAATATTAGCTTGCATCAATTTTTCTATTTCTAAAAATATTGGCTCTGCTTTTTCCGAAAATGCCGCTATTAACTCTTTTCTTGGCGTGAGTAATGGAAATATTTTTATTAATGCCTGACTTAAGTTTTGCTGTGCTGCACCATGAGCAAAATTTATTAAATGTTTTTGTGCAGCTTTAATCACCATGTAATTGTATGTGTAATGTAAGAAATCCATTTTGGGAAAGAAAGCGCAACACGCTTGATTAGTCGCAGACTCTACTGCAAGAATACTGATGTCTGGCATCGCACAGTACATCGCAATTATGACTGTATGCTTCGGATAAACTTTAGCAGAAGAATTTTCCAAACCTTGCTGGGTAATCTTTTCCTCCGTATCTAATACAAAGGTAGACTTTAACTCGCCCGTCTTGAGCCAACAAACATCCCCACCATAATTCGACTCAACCTCTCTAAACGGAGTGCCTCCTGAAGAAGTTTTATAAAGATCACCTAATTTAAAAATCCTCCATCCTTCTGGTAACCCTTTATTTATTTTATCTTTCTCATATCCAGGATATCGGAAATGCACAAACCATTCGTTATAAATTTCCTCTACTATTTTTTCTAACAATTCAATTCGCTTTTGATTGTTTTCAATCAAATCATCATAAGCCGTTAAGAAACCAGCAATTTTTTGCTGATGTTTAAAACTCGGAATACGGAAACGTAAACTTAAAAGTTTTTCTTGACTAAGATTATCTTGGGTAGTGCCTAATGAAATTGATTGCATTTCATTTTTATAAGTATCCAAGCAGTACTTAACAAATCTAACATCAGACTCATTTTCTCGCGGAAGGAACCCAATGATGCTATCGGGGAAGCATGCGGGTATTTTCAATATTGCTGTATCAGCAATATTTGCAGCTATAGTTATGCAAAGTGTGCCAGGTTGCCAGAGTTTACTTTGAGCAAGCCCTTTTTCGTTATAGGTTTGAGTATAGTGAGTGATATAAAAATTCGCATGCTTTACATCTCCCGTTTGCACAAATGGATAAAGTCCTCCATATAGCTCCGGAGCATTTCTAGGACGATGTTTGGATTTTCCTCGACTTATAGTACCGATGTCCGTCAATTTTTTAAACTGTGTGTCGTACTGCTGCATATTTAATCTGTGATCAAAGAGATATTAAAATCAATAATGGATTCTAGCTGTCTCGCGCTTTTACATAACTTTTTAAACTCTTCGTGATCTTTCATTAAGTCCTCAATGAACTCCTCTTCAGTCTTTCCATCACTTTCAATTACTACTCCAACATATCTACCAGCATTGAGTGAATAATCTTGCTCTCTAATTTCTGTTTGACTTGCAAGCTTACAAAGACCTGTAACATCTTCATATTTTGCTTTTGGAAAGCGAGTTTGTAACCACTTAATATGTATGTAATAAAGCTCTGCAAGTTTTACCTCATCATGCAATTGTTGCAGAGCATCTTTTAAAGTTTTAGTCCTACGATCAGCGATAGCTTTTTTCCCAAGTGCTTGCGCATTTTCAGCTAATTGTTTTTCATGATGACGTACCGTTTTGTCTAATGTTTTTAGTCCATCATGTAAACCTATAAAAAACGGGTTAAATGCTTCAAGCAATTGCTGCTGAGCTATATTTTTCTTGCCAATATTTTGCTCATGCACAGATTGTTCAAGATATGCAGAATAGCTTTTTTGCAGTTGGTTTAATCCAGACCATTGTTTAACTAGCTCCCCAACAGCATGTTTGCCAGCTGAGTCATCCAGCACTTCAAGTAACTTATCTGATACTGGTGAGACTTTCGATTTATTTTCTAACATGTGCTGCATACCAGACTCAAAATAGCGATCTATGAGTTGCACAAACTTATCGCTGTGTCCTTTGTGTAATTGGCTGATGATCGCAATATTTTGAATTTGTGCATCACTGAATTCTCGATGCACCCGATCTATCTGCGTAAAAACATTTCGCGCATCGATAAACAAAATTCGGTCATCCGTTTTGGCTTTATCAAAAAACCATACAGTTGCTGGCAGCGTAACCGTATAAAACATATTGGATGGCAATGTGAGCATGCCATAGATGAGGTTTTTCTCGATCAGTGTTTTGCGTATATCTGCTTCAGAATGGCGTGCATCAGATGCTGAATTTGCCATGACCAATGCGGCACGCCCATTTGGTTTTAATGAGGTTGCAAATAGATTAATCCAAAGATAATTGCCATTTGGAACCGTTTGCTTTGCCTCATCCTCTTTTTTAACTTTGGTTTTATTACGGGGAATTCCATAAGTATTAAACCGAGGGTCTTTCTCAACTGAGTTTAGATTAACGTCATCAACGTTAAATGGGGGATTTGCTAGTACATAGTCAAATGAGCCAAAACTTTTGTGAGGGTCTTCATAGTAAGTGTTCGCTTGCTTGATTTCACCTCTTAACCCGTTCACGGCCAAGTTCATTTTGGCAAGGTTCACGGTTTCACGAGTCTTCTCTTGCCCGTAAACATAAACATCGCTGGCGGTACCTTGCAACTCTTTACGATGTTCATTTATAAATTCAGCTGATTGTACAAACATCCCCCCAGAACCACAGGCTGGGTCATAGACCTTACCACCATGTGGTTCGATAATCTCTACCATTAAACGCACAACGGAGCGTGGTGTGAAAAACTCGCCGCCTTTTTGACCCTCACTACGCGCAAATTCAGAAAGGAAATATTCGTAAATCTGTCCGAATAGATCACCTGAAGCGGTTGCTGGAATATCTGCAAATGCACGAAGTAATGATTTGGGTAGCGTTTTATCAGTGCGCGTCAGCGCAGCGTATTCATCTTTTGGTAATACACCATCTAGTTCTACCTTGTACTCTTCCACAGCTTTCATTGCCTCTTTAATAGCTTTGGCAATGTCTTTCTCTTCAGGTAGATTTAGTAAATGATCGTAGCGCGCATGATCTGGTAGATAAAAACCACATTGTTCTAAAGCGATATCTGAAATGCTTTTTTCAGCACGAGTGCCTTTTAATTTTTGATATTCCGCAATAATTGATGCCTCATGTTTGCGGTAATTGTTATCTGCAAATCTTAAAAAAATTAGCCCTAATACAGGAGTTGAATATTCACTCGCTTTAAGGTCAGAGTTTGCCCGTAAGTTATCGGCTGCCCTCCATAAATCGTTTTCTAATTTTTTTAACTGCTCTTTATTCATACTGACTGCTTTATTTAAATTAATTAGGCAAAAGCCTACGTATAGACGATTGTAAAGTTAGTGCAACATAGTGAACTGATTTTTTACTGTGCTCAACCCTTTTAGAGAGTTTTAAAAGACTTAATGATTTATACAAAACAAATATGCCTTGAAACTTAGATATAGCTTTCTCTTCACCAAATATTAGGACGTGCCTACAATTGTTTCCCTGCATTTTTCCTGAAAATGAAATTTAGAAAAAATACTTTTAGCCCATTAAAAATCTTGTAGTTTTATGTTGTTCAGCAGTAATCTCCAACTGCGTATTTTTATCCACTAACCCTATTTCCACTGGTTTTCCGGTTTCAGTATCTATCAATAAAAC
>Ga0123389_125765_pt1 | contig 10138 bp, 8 predicted proteins | sample T0HHNH4metaT_FD_89917 | JGI IMG/M metagenome (GOLD analysis project Ga0123389, IMG submission 89917) | Methane-oxidizing artificial microbial communities from Washington, USA to study methane cycling - T0-HHNH4 metaT (Metagenome... | ecosystem: Engineered > Modeled > Simulated communities...
ATGAAGTATCAGTGCGATCGATGTAGGGGTGACTTAGTTAAGCCGTAAATTAGAAGCTGAACTATTAAGGAAAAAACATGCTTTCATTTGAAGATGAAGTTTACGAAGCACCAGTTTCACCAAAGCTTGTGCCAGTACCAACAACACACACAGAAACTACAACACCGCTAGCCGCCAATCAACCTTCTATTTCAGGCCGTGTCAACGCCTCTGATAAACGTATGATTAACGGCCAAACCGACGTGAATCAACTGGTGCCGTTTAAGTATCACTGGGCATGGGATAAATATTTAGCGGGTTGCGCCAACCACTGGATGCCGCAAGAAGTATCCATGAGCCGCGATATTGCACAGTGGAAAGATAGCACTGCACTCACGGATGATGAGCGCTTGATTGTGAAGCGTAACTTAGGTTTTTTTACCACGGCAGACTCACTTGCCGCAAACAACATCGTGTTAGGCACCTATCGGCACATTACGGCACCAGAGTGCCGCCAATACTTACTACGCCAAGGTTTTGAAGAGGCGATTCACACCCATGCCTATCAATACATCGTTGAAAGCCTAGGTTTAGACGAAGCAGAAGTCTTTAATGCTTACCAAGAGATACCGAGCATTAAAGCAAAAGATGACTTTTTGATACCTTTTATCAATACGCTAACAGACCCAGAGTTTAAAACGGGTACACCAGAAGCTGATCAGCAACTGTTGCGCTCACTCATCGTTTTCGCCTGCATTATGGAGGGGTTATTTTTCTATGTAGGTTTTGTACAGATTCTAGCATTGGGCCGCCAAAACAAGATGCAAGGTGCGGCCGAGCAGTATCAATATATTCTGCGTGATGAATCGATGCATTGCAATTTTGGTATTGATGTTATCAATACCATTAAGCTAGAGAACCCACATTTATGGACGTCTGAATTTAGAGATGAGATTAAATCCTTAATGCGGCATGGGGTAGAGCTTGAGTATCACTATGCTGAAGCCACGATGCCTCGTGGTGTACTTGGGCTTAATTCAGCCATGTTTAAAGAATACCTACGCTTTATTGCTAATCGTCGTTGTCAGCAGATTGGTTTAGAAGCGCTTTATCCCGGCGCGAATAACCCATTCCCCTGGATGAGTGAAATGATGGACCTGAAAAAAGAGAAAAACTTTTTTGAGACACGGGTCACTGAGTATCAAACTGGTGGTGCATTAAGTTGGGATTAGTGTCTTAGTACTTAGCTTAAGGTGCCATATTCATCTCACCTTAACTCAGTCATTAACCTTGGTGGGGTGATTTTGGTGAATTAATCTTAGTTTCATGTCTGTACATTTTAATGGCTACTTGATTTAACAGATGTGTCACTGGAGTGCTTAGCACCTCTCAGTTGCCTTGAGATGATGAACTTTATGTCCCGTCTAAGTTTAGGTTGATGTTTATTCACCTATTTTAGAACGGGGCAGCTTTGTTGATTGCCTCTTTCGTGTAGGGTTAATCAAATTTTTTTAGATGATTGTTGCATAAATAAAAAAATACATAAAAACAGGAACGTATCAGATTAAATAAGTGTCTTTGTAGGAGATCAATTAAAACAGAGCGCTAAAATGAATACTAACCAAACGATTGAAAAACAGTTGGAAGTTTTGAGTGAGAAGTTATCCCAAATTAATCACAATATGCTGAAAGTTTTTTGGATTGTTGCAATCTTTGCATTACTGTATTTTGGCCTAATGATTTATATGCTTTTTTTAAGATAAGTGAATCAGCTATCATGAATAAATTCGGTGTGTTATTTCTTTTGATGGCGAGCACGTCTTACGCCGAGCATATGCCAGCGCCCACAGATGAGTTTTTATACCAACTTAAACAGTCATTAGTCAAAGTAGCCACTACCACCAAGTCTGGTGGTCACGGTTTTGGCACCGGTGTGGCAATCAGCAAAGATCATGTGGTGACCAATTGTCATGTGCTGACAAATGCAAATGGTATCAGCATTAGTAAATGGGGGGTTGAATATGCCCCCTTATCGTTGCAGGCGGACTGGAAGCACGATTTATGTATTTTAAAGTTTGAGTGGGCAGATCTTAAGCCTGTTGCAATGTCTGACAACGATAGCCTGCAATACGAACAACCTGTGATTTCTATTTCAATGCCAACGGATTCTCCAGCACCTTATGTTGCATTGAGTAACATTAAAGCTTTATATCCGATGGATGATGCAGAGGTGGTCAGAACGGAAGCAGCGTTTTCTATAGGAGCTAGTGGAAGCCCCATTTTTGACTATGCAGGTAAACTGATTGGTATTAGTACGTTTAAAAGCCCTGGACGTAAGGCTTATTACTACAATATGCCAGTGAAGTGGATTAAAGCGCTATTGACGCATGAGTCCACAGACTTAAATGCATTACACGATTTACCTTTTTGGGATGCCCCCGAAGATAAGCGTCCGTTTTTTTATGCGTATTGTGATGCCTTTTCAAAATAACCGATGGCTTGATGTACAAAAAGTAGCGATGGATTGGGTTGTCGATCAGCCAAAAAATGCAGAAGCGTGGTACTACTTAGGTGCATCATTCCAACATTTAGGAGATATGGCAAATGCCATACAAAACTACAAAAAGGCGCTTTCATTTCACCAGTTACACCCAGCAAGCCTAAGTGCGTTAGCTCTGATTGCTCAATCTCAGGGCGATTCAGTAGCACTAAGTAAGATTAAATCTCAAGTAAAAGGTATTAGCCATGAGGCGTTAGAGGGGTTAAACGACATACTCAGTGCCAATCAATCGCCTGTTAATCATTAATTGATATCATCAAAAGTAATGAAAAAATATTTTAAATATGGCTTGCTAGCAGTCTCGTTACTTTTAGTATTGTTTTATTGCTTAGTGGATGGAAGTAAATTATCTCCCAGAAACCAACCCAGCGAGATTTCTAGCAAATTAGTACATTCAATTAACAACTGTCAGGGGATAGCAGCCAAATCTGTAGCCAATTTAAATGCGTTTTTAGAATTTCAAAAGCTTGAGATTGAAGGGCGAAAAATGCATGTTTTTCAACGGTGTATGAATGACCAAGGCTACATGGAAAATCCTGAGTGGGTCAAGTTTGCCGAGCCAATTTCTCAAAAAGAGGCTAAAACTTCAGGTGTTTCATTGAATGAAGCATATGAAAAATTTAGGCGCACACAGATGGTGTTAATTAGGGTGCCTCATCATCACCCCTTGTATTGGAAGACATCTAGGGAAAGCAAATGACAATTGAATATAGGCAAATTAGGTATTTATTCGGTTGATAGTTTGTTTCTACCTGTGTGGATACATCACACAGGTACGTTAAGCATATGAATATGACGAATGATATTCTCTTCCCCCATTTTTTGCGCAATACCGGCGCGTTCCATTTTTTCTAAGATATTAGGTCTTACCTGACAAAGTATCAGGCGAGTATGGTTACGTTCGCATTTCTTCATGAGGTCCCAAAAGGTTTGCAGGCCAGTCGCATCAATAATCGGCACATTCTCCATACGTAATACCAATATATCTGCATGTGTATGTGCTGTTTCTAGCGCAATCATTAAGCGCTCTGTGACGCCAAAGAAAAAAAGGCCCTTCCATGGTGAAGATAGCCACGTTATCTGGCAATATTAGGCTTTTATTGCCAGTTTCCTGAATCAGTTCTTCAATACTTTGCTGTTTGATGCTGACGGCTTCGCTCATGCGTTTCATAAACAAAAGTGCGGCCAACATTACCCCAATATTTACTGCAAGAACTAAGTCAGTCAATATAGTCAGTAGAAAAGTAATGATAAGCACTACCACATCTGCTTTAGGTGCGGTGCGTACCATGTGTGAGAAACGGTGCATTTCACTCATGTTATAGGCGACAATAAATAATATTGCAGATAATGTACACAATGGAATGTGTGCTGCCAAAGGTGCAAACACCAGCACAATGAAGACTAATGTGATGGTGTGAACAATACCAGCCAATGGGCCTGTAGCGCCGTTTCGGATGTTGGTTGCTGTTCGAGCAATGGCGCCAGTAGAAGCAAAACCGCCAAACAAAGGTGAGAAAATGTTGGCAACCCCTTGACCAATAAGCTCTTGGTTTGAATCATGTTTAGTATTGGTCATGCTATCCGCGACTACAGCAGAAAGTAGTGATTCAATGGCGCCAAGTAATGCAATGGTAAAAGCTGGACCAATGAGTTGCAACACTTGTGAAAAGCGAATTGGTAAAAATTCAAACTCAGGTAAGCTTTGCGGTATACCGCCAAATGCCGAGCCAATGGTGGCTACCCCTTTAAAGTTAAAACTTGCCTGAATCGCTGTTACCACAACCATGGCTATTAAAGGGGAGGGGATGCGTTTAAATACTCTGGGGGAGTAAATCACTATTAGCAAGGTTAATAGCGCTAGTAATGTCGTTTGAAGATGCACGCTAGGAAATGCTACTATTAAATCCCATACTTTCTCATGAAAATGCGCTGCGCCTAACGTTGGGTTTAAGCCAAAAAAGTCTTTCCATTGACCTACCCAGATAATAATAGCGATACCGCTAGTAAAGCCGACAATCACAGGGTCTGGAATATATTTGATTACCGCGCCAAACCGCACCAACCCCATCATCAGCAATATAAATCCAGCCATGAGCGTGGCCATTTGTAAGCCAGCAATCCCATATTCTGCGGTAATACCAGCAAGGATGACGATAAAAGCCCCTGTAGGCCCTGAGATTTGTAAACGGCTACCACCCAGTAGTGAGCTTATGCCGCCAGCGACTATCGCAGTATAGATACCTTGCTCAGGTTTTGCGCCAGATGCAATGGCAAATGCCATGGCTAGAGGGAGCGCCACAATGCCCACAATGATGCCAGCAAGTAGATTATTAGCCCAATGTGGTTTTTTAAATAAACCAGCGCGTTTGGCTTCTAGGTAGGCAATCATTTTTTATGAGAGGCTTATGGGTAATGGTAATTAATAGTAGCACGCTGCATATGGTTATTTCAAATGGCCAAGCGCATCAATCATCTTAATTAAATAATAGATTATTGATGCTTTTGCATGATTCACTCAAGCAGACGGGCGCGGCATGATAAAATTTACGTCTATGAATGTGAGTAAACCTGATAATTTAATTCCTGCTAACTTTGATCAAGCGCTACAAAGCTGCATACTGGTAGATCGGCATGCTTTGCGGCGTAAAGTGCAGGAGATCAAAGTATTGCAAAAAGCGACGGATGAGAAGTCCTTAGCAAGAGCACAACGCATGGTGAATGAAGTAGTGCAAAAGTTGCACGCTTCACAGCAAAAGTATCAACAACGGCTAAAACATCTACCCAAGCCGGAATATCCACCAGAACTGCCAGTCAGCGGTAAACGAGATGAAATCTCCAAAGCCATTAGCAAGCACCAAGTAGTGATTGTGTGTGGTGAAACTGGCTCTGGTAAAACAACGCAGTTACCTAAAATTTGTTTAGAACTTGGCCGTGGTGTCTCAGGGTTGATTGGGCATACACAACCAAGGCGTATCGCAGCAAGGTCTGTTGCCAGCCGTATTGCACAAGAGCTGAAAACGCCGCTGGGTGAGGCTGTTGGTTATAAGGTGCGGTTCAACGATAAATTGTCAGAGTCCAGCTATGTTAAGTTGATGACGGATGGTATTTTGCTCGCAGAAACGCAGGGTGATAAGTTTCTTAATGCTTATGACACGATTATCATTGATGAGGCGCATGAACGTAGTCTGAATATCGATTTTCTACTTGGATATCTCAAGCAACTTTTACCCAAGCGCCCAGATTTGAAAATCATCGTCACTTCAGCCACCATTGATGCTGATCGATTCTCACAACATTTTAACGGCGCACCTGTGATAGAGGTCTCAGGTCGTACTTTCCCTGTAGAGATTCGCTATCGTCCGCTAGGTGCAGCAGGTTTCCGTGCTAAGGAAATTGCCGAGGCAGAAAACGCTCAGTTTGATTTAGATGATGACACCATCTTTGGCATTGCACGTAAAGCCAAAACAGAAGCGCGTTGGCTAGAAGAAGATGACGAAGAAGAGGCGATTGAAGAAGCCATTTTAGATGCTGCCGATGATTTGCTACGTCAAGGTGATGGCGATATTTTAGTATTTTTACCAGGTGAGCGAGAGATTCGTGATGTTGCTGACCATTTGCGCAAATACCAAGGGCGTTCTGCCAAACTAAAGCATATAGAGGTATTGCCTTTATTTGCACGCCTAAGTATTGAAGATCAGCAAAAGATTTTCAAAAGCCATAGTAGTCGGCGCATTGTGCTGGCGACTAACGTAGCAGAAACGTCATTGACAGTGCCTGGTATTAAGTATGTGATTGATGCTGGCTTAGCGCGGGTCAATCGATACAGTACTCGTGCAAAAGTTGAGCAGTTACAGATTGAAAAAATTAGTCAGGCTGCCGCCAAGCAGCGAGCAGGGCGTTGCGGCCGAGTTTCAAACGGTATTTGCGTCAGACTTTACTCTGAGCAGGACTTTAATGGACGCCCAGCGTTTACCGAGCCCGAAATCTTACGCAGTTCACTAGCCGCTGTGATTTTACGCATGGCCGCATTACGTTTGGGCGATGTCACAGAGTTTCCTTTTATTGAAGCGCCATCATCCCGTTTAATTGCCGATGGTTATCTGTTGTTGCAAGAGCTTGGCGCGGTAGATGCACGTCGCCAGATTACTGAAACTGGCTTGCAACTGGCTAAGCTACCGCTAGACCCAAGGGTGGGGCGGATGATACTTGCCGCTAAGCGCGAGCATTGTTTAAAAGAAATCTTGATTATTGCCAGTGTGCTCAGCATACAAGACCCACGTGAACGCCCGATGGATAAACGTGAAGCGGCGGATAATGCACACGCCAAGTTTGCAGGTGAAGGCTCAGACTTTATGAGCTACCTTAAGTTATGGGATTTCTTTGACAGCGCATTAAAAACCAAAAAATCTAACAAAGACTTGCTTAATCAATGTCACAGTAATTTTTTATCTTTCTTACGTTTGAAAGAATGGCGTGAGTTACATGGGCAGTTGTTAGATATTATTTTAGAGATGGAATTTAAGCTCAATGAGAAAGAAGCTAACTTTGAGCAGATTCACAAAGCGCTGTTGGCTGGCCTATTAGGTAACATTGGCTTTAAAGATGGAGATAGTGACTCATATGCGGGTGCGCGTAGTATCCGTTTCCACGTTGCGCCTGGTTCTACCCTTAAAAAGACACGTCCAAAATGGGTGATGGCGGCAGAACTGGTGGATACCACCAAATTATATGCGCGATGTGTCGCCAAAATTGAACCAGACTGGATTGAACCGCTAGCCAGAGGCCTAACAGAAAGCCATTATTCAGACCCGCGTTGGGATAGAAAAATGGGCATGGTCAACGCGTGGGAGCGTGTGAGCTTATATGGGCTGACGATTATTCCAAAGCGCCGCGTACATTACGGCCCCATTAATCCTGCTGAATCCCGTGAGATATTTATACGCGAGGCGCTGGCAAATGGCGAGTTTGATACCAAAGCTGCATTTTTCACAGCCAATGAGCGCTTAATAGCAGAAGTTGAAGAGCTAGAACATAAAGCGCGCCGACAAGACGTGTTAGTGGACGAGCATAAACTTTTTGCATTCTATGATGCCAAAATACCAGCGGATATTTTTAATGCTGCAAGTTTTGAAAAGTGGCGTGCAGATGCTGAAAAAATATCTCCACGGCTGCTATACCTGACGCGCGATGATTTAATGCGGCATGGTGCAGATGCGATTACGGCTGTGCAGTTTCCTGAAAAAATCATGTTAGATGGCGTTGAAACTACGTTGAAATATCGCTTTGAGCCAGGTCATGTATTAGATGGTGTGACTGCTACCGTGCCACTTGCTTTGCTGAACCAATTGAACCCTGTTCAAACCGAGTGGCTAGTACCTGGTATGTTGCGTGAGAAAATTACTTATCTGATTAAGGCATTACCTAAAACATTTCGTCGTGTATGTGTACCTGTGCCAGAGTTTGTCACGGGTTTTTTAGATGATGTGAATGATCGGTTTTCACAGCCTATGCTGGATACTTTAGCAGCGTATATACATCGCAAAACAACGCTAAAAATTAGTAAAGAAGATTGGACGCTTAGTGACATACCGCCACACCATTTAATGAATTTTAGCGTGTTGGATGATGATGGAAGAGAACTTGCAATGGGGCGCGATTGGAACGCGCTTAAAAAGCAGCTTGGGTCTGCGGCACAGCTCACTTTTAGAAACACTTCACCTGACATCGAAAAAACAGGGCTAAAACAATGGGATTTTGGCGACCTGCCACAGACGCTTAGTTTTGAGCGAGACGGCTTAAAAGTCACTGGATATCCAGCGCTTGAAGATGCTAATGACAGTATTGCCGTTAAGCTATTTGATACTGAACGTGAGGCTGAGTTGAGCCATCGTAAGGGCGTATGCCGCTTGATGCGTTTTGAGCTAAAAGAGCAAATGAAACAGTTGGAGAAAAGCCTACCAAACTTTAATCAATATGCGCTTACCCTACGTAATGTGATGTCAGCTGAAGACCTGCGAGAAGATATGATTTTGGCAATTGCAGACCGTGCATTTATTGGCGAAGATGATTTGCCACGCACTAATGCGGATTTTATGGTGTTGAAACAACGTGCCAGAACACGCTTGCCAGCAGTGACACAAGCTGTTGCGCGACAAGCGCAGGCCATTGCTACAGAGTATCAGTTGCTTGTACAAAAGCAGGGCCAAATGGCTGCAACCGTTAATCGCCTAAAGCGAGATTTAGAACAGCAAATTGGATTGTTAGTATACAAAGGATGTTTTAGCCAAACGCCTTGGGAGCAGTTACAGCATGTTCCACGTTATTTAAAAGCGCTAAGACTTCGGATAGAGAAGCATCCAGCCAACCCTGACCGTGACGGTAAAAACGCTGCTAGTGTTGGCTTGTTCTGGCAAAAGTGGCAAGACAAAGTAAATGCGCTGAATGCGGCACATTTGGATATTCCACAAAGCTTGCAGGATTTTAGATGGCTGATTGAAGAGTTGCGCGTATCTTTATTTGCACAGGAGCTTAAAACACCGTTTCCTGTGTCATTAAAGCGTCTTGAGAAAACATGGGCAGACCTTCGCCTGTAAACGTTATGCAGTCTAATCAAGCTAATATTAACCAGAGTAATGAGCAAAACTTTGATGAGTTTTTAGCGCAGGCATATCGTCTGCGTAGCGTTAATGATCAATCTATTAGCGTTAATATTAGCCGCAATACCATCATTGCGATTGTCCTTTCGCTATTGATTCATGCGATTTTTTTCTTTTTTGCACCCAATGTTAAATTTGATGAGCCGCCAGCAAGCCCACCGACCACCATTGAAGTAAGCTTGGCGCAACCAAAAGCTAAGCCAGTGGTTGAGGCATTGCAAGAGCCAACGCCAGAACTGGTGCCTGAACCAGTGCCTAAGCCAGAGAAGGCGCAGCCAGTTGTTAAACCTGTCAAGCAGCCTAAAGTGATAGCAAAGGCAGCTAAACCGTTAAGTAAACCAGAGTTTACGGTGCCAGAGCCTACCCCTGAACCTAAGCCGCCAACCAAAGAGCCTGTATTAGACCCAGCGAAATTTCCTGATATGGCATCCTATATGAAAGCAGTGCAAGCCAGTAGAAAGGGCACTGAATATGATGCAGCGAGACAAAATGCTGAGGCTGTCGCCAGTCAGCGTGGACCAAGTGAAGAGCAGCTCAGAGATGAACGTATTAAAAATAACTTTAAAAGTGGTACTAACGGAATTTTTGAGATTACGAGCAAAAGTTCTCGCCACGCCACTTTTGTATTTAAGGGGTGGACGAATGACTACAGTAACGCGAGGCTTCAATACTTTGAGGTTGAAGCTAGCACTGGTCAAGATATTCGGTTGTCAATAATAAAACGCATGATTACGCTTATTCGTGAACATTACCAGGGTGACTTTACTTGGGAATCACATCGACTTGGTCGCTCAGTAACGCAATCTGCAAGACTAGAAGATAACGCTGGCCTCGAAGACTTCTTAATGATGGAATTTTTTGGTAGTAATTACCGAAATACCCAGTAACTCTTAGCCTATTTGTTGATCGATTCTTGCCTAATTGGTATTGCTTATTTAAC
>Ga0123389_153925_pt1 | contig 10108 bp, 6 predicted proteins | sample T0HHNH4metaT_FD_89917 | JGI IMG/M metagenome (GOLD analysis project Ga0123389, IMG submission 89917) | Methane-oxidizing artificial microbial communities from Washington, USA to study methane cycling - T0-HHNH4 metaT (Metagenome... | ecosystem: Engineered > Modeled > Simulated communities...
AAAAAAATATTTTTATGAGTTCAAATTCTATCTTAAAAGATACTTCAATTGCTTTCCTTGAAAGCTATCTAAATAACGCATCGCCTACTGGATATGAAAGCGAGGGACAAAAACTTTGGATGCAATATTTAAAACCATATGTTGATACTTTTATTACTGATACTTATGGAACTGCTGTTGGAATTATTAATCCAGACGCACCTTATAAGGTTGTTATTGAAGGACATGCCGATGAAATTTCATGGTTTGTAAACTATATTACAGACGATGGATTAATATACGTAATTCGAAATGGTGGTTCTGATCATCAAATTGCACCTTCAAAAAGAGTTCATATACATACTAAAAAAGGAATTGTAAAAGGTGTTTTTGGATGGCCAGCAATTCATACTCGTTTACGTGATAAAGAAGAGGCTCCGAAATTAAGCAATATCTTTATTGATTTAGGATGCGAAACCAAAGAACAAGTTGAAGCTATGGGAGTTCATGTTGGATGTGTTATTACTTATCCTGATGAATTCATGATTTTGAACGAAAATAAATTTGTTTGTCGTGCCATTGACAACAGAATGGGCGGTTTTATGATCGCTGAAGTTGCAAGACTTCTTCATGAAAACAAAAAAAAGCTTCCGTTTGGATTGTATATAGTAAATTCTGTTCAGGAAGAAATTGGTTTGCGCGGTGCTGAGATGATTGCACAAACTATTAAGCCGAATGTTGCTATTATAACTGATGTTTGCCATGACACTACAACTCCGATGATCGACAAAAAAGTCGAAGGCGATCTAAAAATGGGTAAAGGGCCTGTAATTGCTTATGCTCCTGCTATTCAAAATAAATTACGAGATTTGATTGTTGATACAGCCGAAGAAAAAGAAATTCCGTTTCAGCGAAATGCAACATCAAATGCTACAGGAACTGATACTGATGCTTTTGCATATAGTAATGGCGGCGTAGCGTCAGCTTTGATCTCACTACCTTTGCGTTACATGCACACTACAGTAGAAATGGTTCAGAAAGAAGATGTAGAAAATGTTATCAAGCTTATCTATGAATCTCTGTTGAAAATTGAAAACAACGAAACTTTTTCTTATTTTAAATAAAAAATATAAAGCATAAATTAGGCTGTTTTTAAAACGGCCTAATTTATAAATAAGTTATATATGAAAATTTTATTGCTCGAAGACGATTTTACTTTATCGAAAGAAATCTCCGCATTTTTTTCTTCGAAAGGCTTTGAGTGCATTCCTTATTATGATGGCGCGTTATTGTTGAAAAAATATGCTCCTCATGAATATGATTTAATCATTCTTGATATTAATGTTCCCGGTACGAATGGCATTGATGTTTGCAAAGGCGTTCGTGAAAATGATAAAAAAACGCCAATAATTATGTTGACGGCTTTCAGTGAAATTGACGACAAACTTGCTTCTTTTGACAATGGCGCCGATGACTATTTAGTAAAGCCTTTTCATTTCGAAGAATTGTTTGCCCGAATTTCATCTTTATTAAGACGAAAAGAGATTCCGCAGCAAACTGAGAAAAAAATCACAATCGAAGATTTGGAAATTTTTGAAGAAGAAATGAAAGTATTTCGCTCAGGCGAAGAAATCAAACTTACTCCAAAGGAGTTCAAGCTGATTATGATTTTGGCTCATGCCAAAGGAAAAGTCCTTTCAAAACAATTTATTGCTGAAAAACTCTGGGATTATCATATTGAAACCAATCAAAATACGATTGAAGTCTATATTAATTTTCTTCGAAAAAAAATCGATAAAGACCACGAAACAAAACTTATTCGAACTAAAGTCGGCTATGGCTATTATTTAAGCAATCAGGAATGACATTAAAAAACAGAATATCACTTTTGGTAAGTTTGCTGTTTACAATCCTTTTTGGATTGGCTTCAACGGTGATATTTGTTTTGTATTCCAATTTTCGAAAAGAAGAATTCCGTGATCGTTTAGAAATTAAAGCGCTTTCGAACATCAAACTTTTGGTAAATGTAAAAGAAGTTGATGATCAGCTTTTGAAAATTATCGATCAAAATTCAATCAACAAATTGTATGATGAAAAGACTTTGGTTTTTGATTCTCATTTCAAACTGATTTACAGCAGTATTGATGATGCAAAGATAAATTGGTCTGTTGAAGATTTAAAATATCTGAAAAAACATAAAACCTTTTTTAAGCAACAAGGCGACTATGAAGTTTATGGCGTTTTTTATGATACTAAAGACAAAGATTTTTATGCTTTAATTTCGGCTACAGATGATTATGGAAAACGAAAGCTTCTTTTTCTTCGTTATACTTTAGTCGTATCTTATATATTTTTCACTTGTATTTGCTGGGTCTTGACATCCTTCATGGTTAAAAAAGCTATGAATCCGTTGAGTGTATTTCATCAAAAAATAAAAAATATAAACGAAAATAATCTTGATACGCGTGTAGAATCCAAAAGCAATAAAAATGAAATTGATTTGATTGCAAACGAATTCAATTTCATGATGGACCGAATTGAGATTTCATATCAAAAACAAAAAGAATTTACCGCACACGCATCGCACGAATTGCGAACGCCTTTATCCAGAATCACTTCGCAGATTGAAAATGTTGTTACAGATCCTGCCACTTCTGAGAAAGGAAAATCATTTTTAAAAACCATTTTATCAGACGTAAACCAATTGACAGAATTAATTAATTCTTTATTGATTCTTTCGAAAATTGATAATAAGAATCACGAAAACACAGAAGTTCAACGCATGGACGAAATCTTATTTTCGGCCATAGAAAATTTAAATAAAAGCTTTCCTGATTTCGTAATTCTTTTTGAAATGGAAGAAAGCGATAATCTGGATTCTGTTTTAGAAGTAAAAGGAAATAAAAATCTTTTAGAAATTGCACTCGGCAATATTTTAAAAAATGCTTGTGTATACTCCGATGATAAACAAGCCAAAGTCAAAATTAGCGAAGAGAATAATCATCTTGTAATTTCAATTTCGAATAACGGAAAAACCTTAAGTGAAGACGAGCAAAAAAATCTTTTCCAGCCTTTTATGCGAGGTAAAAACTCAAAAGGAACTTCAGGCTTTGGGCTTGGTCTGCGTATTGTTCAGCGAATACTTTCTCTGCACAACACAACTATAACCTACAGTGTTCCAACTGATAATATAAATTTATTTCAACTTTTCTTTCATTAATATTCTTTTTTAAGGTATTTTTAAGGTAGATTTTAAGGTTACTTAAAGTCTGTCGATAGCATATTTGTACAACTTAAAATTGATACAATGAAAAAAGCATATGCATTTTTTCTGCTTGTTATTCTAAATCAAGCAGTAATGGCTCAAAAAACAATCACTCTTCAAGATTGTGAAAGTCAATTTCTTAAAAAAAATCTTTTTTTGCTGGCCTCTCAATATAATATTGATGCTTCGAAAGCGCTGACGATTCAGGCAAAAATTTGGGACAATCCAGCTTTAACAGCAGAATTAAATGCTTACAATCCCGATGCAAACAAATATTTTGACATTGGAAAAGAAGGACAAAAATCCTTTGGTATTGAGCAGTTAATTTATTTAGGCGGAAAAAAACGCAATGAAGTAAAATTGGCGCAAACCAACGAACAATTAGCTGAATTACAATTTAATGATCTTTTGAGGACTTTAAAACTTCAATTGCGCAAAAGCTTTTACACTGTTTACTACAATACAAAAAGTCTTGAAACGACAGATCAGCAACTTGCCCATATTGAAGATTTAATTAACTCCTACTCCGTTCAGGCACAAAAAGGAAATGTTCCTTTAAAAGATGTTGTTCGTTTGCAGTCGTTGTATCTCAATTTTAAAAATGAACGAATGGAAGTCGTAAATGACAATATTGAAGAACAAGGTAATTTGAGATTATTGCTGAATTCAACCGAAAATATAGTTCCAGAAGTTTCAAAAGATGAATTCAGCAAATATTTGAAAACAATGCCTTTCGATTTAAAATCTTTAGAAGATCAAGCCATTACCAACAGACCTGATTATTTGGCTAAACAAAAAGAAATTGATGCAAATGAACTAAATGTAAAATGGCAAAAATCACTTTCTATTCCTGATTTAACTTTAGGTGCAAATTATGATCAACGAGGCGGCGCTTTTAATAAGGAAGCAAATGTAACACTTGGTATTCCGCTTCCGCTTTGGAACAAAAACAAAGGAAATATTAAATATGCACAAACCATTTTAGAACAGTCTAAAGTTGAAAAACAAAACTTTGAGCTGCAATTGCAAACAGAAATTACTTCGGCCTGGAACAAATGGGAAGAATCACGTAAAAATTATTCGGTAATAAAACCAACCGTGAATGCCGACTTTGAAGCAGTTTACAACGGAATGCTTAACAACTTCCAAAAACGAAATGTGAGTTTACTAGAATTTACCGATTTCATGGAAAGTTATAATCAGGCTACGATTCTAGTAAATGAACTAAAGAAAAAACTGGCCCTTTCAGGCGAAGAACTAAATAGTACAATCAATAAAGACTTATTCTAAAAATATAAACAGATGAAACATAAACTAATTATAGGAATTGCAATCGTGAGTTTATCCCTAGCAAGCTGCAAAAAAGAGGTAGAAAATCCGCAGACTAATTCGTCTTTTGCATTAAGTGATTCAATGCTAAAAACAACTACAACTGCTGTCGCGCAAACACAACCCGTAACAAACGAATTGAATTTTTACGGAAAAATTACCGCTGACAATAACAAAATGATTGATGTTTATCCTTTAGTAGGCGGAAATGTAATAAAAGTAAATGTTGAGCTTGGAGATTATGTGCGTAAGGGACAGGTTTTAGCAACCATTAGAAGTACTGATATTGCTGATTTTGAAAAACAATCACTTGATGCTAAAAGTGATTTATTGGTAGCCAAAAACAATTTGAAAGTTGCCCAAGAATTATTTGACGGTAAATTAAATTCTGAAAGCGATGTGCTTCAGGCGAAATCTGAAGTGACTAAAGCACAGTCACAATTAGGAAAAATTCAAGAAACCTATAAAATTTATAATATTAAAGCAGGTTCTATATATGAAGTTACAGCGCCAATAAGCGGTTTTATTATTCAAAAAAGTATTAATCAAGATATGCTTTTAAGAAACGATCGTTCTGAAAACATTTTTGATATTGCAGAAATAAGCGAAGTTTGGGCGATGGCTAACATCAATGAAATGGACATCAATAAAGTAAAATTAGGAATTGATGCCGATGTAACAACTTTAAGTTATCCTGATAAAGTTTTTAAAGGAAAAGTCGATAAAATTTTCAACGTAATTGATCCTGAAACAAAAGCAATGCAAGCCCGAATTAAACTTCAAAACTCAGATTATTTATTGAAACCTGATATGAATGCCAACATAAAATTATGTTTCAAAGAAAATAATTCAATGATTGCGATTCCGAGTGATGCCATTGTTTTTGATAAAAGCAAAAACTTCGTAATGATTTTTAAAGATCGTCATAATATAGAAACCAGACAAGTTGACGTTTACAGAGTCGTTGGAAAAACAACTTACATTTCAAGTGGTCTGAAAGAAAATGAAAAAGTCATAACCAACAATCAGCTATTTATTTACCGCGCCTTAAACGAGTAGGAAAATGGAAAAATCTGCAAAAATACTGGGGTTTGCTACGTTATTTGTTTCAACGCTTTCATTTTCTCAAGAAACAGATTCGATCCGAAAATATAGTCTGAAATTTCAAATGACGTCTATATATCAATATCATCCCGCTTTTCATGCAGACTATTCAGGAACAAATAGTATGCATCCAGAAGATGAAGGCGCATTATCATTAACATCAACCTTATATCTTGATGTTCCGCTTTGGAAAGGTGCTACAGTGACTTTTAATCCTGAAATGTCAGGAGGAGAAGGATTATCGTCAGCCAGAGGGTTGGGAGGTTTTCCAAACGGAGAAACTTTCAGAATTGGAGATACAAAACCTGTAGTTTATGTGGCAAGAATGTTATTGGAACAAAAATTTCAGTTTAAAAATAATCAATCATTACAGTTGGTTTTTGGAAAATTTGGATTATCAGACTATTTCGATAACAGTCTTTATTCGCATGATCCCAGAACACAATTTTTGAACTGGTCGCTAATGACTTACGGAGCTTGGGATTATGCTGCAAATACTAGAGGATACACAGATGGTTTGTATGCCAATTATCAATTTGATACCTGGCAAATAAGAGGTTCCTTAACTGCATTACCTACGTATGCCAATGGTCCAAACGTTGAATTTAGCTTCGCCAATTCGAATGCGATAAACATAGAAGTGGAGAAAAAAATCATCTTTAAAAATAATGACAGCGCCAATATAAAATTATTAGGCTTTAGAAATGTAGCCGGAATGGGTAATTATGACGAAGCAAATTCCAATTTCATAACAACTCCTGATATTCAAAGTACAAGACAAAATGGTCGCACCAAATACGGAATTGGTTTAAATATGGATTATACACACAATGATAGCTGGGGACTTTTTGGTCGAATAAGCTATAATGATGGAAAAAACGAAACCTGGGCATTTACAGAAATTGACCGATCGGCGCAATTGGGAATTCATTTGAATGGAAAAATGTGGAATCGAAATGATGATTTTGGCGGAATTGCGCTCGTAGCAAACGGATTGTCAAATCCTCACAAAGAATATCAGAAACTTGGAGGAAATGGTTTTATGATTGGTGACGGAACTTTAAATTATGGAATTGAGCAAATTGTAGAAGTTTATTACTCCTTTTTGGTACCCAATACACATATTACATTATCGCCAGATTATCAATTCGCAATGAATCCGGCTTATAATAAAGATAGAGGTCCAATTCAATTTTTTGCCTTGCGTTTTCACACCGAGTTCTAATCATATAAAATATGCATTCTTAAAACGAAGCAACAGAATTAAAAAAATAAAAATTCATCATTAAAAATACTTTTTAGAATGAACAAATTCATTAGAAATATAATTGCTTTTTCGCTTAAGAATAAAGCATTCACCTTTTTTTGGGTGGGATTACTGGCAGTTGCAGGATTTATTTCTTTCAAAAATATGCCTATCGACGCCTTTCCGGATGTTACGAATACTCAGATTATCATCATTACACAATGGAACGGAAAAAGTGCCGAAGAAGTAGAGCGATTTGTAACTTCTCCAATCGAGATTTCGATGAACTCGGTTCAGAAAAAGACCAGCGTTCGAAGTATCACAATGTTTGGATTATCTGTAATTAAAATCATTTTTGATGATGGTGTCGACGATACTTTTGCACGCTTGCAGGTAAATAATTTATTAAAAAATGTTTCGCTTCCTGATGATGTGGAGCCAGATGTTCAGCCTCCGTATGGTCCAACCGGAGAAATATTCCGATATATTGTAAAAAGCGACAGCAGAGACAGCCGTGAATTATTAACTTATCAAAACTGGGTTATTGACAAACAGCTTCGTGCAGTTCCTGGTGTAGCAGATTTGAACGTTTTTGGAGGTCAGACAAAAACATATGAAGTTGGAGTTGATCCAATTAAATTGGCTAAATATAACATTACACCTTTGCAGGTTTATAATGCCGTAAATGGCGGAAACTTAAATGTTGGTGGAGATATTATTGAAAAAAACGGACAGGCATTTGTTGTTCGTGGTGTTGGACTTTTAAAATCAATTTCGGACATTGAAAACATTATTGTTGATGATGCCGCAGGAAATCCGATTTTAGTAAAAAATGTTGCGAATGTTTATGAAAGCGCAATGCCAAGGGTTGGACAAACCGGAATTGGAAAAAACGATGATGCCGTTGAAGGAATTGTCGTAATGCGAAAAGGCGAAAACGCACAGGAAACATTAGCTTTAATTAAAGATAAAATAAAGGATTTAAATGATAATATCCTTCCGAAAGACATTAAAATTGAAACTTTCTATGATCGTGATAATTTAATGAATTTCACTACCGAAACAGTAATGCACAATTTATTCGAAGGAATTATTCTGGTTACCTGCGTCGTATTCTTATTCATGGCCGACTGGCGAACAACTTTTACCGTTTCTATAGTAATTCCGTTATCCTTATTATTTGCGTTTTTATGCTTAAAAATGATGGGAATGAGCGCCAACTTATTGAGTTTGGGTGCAGTCGATTTCGGAATTATTATTGATGGTGCGGTAGTTATGGTTGAAGGATTGTTTGTTGTACTTGATCATCGAGCACATCAATTAGGAATGACGGCTTACAACAAAATAGCAAAAGGAAGCTTGATTAAGAAAACCGGAACTGAAATGGGAAAAGCCATTTTCTTTTCGAAATTAATCATCATCACAGCATTATTGCCAATATTTTCATTCCAGAAAGTAGAAGGAAAAATGTTCTCTCCTCTAGCCTACACTTTAGGTTTTGCTTTAATGGGAGCATTACTTTTTACTTTGACGCTGGTACCGGTTTTATCACACATTTTATTAAATAAAAATGTAAAAGAAAAACACAATCCTTTTGTGAATTTCTGGGACAGAATTGTTGGAAAAGGTTTTGCCTGGACATTCAAGCATAAAGTACAAACGCTGATTACTTCTGTGGCTATATTAGTTACTGTTTTCTTTTCTGCAACTTTTTTAGGTACAGAATTCCTTCCTCAATTAAACGAAGGCGCCTTATGGGTAACAGCAGAATTGCCAATGAGTTCGTCACTTCCTGAAAGTGTCCAAACTGCAGCAATGATTCGAAAAGACCTGGAAAGTTTTCCTGAAGTGAAAAAAGTGCTATCACAAACCGGACGAAGCAACGACGGAACAGATCCAAACGGATTTGGTTTTATTCAGCTACAAGTTGATTTAAAACCAAAATCGGAATGGACACGAAAAATTTCAATGGATGATTTGATTAATCAAATGGATGAGAAACTGAAAGTTCATCAAGGAATTACTTATAATTATTCTCAACCTGTTATTGATAACGTAGCCGAATCTGTTGCCGGTTTTAAAGCTTCAAATGCTGTAAAAATTTATGGTGATGATCTTGATAAATTAGATGAATTATCCAATGAAGTTTTAGACAAAATCAAAAATATTCCAGGAATAAAAGATGTCGGAATTCTTCGAAATGTTGGACAGCCAGAAATCAGTGTAATTTTAGATCGAGAAAAAATGGCTGCTTATGGCGTAACATTAAGCGATGCACAAGCGGTTTTAGAATTGGCATTTGGAGGAAAAACAGCTACAGAAAAATATGAAGATGAAAAGAAATTTGATGTCAGAGTTCGTTTTTCAAAAGAATATCGAAAAGATGAAGAAGATTTGGCTGAACTAAAAGTTCCAACAATCAGCGGCGTTAAAATTCCGCTGAAAGAAATCTGCGACATCAAAACGATAACTGGACCTGCTTTCATTTACAGAGACAACACAAAACGTTTTATTGGAGTAAAATTCTCTGTTCGTGATCGAGATTTAGGAAGTACAATTGCTGAAGCACAGAAAAAAGTAGCCGAATTAAAAATGCCTGCTGGCTATACAACAGGCTGGACTGGCGAATTTGAAAACCAGGTGCGTGCGAGCGCCCGTTTGACTCAAGTAGTGCCAATCAGTTTAATTGGGATATTTGTTTTGCTCTTTATTTTATTTGGAAATATCAAAGATTCATTGCTTGTTTTAGCCAATGTTCCGTTTGCGGTTATTGGAGGAATTATTGCGCTGCATATTACGGGTATGAATTTTGGTATCTCGGCAGGTGTTGGTTTTATTGCTTTACTAGGAATCTGTATTCAGAATGGTGTAATTTTGATATCCGAATTTCATCATAATCTCAAGGCAAAATTTACGCTCGAAGAATCTATTTTTATGGGAGTAAAAGCAAGAACAAGAGCGGTAGTAATGACAGCGTTAATGGCTTCAATAGGTTTGATGCCCGCTGCAATTTCAACAGGAATTGGTTCTGAATCGCAAAAACCTCTTGCAATAGTAATTATCGGTGGTTTAGTCACTGCAACTATTCTGACGCTATTAGTTTTCCCAATTATTTTCTGGGTTTTCAATCGCAAAAAGAATGTTCCAATTGAATAAAAAATAAAAAACTTAATCAGACAAAAGCA
>Ga0123389_157902_pt1 | contig 10066 bp, 9 predicted proteins | sample T0HHNH4metaT_FD_89917 | JGI IMG/M metagenome (GOLD analysis project Ga0123389, IMG submission 89917) | Methane-oxidizing artificial microbial communities from Washington, USA to study methane cycling - T0-HHNH4 metaT (Metagenome... | ecosystem: Engineered > Modeled > Simulated communities...
ACAGATAAAAAAACTAATTTAATGAGTATAGTTATTAATGATGTAATTTCTGTAGCCAAATCTGATGCAAATAATTGAGAAGTAATCTGTGTTTATCTGTGTTCATCTGTGGCTAAAATAATCCCTTTACGAAATTCATGCCATTTGCAAAAAGCGTATAATCATCTAATTAGTTTTTTATAGCGACAGTAAATCCTGTGAACATTCAACAATACATGCAAAACATCGGTATTGAAGCACGCAAAGCCTCGCGTCAGATGGCCAGTGCCGATACCAACCAGAAAAACATCGCGCTCAATGCCATTGCCAGGGCAATATTGCGTGAAAAAGCGGCCTTGCTTGCAGCCAACAAGCTCGATCTCGATGCTGCGCGCGCAAACGGCCTTGAAGCCGCGATGCTAGACCGCCTGACCATCACTGAAAAATCCATCACCAGCATGGCAGAAGGCCTCACGCAGATTGCCAGCCTGGCCGACCCTATCGGTGAAATGAGCCATTTCAAATACCGCCCAAGCGGTATCCAGATCGGGCAGATGCGCGTACCGCTCGGCGTGATCGGTATTATTTATGAGGCACGCCCTAACGTGACTGTTGATGCCGCAGGCTTATGCATCAAGTCAGGCAATGCCGCGATTCTGCGCGGCGGCTCTGAAGCCATCCACTGCAATCAGGCATTGGCAAAACTCGTGCACGAAGGCCTTGAAGCGGCAGGCCTGCCAACCACTGCGGTACAGGTGGTGGAAACAACGGACCGCGCCGCAGTAGGCGAACTGATCACCATGAAGCAATACGTGGATGTGATCGTGCCGCGCGGCGGCAAGGGCCTGATTGAGCGCATTTCCAACGATGCGCGCATTCCGGTGATCAAGCACCTGGATGGCAACTGCCATGTTTATGTGGATGACGATGCGGATTTTGACAAAGCGCTGCGTATACTGGAAAACAGCAAAACACAGCGTTTAGGCACCTGCAACACGGCAGAATCATTGCTGGTTGCACGTTCTGTTGCCACAGCCATGCTGCCTAAGCTGGCAGACATGCTGATCAGTCACGGCATCGAGATCCGCGGTTGCGCCGAAACCTGCAAACTGGTGAAGCAGGCCATTCCTGCAACTGAAGAAGATTATTACACCGAATACCTGGACGCGATCATTTCATGCAAGGTCGTGAGCGGCCTGGATGAAGCGATCGAGCATATCAACGAACATTCATCGCAGCACACTGAAGCGATTGTGACCGAAAACTACACCAAAGCCAAAAAATTCCTGCGCGAAGTCGATTCCAGCAGCGTTATGGTCAATGCCTCCACCCGCTTTGCCGATGGCTTTGAATATGGTTTTGGCGCAGAAATCGGCATCTCGACCGACAAACTGCACGCACGCGGCCCGGTAGGCCTTGAAGGCCTGACCTCGCTGAAATATGTAGTGCTGGGCGACGGTCAGGTTCGCGCATAAACGAAAGTACGGCACGTTGAACGCTGCACCAGACCCTAGCGCCAGAACAAGCGGAACGCCGGTTATCGGCATTCTCGGCGGCACGTTCAACCCTGTCCACTTCGGGCACCTGCGCATGGCGCAGGAGCTTGCTGACGCACTAAACCTGGACACGGTGCGCTTCATACCGGCAGCCAACCCGCCGCACAAGGATGCTCCCGCGATCAGCGCTGACCAGCGTGCTGCCATGGTAAAACTCGCAATTGCCGGCAACGGCACGTTCGTTTTTGATGGCCGCGAGCTGCACCGGGCTGGCGCTTCCTACACTGTAGACACCCTGCTCAGCCTGCGTGAAGAATTAGGCCAGCAAGCCAGCATCACGCTCTTCATGGGCAGTGATGCCTTCACAAAATTTGACACCTGGCACCGCTGGCAGGAAATCATCCAGCATTGCCATATTGCGCTGGTACAACGGCCGCAAGTGCGCGGCCATGAACACCAGCTGTCAAAACCGCTGGAAATATTCCTGCACAACCACTACACCGAAAACAGCGATGACCTGCATCAGCAGCCATCAGGGCTGGTCACCATGCGCCAGATCACGGCACTGGATATTTCATCGACGGCCATTCGCCATGCACTCAAGCATGGCGATTCGGTGCGCTACCTGATGCCGGACAGTGTGTTTGATTACATCCGCCAACATCAGCTTTACCAATGACCCACCGATGATCCGGACTTTATCTACGCTACTTTTAAAAGAAATGACGAGTTAGCCATCATGAAACGCAAGCTGCCACACTATATATCGACTTTATCGCTACTGGCCCTGACACTCACGGTCAGCAACTGCGGCGTCAATCCGGTTACCAAGAAACATGAGTTCCAGCTGGTGTCAGAATCGCAGGAAATCGCGCTCGGCACCCAGAACTATTCCCCTACCCGTCAATCGCAGGGTGGCGACTATGTGCTGGACCCTGAACTGACGGCCTATGTGCAAAGTGTAGGCGATAAACTGGCTGCCGTTTCTGACCGTAAACTGCCTTATGAATACAAGATCATTAACGACTCCGTGCCCAATGCATGGGCCATGCCGGGCGGCAAAATCGCCTTTAATCGCGGCCTGCTGTACGAACTGAACAGCGAAGCCGAGCTGGCAGCGGTCATGGGTCATGAAATGGTGCATGCTGCAGCCCGCCATGGCGCAAAAGGCATGGAACGCGGCATGCTCATGCAAGGCGCTATGATTGCCGTCGGCATCGGTGCGCAGAATACCGACTTCGCAAACCTGATCGTAGGCGGCGCACAGGTCGGCGGCCAGCTCATCAGCAGCAAGTACGGCCGTGATGCCGAAAGCGAGTCTGACCTTTACGGCATGCAGTATATGAAAAAGGCCGGTTACAACCCTGCCGCCGCAGTCACCTTGCAGGAAACCTTCGTGCGATTGAGCGAAGGCAGAAAGAGCAATTTCATCGAGGGCCTGTTCGCTAGCCACCCGCCTTCACCTGACCGGGTAGCCGCCAACAAAGCCACGCTGGCACAGATAGGTGCCGGCGGCGAACTGGGCAAGGACATCTATGCGCAGAAAACTGCAAAGCTCAGGGCCACGCAAGGCGCCTACAAAGCCTATGACGAAGCGGTGAAAGCACTCAATGAAAAAAATATCGACAAAGCCAGGACACTGGCCAACCAGGCGATTGCCATTGAACCGCGCGAAGCGCGCTTTCAGGAACTGCTGGGCGACATTGCCCTGACCCAGAAAAAACCGCAGGAAGCCCTGGCGTTTTACGACAAAGCCATCAAGATGCAGCCCGACTATTTCAAACCGCACATTCAAAGCGGCATTGCACTGTTCAACATGGGCAAGAAAGCCGAAGCCGAACCATTCCTGAAGCGTGCCAATGAACTGCTGCCGACAGCACCCGGGCATGCCATGCTGGGGCAGCTCGCCGAAGAGCGTGGTGACATCAATGGCGCATTGCAGCATTACCAGGTGGCCGCCGGTTCCAATTCCGACATAGGCAAAGACGCCATCGCACGCGCCGTTAAAATAGACCTGCCGCGTAATCCGGCTAAATATATACAATCCGCAGCGCAAGCTGACAATGCCGGTAATTTATTTGCAGTGGTGCAGAACGGCACGCCGGTAGCAATTAACCGTGTAGTCGTGAGAATGGTCAAATATGATGCCAACACCGGCCGGGCAGTAGGGCAAAGCGGACTGTTGACCATCAACGGCGTAGCGGCAGGCAAGCGTAACCAGGTGGCGGTTGGCGCACGGGTGAACAATGCCAAAGAAGTCGGACTGTATAAAGTCGTGGTGGAATCGGCTGAGTTGGCGCAGTAAGCTTAACTTTTCTAAGTTAGTTGCCGGTCTCGCCCGGCTGGCGAGCTACTTTTTCTTGCGTAGCCATACCCGTTCAGGGCATGTCCGCCAAGTACCCGCTCCTTCGTCGCGACCTTGGCGCCAAAAGTATCCAAAAAGAAGGCTACCACCTGCCGCTTCATCCTCAATTTTGAACCAATCTTGAGCGGCAGCCGGAAACGCGCTTACACTTCACATGTGCATAATGTGCTTTAGCACATATATTCCACGGGGAAGCCAAGTGCTGGCTCAAACAGCCGCCTGCCGAAAACTCTCAAGACTCATTCAAAATTGAGGCGCGTCAGCAGTGGATTCCATCTGTATCATGTGAGTTTGGTTATTAAAAAACCTATATATTTAGCAACAAATTACATAAAAATTATTTAACGCAGAAATGGTTGCGCTAACCTTGACCCATTCTACCGCGCTGAGTAGCGCAGGCTTAATGGGAGATTTCGGCAATCGGCTGTTTGAGCCCAAATGTATTGATTGGGCGAGTTTTCACAACAGAACAATTGTTTTAGCAATTCGTGATGTTGGGGAAGACCATTGCGGTCTCCGATTGCCGCCCATTAAGGTGAGCAACGCAAGAAAGAGCGGTAGAGGGTAGCCTTTTCTTTGGTTTCTTTCTTTTGGCTAAGCAAAAGAAAGAAACTCGACTGTCGGGCGAGACCGACGAGGTTAAACTGAAAAATCCCCCTCAATCCCCCTTTGTAAAAGGGGGAGGCTCGTGAGTAATAAAGACTCTCTGGAAAGATGCTTATATAAAAAGTTAAAAATTAAAATCCTTAGCATCGCCCTGCCAACTCACCACACTCAAACACGGTGCATCAATCCTCTGCTGCAAACTAGCTAAATTTTCTTCAAACATCGGCATCTCCGGGTCTATATGATTAGCCACCCACCCTGCCAGTTTCAATCCTCGCGCCTTGATCGCTTCAACCGTCAGCAGTGCGTGGTTGATGCAGCCTAAACGCATGCCCACTACCAACACAAGCGGCAAATTGAGTTTAACCGCCAAATCTGCGATGGTTTCCGAATCATTCAGCGGAACAAAAAAACCACCCGCACCTTCCACCACCACCACATCCGCGATTGCTGCCAACTGCCGGTAAGCGCTGCTGATGACATCAATATCGATCTGCACCCCGGCTTGCTGCGCTGCAATATGCGGTGCAATCGCAGGAGAAAAGCGGTATGGATTCATCAGGTCAAGGGCTGGTTTTACATTGCCAGCTTCATACAAAGCCAGCGCATCTTCGTTCACCAGCTGCCCCTGCCAGATGCCGTGCCGGCTGATTTCGCAGCCGGAAGCAATCGGCTTCATGCCTGCCGTCTTATTGCCGGCATGCACAAAATGCCGGATCAAAGCCTGGGAAATATAGGTTTTGCCTACATTGGTGTCGGTGCCGGTGACAAAATAGGCTTGCTGCATTTTAGGATTATTTGTTTCTGGGTTTGAAGCTGATCGGCGCCATGCCGTTTTCCAGCACCGGCTTGTCTTTGCCGCGCCAGGCATGGGCGTAGACCACCTCAAAGGTGGCTGGCAGTTTACCGTCTTGCCTGAACTGCTCGTAGCATTGCTCCAGCCTGGCAAAGTAGGCTTTGCCCATCAGGCCGCGGGCGCGGCCATCGGTTGCATTGTGTGCACCTATGCTTTTCAGGTCGCGCATCACGCTTTTCACGTCGTCATACGTCAGCGTAAAGCGCTCCACATCCAGCACCGGGGCACTGAAACCTGCCCGCACCAAGGCATCGCCAATGTCATGCATGTCAATAAACCGGCTCACGCTGGTATAATTATTACCGCTGGCTTCATCGGTTGCGGTTCTGAGTTCACGCAAAGTATCCGGGCCGAAGGTGCTGAACATCAACAGGCTTTCAGGCTGCAATACGCGATGGAATTCTGTCAGTGCGGCGTCCAGGTCATTGCACCACTGAATCGCAAGGTTAGACCAAACCAGCCCTGTGCTGTCGCTGGCCAGGGGCAAAGATTCGATATCGGCACATAACAAGTTCTGCTTTGCACCGCCGAACAAGGATTTCAGCTGGGAAGCAAGACCAGCCTGGGTACGTGTCGCGCGTGTTTTCTGCAGCATGGGGTAGGCAAAATCCAGCGATACCACTTGCGATTTCGCATAGCGCTTCTGTAACGCATGGCTGGCAAGGCCGGTGCCGCAACCGGCATCCAGAATGACCTGCGGTTCCAGCTTCACCAAATCCAGACGGCTCAGCATTTCTTCGCGCACCAGCTTTTGCAAAATGGCCGCGGCATCGTAGGTTTCTGCGGCGCGGCCAAAAGAGCGGCGCGCGCGTGCTTTATCAATATGGTAATGGTCTATCATCACTATGCCTGCGGCTCTAAAAACTGCACCACAGCATCAATAAAATGCTCCTGATGCGATAAAAACGGGGCATGTGAGGCACCCGCCATGACACGTAAAAAACCAAACGGTAAAGTTTTCATCATCCAGTGCGCGGCCTGCACCGGTGCCAAGGTGTCGCGATCACCGTGAATCAGCAAAGTTGGTTTTCGCAACAGCCCGACTTCGGCGCGCAGATCCGTGTCCAGCAATATATCCAGCGCCCGGAATAAAACCTGCGATGAAGGCGCAGGACGTTCAGCGAATTTGTTGCGCAGCATTTTCACGGTGCTGCGCGCATCGCTGGCGCCCATGCACTGCAAGGTCAGGAACTGCGTCATGGTCTTGTGGTAGTCTTCATTCACGCTGTCCGCAAAGTTGCTGAACACTTCCGGGTCTATGCCAGCTTCCCAGGTCGTGTGGTACTCGGCGCTGTCCGCATCAAAACTTTTGTTCACGAAACATGGCGTCGCGCCCACCAGCACCAGCCTGCGTACCAGGTCAGGATAGTCCAGGGCGATGCGCATCGCTACCTGCCCGCCCAGTGACCAGCCCAGTACATCAGCATCGGCCGGCAGCGTCTCGGCCACCTTTTCAGCGACGGCATGCAGATGGAACGGCTCAATTGGCCGGCTGAAGCCCATGCCGGGCAAATCAACCAGGTGCAAAGTGAATAACCTGCTGAGCTTCTTCACCAGGGGCTGCCATACCGCGCCACTCATGCCCCAGCCGTGAATCATCACCAGATTGGGCCCGGCGCCTATGGTTTCTATATGCACATGATTGGGAGTGACGCTCATAATACGCTTTCTGCCTGATGAATGGCCGCAACCAGCTGTTTAACGTCATCCAGGGTATGGGCGGCCGATAATGAAATCCGCAGCCTTGCCGTACCGGCCGGCACGGTAGGCGGACGTATCGCCGGCACCAGGATACCCTGCGCCTGCAGGTACTCGCTGACAGCCAGCGACTCCTCATTGCCGCCGATGACCAGTGGCTGAATCGCGGTGTCTGATTCCAGCAGCTTCCATTTTTTAAGCTTCAGGTTTGCTTTCAGGTATGCAATCAAGGCAAACAGGTTGGCACGCAGGTCATCGCCCTGCTCAATCAAGTGTACTGAAGCTGACAGCGTTGCCGACAGCGCCGGTGGTGCAGGTGTTGAATACACATAGCTCTTGGCTTTCTGTATCAGGTAATCAATCACCACCTGCTCACCGGCAACAAACGCACCGGCCACCCCGGCAGCCTTGCCTAATGTCGCCATGACAATAATGCGCGGCGACTTGATATTGAAGTGGTTCAGGCTGCCCTGCCCATGCGCACCCAGCACACCAAAGCCATGTGCGTCATCCAGATACAGGTAGGCATCATATTTTTCGCACAGCGCCAGATATTCAGGAATGGGCGCAATGTCGCCATCCATGCTGAATACCGCATCGGCCGCAATCAGCTTGTGTTTAGCGGTGCTGGCTTTAAGCAGTTTTTCCAGTGCGGCCACATCGTTATGCGGGTAACGGTGAAAATCCGCGTAGGAAAAATAGCCGCCGTCATTCAGGCAGGCATGGTTCAGTTTATCGGCAAATATGGCATCGCCACGTCCTGTCAGGGCACCCAGCACGCCGATGTTCGCCATGTAGCCGGTGGAAAACAGCAAAGCCGCCGGCATCTCTACAAAACTGGCCAGCTGTTTTTCCAGCGTATCATGATAACGGTGGTGCCCGGTAATCAGATTGGAAGCTCCGCTGCCGACACCGGAATCACCCGCTGCCTTCTGCATTACCGCAATCAATTCAGGGCGGTTCGCCAGCCCCAGGTAATCATTGCTGCAAAATGACAGGTAGGGTTTCTGGTTGGCGACAATATGCTCGGCCTGCGGCGAATCCAGAAGGCGGCGCTGGCGCAGCAAGCCATTGGCTTTGCGCTGCTCAAGTTCTAGTTTTAGACTGTTTAACATTGATAACTTTAATTTTCATCCTGTCATTCCGTTGTAAAACGGAGTGACACTCAATAAATAATTACCTCTTAAACTTTGTTGATGCCCAATTTAGCAAACAGCTTCTTGTCGGTATCCGCTTCCGGATTACCGGTAGTAAGCAGTTTTTCACCGTAAAAAATACTGTTGGCACCGGCAAGGAAACACATGGCCTGCGTGCCTTCGCTCATGCTTTGGCGGCCGGCAGACAAGCGCACATAACTCGTTGGCATGGTAATCCGCGCTGCGGCAATCGTGCGCACGAATTCAAGATGGTCCAGTTCTTCAGTACCATGCAAAGGCGTGCCTTCAACTTGCGTTAACAAGTTGATCGGCACGCTCTCGGGCGGCTGTTCCATGTTGGCGAGCTGCGCCAGCAAGCCGGCACGCTGCGCACGGGTTTCACCCATGCCGATGATGCCGCCGCTGCACACGTGGATGTTCTGGCTACGCACGCGGTCCAGGGTATCCAGCCTGTCCTGATAGGTGCGAGTGGTAATCACATCGCCATAAAATTCAGGCGCGGTATCCAGATTATGGTTGTAATAGTCCAAGCCAGCTTCTTTTAACTGCTCAGCCTGCCCGTCTTTCAGCATGCCCAGAGTAGCGCAGGTTTCCAGACCCAGCGCTTTTACTTCCGCAATCATTTTCAGCACTGGCTCCAGATCGCGCTGTTTAGGGCCACGCCAGGCAGCGCCCATGCAGAAACGGCTGGCACCATTATCCTTGGCTTCTTTAGCCGCGGCCACTACATCATCCAGCGCCATCAACGGCTCATTTTCAACATCGGTATGATAGCGCGCCGCCTGCGGGCAGTAGCCGCAGTCTTCCGAACAGCCGCCGGTCTTGATTGAAAGCAAGGTGCTTACCTGCACCGCGTTCGGGTTAAAATTTTCGCGGTGCACGGTTTGCGCCTGATACATCAAATCGCTGAAAGGCAATTCAAATAATGCGACAATATCAGCCACACTCCAGCGATTGACTGTATTGGTATCACACGATTTATTCAGGTTTGCTTTAAGGCTATCGGTATTGATGACAGCTTCGGTAGCTGCGGTTGAATTGGCTGCGGATTCGAGCATGGTGTTATCCTTTGATTAGCTTGCGCTAGATTTAATCAGGTATTGAATAAACGCGATTATACCTTGTCCACAAAAAGGCCTGCAAACTTTAAACAATAGATTAAAATTTAAGCAACCATGCTCGATTTACTGTTAAAACAAAGCTGTATTTTGTGTGCCAGCCACAACGGCGGCAGTATCGGCATTTGCCATGGCTGCCTGAATGACATGCCCTGGCATACCGGCGCGCACTGCCCTCAGTGCGCGATGCTGTCGAACGGTTTGTTATGCGGCAACTGCCTGAACGCACCGCCGCATTTTGACGCCACACACGCACTGCTTACCTACGATTATCCGCTGGATAGATTATTACAACACTATAAATACAGAGAATCTCTGCACCTGGCCAACACTTTTGCGGAATTGTGGGTGAATAAAATGCATCCCCAGTCAGCCATCGACTTGATCATTCCCATGCCCATGCATGCCACGCGCCTGAAACAGCGCGGCTTTAACCAAGCCCTGGAAATTGCGAAAGTCATCAGCAAAAAAACCAGAACAGCACTGGACTACCAGGCATGTCAGCGCAGCAAGCTGACCCCACCGCAAGCCAGCCTGCCATTAAAAGACAGGATTAAGAACATACGCGGCGTATTTAACTGTGAAAAAAACCTGCACGGACTGAATATCGCACTGGTGGACGACGTAATGACCAGCGGCGCCAGCTTGAATGAATTAGCCAAAACCCTTAAACAAGCAGGCGCCGCGCATGTAGAATGCTGGGTGATTGCAAGGACTTTACCGAAGCAATACTAATTTAAAGACGCATGACGCTATGTTTACTATCGTTTTATTTGAACCCGAAATCCCGC
>Ga0123389_166581_pt1 | contig 9985 bp, 8 predicted proteins | sample T0HHNH4metaT_FD_89917 | JGI IMG/M metagenome (GOLD analysis project Ga0123389, IMG submission 89917) | Methane-oxidizing artificial microbial communities from Washington, USA to study methane cycling - T0-HHNH4 metaT (Metagenome... | ecosystem: Engineered > Modeled > Simulated communities...
AATGACAATTTGAATGTTCACGTTTTAAAAGGAAATGGAAAACTGATCACGTTTGCTCTAAATCAGGTAAAAAAAGCTAATCTGGCTATTTACGACAAAAATGTGGAAGGCTTGAGTTCTGTCGGTACTTTCCGAATTCAGGGGCTGGGCAACACTCACTGCCAAGGCACCAAACGGCGACAACCATTCCCCAGACAAGCCCACCGAATAACGGAAATACTTGCGCAAATCGCCGGTACTAAGTCCGGGCGCCAGCGTGCCGGCGTCAACAAATGAGCCAATTCTCACCGATTTCATATCGCTTAAGAACGGCACAGGGAAAAACAGCTCGGCCTTGCCAATCAGCTTGGTGGAGCCCCCGATGGGTCGATTGTAGGTATTGGCGGTATTGATTTCGTTTTGGTCAATGACACCCAAGGTATTTTGCATAAAACCGCGAACGTCACCGGTACCACCGGCAAAATAGTTTTCAAAAAACGGCAAGCCGGAACTACCACCGTAGCTACCGCCATGCGCCACCTCACCTAACAAGCGGAAGGTAAAGTCGTTGGACAAGGGAAAATAATGCTGATGTTTATAGCCGACTTTGAAATATTCCAAATCACTACCGGGTACGGTTATCAATCCGGACAGTCTTTGCTGACCACCGCTATGAGCGAAGGTGGCTCTATCTAAGGTATCGTGAGTCCAACCGACGGAAGTTGACAGCGTATCAAAGCTTTTCGACCGGATTGCAGAAATGTCGTCGCCCTTTTTAAACCCTAGGAATTTTAGAATCGTGTCCGAAGACAAGGTGGTGTTTTCGATCTCGGTGCGCTTTAGATCAATATCAAAACCGATTCTGTCGAACTCGTTCAACGGGATACCAAAGTTGATACCGGCGTTTGTAATGGTTGTATTGTAAGCCGCCAAGTTAGCCGCGTAGGCATTTCGAGAGGTGTAACCCAGGTTGTAGCCCATCGCCACGCCATCCAGCGTGTAATAAGGATCTGAAAAGCCCAGGTTGTAACGTGTCAAAATACTACTGTTGTTGAACGCGAAATCCACCCGCTTACCGGTACCGAAGATATTGTCTTGCGACACGTTGGCGTTAAAGATAATTCCTTGCACCTGGGAGTAACCGACACCGGCCTGCAAGTTACCGGAGGCTTTCTCCTTGATCGTGTAATTAACGTCGATCTGATCGGCCGAACCGACCACAGGCGGCGTTTCCACACCCACTTCCTCAAAATAACCCAATCTATCCAGACGGGTCTTGGTCCGTTCAATCTTGCTGCTGGCCGCCCAACTGGACTCCATTTGCCGGGCTTCCCGGCGAATCACTTCGTCACGGGTCTTGGTGTTACCTTTGACGTTGATGCGCCGCACATACACACGCTTGCCAGGATCAACAAAAAAGGTCATCGCCACGGTCTTTTGCTGCTCGTTAATCTCCGGCACCATATTCACGTTGGCAAAGGTATAGCCTTCGTCACCCAGGCGATCCGAAATGGATTTGGAGGTTTCCGTGGCGTTTTTCCGGGAGAATATCTCACCCGGTCCGACTTTAACCAACTTGATCAACTCTTCAGGCGGCACGATCAATTCACCGGACAATTTGACCTTTTCCAAGGTGTACACGTCGCCTTCCTTGACGTTGATGGTGATGTAAATTTCCTTCTTATCGGCCGTAATATCAACCTGAGTGGATTCAATGGAGAAATTGATATAACCGCGATCAAGATAAAATGAACGCAGCTTTTCCAAATCAGCAGACAGCTTTTGTTTGGAATATTGGTCGTCTTTGGAATAAAAAGACAGGAAGTTGGTGGTGCTTAATTCAAACTCTTTCCGCAACACATCGTTAGCAAAGGATTTGCTGCCGACGATATTGATTTGCTTGATCTTGGCAACCCGGCCCTCGGAAATATCGATATGAATGCCGACCCGGTTGCGCGTCAATTCCGAAACTTCGGTTTTAATTTTCAGGCCGTATTTACCATGGCTGAAATATTGTCGGCGTAGCTCTTGTTCGACCTTGTCCAGGATTTGCTTGTTGTAAACCTTGCCTTCCGCCAAGCCGATTTTTTTCAAGGCTTCGGTTAAATCTTCCTTTTTAATGTCTTTGTTGCCTTCGATAACCACTTTCGCTACCGAAGGCCGCTCGACCACATTCACCACCAGCGTGCCGCCATCGCGTTCCAGCGATATATCCTTGAAAAATCCGGTATTGAATAAAGCCCTGATCGCCGCGGCTTGCTTGTCTTCGGAAAAGGTTTCGCCAACATTAACCGGCAAATAGTTGTAGACGGTACCGGCGGAAATTCTTTGTAAGCCCTTGACCTGAATATCCTCAACTACAAAGCTGCTTGCATGAGCGGCCTTGCCGGACAGCATACTCAGCAACAGTATTTGTAATAGTGGGTTTTTCTTCACGCAGTCAACCATGGAAAATGAACAGGCGCGATTGTAACACGCTGTTTTCGGATTCCCGCGCCTTCAATGGTAAATACTCGTAAATACTGGCCGAAAAATTGCTTTCTTATTCAGTTTCAATTGCAAGGAAAAACAATTCAAAAAAAATTACAAAAATCCAATGCAAGCTATTGAAATAAAATATTTTTGATCAAAACATCAAGTCAACCAAACGTATCGGCAATCAAGTTCCGATAAACGGCTCGCGTGTAATCCGCTTCCGCAGCGGCAACTTGGGCATCGGCTCGCGCACTTACTCCACCGGCGCCTTTCACCGGCGCAATCGCATCGGCTGCATCCAGTTTGTAAACACCGGCCACGGAGATACCGTGGTCAGGCGCGATCAGGCTATAGCAGGTATTCAGCCAATGTGCTTCGGGGACGGGGGTCTGATTAAGCAAGCTCGTCACCGCCAGCGCACACGCTTTAGCTTCGGAATTAGCGGCAAAAGCAGACTTAGGGATAGGCGCATAATGCGCAGCGTCGCCAATGACATGGATAAAGTCGTCAAATAACGATTGGCCGGTCAGCGGCCGAACCGGACACCAACCGGTGCTATCGGCCAAGCCCTGCTGCAAAGCGATATACGCAGCCGTTTGCGGCGGAATGATGTTCAACACGTCGCCCCGGAATCGGTCGCCGAATTCGCTAGTCAGCACCCTATTCGGCTTATCCAGTTCAAGTAAAGGATTATCTGCCAAGCTATGCCACTCGATCAGGCTATTGGCGGTGCCGTAACCGTAATGCTTGGTCCAGCCGGCTTCGAATAGAGCCTGTTTGGAAAAGCTGCGTTTGGCATCGAGGATGAGTATTTTCGAACGCGGTTTATGCTGTTTCAGCCAATACGCCATCATACTGGCCCGCTCGTAAGGGCCGGGCGGACATCGATAAGGATCGGCAGGCACCGCTAGCAACACTACCCCACCGTCCGGCATGGCTTGCAGTTGCCGCGCCAGCATTAAGGTCTGCGGACCGGCCTGCCAAGCATGCGGAAATTGCTCCGCGGCGGCCTGATCGTAACCAGCCATCGCATCCCAGCGAAAATCGATGCCAGGCGACATGATTAACCTGTCATAGCTCACACTCTGCCCGCCGGCCAATCGCAATCGCCGTTGCCCAGCATCTAAACTGCTGACGCGATCAATTAACAGTTTGATTCCATATTTGTCTTGCAAAGCCTGGTAATCGACCGTCAACTGGTCGAGGCCCGCCAAACCGGCAAACAGCCAATTACTGCCGGGGCAAGTGATATATTTGGCTTTAGGTTCGATCAGCGTGACTTGAATATTCGCATCCAGCAAGCGCAGATATTTCGCCGCCGTCGCACCGCCAAAGCCACCACCGACCACTACGACATGCGCTTTGGCACCCGAAAAGAACGGCAATCCGCCACAACCGCTAAGAACACCAGCCCCAACTCCGGCAAAGCCTTGTAAAAAACGTCTGCGGGATAATCCGGTCATTAATGGCGACTCAAATACTCGGCAACCGCCGCCAGCTCGGTGTCGCTGTAACCTTTAGCCAAACGCGGCATCAATGTGGCCGGCCTTTTGTCGTATTTAAAATCCAGCAAGGCCTGCTGGATCTGCTGAGCGGATAAATTTTTTAGCGAAGGGATTGAGCTTTGGGCATCTAAGTTTGAATCGGTGTGACAATTCCAGCAATTAAAGGCCATTGCTCTCGCATCGATTTCAGCATAAGCCATCGAGCTCAATGCGCTGGCAAGCAACGCCGCCGAAACATAGCCCATGCGCTTCATGCCGCTTAAGCAAGCAGTTTCTGCCGAAACACTTCGTACAACAATACGCCAGCAGCCACCGATACGTTCAGGCTTTCCACCTGTCCAGCCATAGGAATTTTCACCAGAAAATCGCAATGCTGACGGGTCAGATGGCGCATGCCAGTACCTTCCGTACCCATCACCACCGCCAAAGGCATATCGAGTTCCATCTGAAACACAGTTTGTTCAGCTTCGCCGGCCGCGCCCATGATCCAGATATTCTGCTCTTTCAACCAGCGCAGAACTCTGGCCAGATTGGTGACCTGATACACCGGCACCGTTTCCGCTGCACCGCTGGCTACTTTACAAACCGTCGGCGTGATACCGGCGGCATTGTCTTTAGTGACGATCACGCCATGCGCACCCACGGCATCCGCGGTACGCAGACAAGCGCCGAGATTGTGCGGATCTTGCACTTGATCCAGCACCAGATAAAACGGCGTCTGGGTTAGCGCTTCAACATCTTGTTTGAGCTGGTCTTCGCTGCGCATCGCCGGCAATTCCACGGCCACCACAATCCCTTGATGATTTTTGCCGTCGGCCATCTTTTCCAGCTTTTTACGCTCGGTTTTTTCCGGATTGATTCCCAGCTTGACGAGATCGTCTATCACTTGCTTCAGGCGCACATCCTGGCGTTGACTATCCACCCAGGCTCGGCGAATTTTCTGCGGTGAATAATCCAGCGCGGCTTGCACCGCGTGAATACCAAACAATTGGGTTAAATTCATGAGCGACGGCGTTTTTTGGCTTTTGGCTTACTTGAGGATTTTTTATCTTTATTCGACTTCGTCGCTTTAGCGCTGGCTTCGGCTTTTTTGCGGCCCGAAGAGGATTTGGTCTTAGCGATTTTTTTACCTGATTGTAGCAACTCAAAATCGATTTTCTTGTCGTCCAGATTAACCCGCACCACGCGAATTTTCACCATATCGCCCAAGCGGTAACGTACGCCGGTACGCTCGCCGTACAACTGATGTTTACTGGCGTCGAAGGCAAAATAATCCTGTACCAGGGAGGCGATATGCACCAAGCCTTCCACGTAAATCGATTGCAATTCAACGAAAAAGCCAAAACCGGTCACGGCGGAAATCACGCCGTCGAACTCTTCGCCGATCTTGTCCATCATGTATTCGCATTTCAGCCAGCTCACCACATCGCGGGTGGCGTCGTCGGCTCGGCGCTCGTTCGCCGAACAATGCTCACCCAACAACACCATGTCAGGATGCGTGTAATAAAAACTATCAACCGACTTACCGGCCAGACAATGCCTGATCGCCCTATGCACCAGCAAATCAGGATAGCGCCGGATCGGCGAAGTAAAGTGCGCATAGGCATCCAGCGCCAAGCCAAAATGGCCTTTGGTTTCCGGGCTGTAAACGGCTTGCGACATGGAGCGCAGCAAAATCGTCTGAATCAAATGCGCGTCGGGACGTTCCTTTACCGACTCCAGCAGATGCATGTAATCCAATGGCGTGGGTTGAGCCTTACCACCCAGAAATAAACCCAGTTCGCCTAGAAAGGTTTTCAGTGCCAGTAATTTTTCCGGGCCGGGGCCATCGTGGATCCGCAGCAGGCGCGGCATTTTTTTCTTGTTCAGAAACTTCGCCGCTGCCGTGTTGGCGGTAATCATAAATTCTTCGATCAGCTTATGGGCATCGTTGCGCTGCAAAGGCACGATTTCAGCGATTTTGCGCTCCGGCCCAAAGACGATTTTGGTCTCCTGGGTGTCGAAATCCATCGCCCCGCGCAACTCGCGCTGCTTACGCATCACCTTGTACAAGTCGTACAGAGTCTGTAAATGTGGCAGCAAAGCGGCGTGTTTTTTTGCCAACTTCTGATCGCCATCCACCAGCATTTTTGCTACGTCGGTATAGGTCAAACGCGCATGGGAGCGCATCACAGCTTCAAAAAACCGGGAACGCAGGACATTACCTTCTTCGTTGATCAGTAATTCGCAGACCATGCATAAACGATCCACTTCCGGGTTCAACGAACACAATCCGTTAGACAGTATCTCCGGCAGCATCGGAATGACTTTTTCCGGAAAATATACAGAAGTACTGCGGTTTTTGGCTTCGGCATCCAAGGCCGTATCGACTTTTACATAATGTGAGACGTCGGCAATCGCTACCAATAATTTCCAGCCTTTCGGGGTTTTTTGCGCGTAGACAGCATCGTCGAAATCCCGGGCATCTTCGCCGTCTATGGTGACCAAGGGCAACTTGCGAATATCTTCCCTGCCCTGCTTGGCGGACTCGGGCACTTGCGGCGTGAGTTCCTTGATTTCTTCCAGTAACTGGTCCGGCCACTGATTGGGCAAATCGTGAGAGCGAATCGCCATTTCGATTTCCATGCCCGGCGCCATATGCGCGCCCAGTACTTCGATGATGCGGCCCAAGGGCTGGCAATGCTGGCTAGGTTGCTGAATTATCTCTGCGACCACGATCTGGCCTTGTTTGGCATGGCCGACGTCTTCCTTGGCAATCAGTACTTCGTGGGCAATCTTTTTGTTATCCGGCACCACATAAGCCACGCGGCCCTCGGTAAAAAACCGACCGACCACTTGATGCGTATTGCGTTCGCTGATTTCAATCACTGCCGCTTCGCGACGGCCGCGTCTATCAATGCCGGCCACGCGCGCGATGACTCGGTCATTAGGCATCAGCGGCTTCATTTCCCGCGGCGACAAAAACAGGTCTTCGCTACCGTCATCGGGTTTCAAGAAACCGAAGCCTTCCGGATGGCCAAGCACCCGTCCGGCGATAGTGTTGCCGCCGGAGCCCAAGCAATATTTTTGCCGGCTGTTAAAACTTAGCTGGCCGTCGCGCTCCATGGCGCGCAGCCTGCGGCGCAGCGCCTCCAGGGCATCAGGTGTTTCCAGGGCAAATTGTTGGGCGATTTGTTGGCGGCGTAGCGGCTTGCCGGCTTCTTGAATAAGCTGGAGAATCAGCTCGCGACTGGGGATGGGATTCTCGTATTTTTCGGCCTCACGCTGGGCGTGCGGATCGACGAGGGCGTTAAAATCAGATGTCTGATCGGTATTTGCTGTCATTGAGTCTGTTTGCTGGGTTCTGCCGCCTGTTCCCTGTCGGAACCGGGCGGCAATCGTCTTTGTTATATAAAATCATAGCCTTTCTTCTTGTTCTGCGTGGGAACGACGTCGTCCAGAATACGCCGGCATTCGAACTGCCAATAGCCCAAGCCGATATTTCTACGGCCGTTCAAAATAATGGGAAAATTCTCATGCCCCATGAACATTCGCAATAAATCGCCGTCTTTCAAGCGAAAAGAATCCATGATGATAAAGCTCTTTTCGCCTTCATTATCTCTTATGCCATAGATCAAGGCTTTCTTGCGCTCCGCATCGGTATCCGCCTCCAGCGCCTGATAAGCCACAGGGAAAGCTTGCGCGGCGATGACCATCACCTCGAATATCAGCTTGGAATCCTGCTTGGGGAGCAGTATTTTGCAAACCACGCCGAGCGAACGTTGTTGCGGCATCGCGTCTATCTTACGAAAACTCACCAAGCTACCGATAGACAGCACGCCTTCCTTGTGGAAATTACAGGACAATGCGCGTTCGGAGTCAGTCTCGGCCCGTATTTCCAGACCGGTTTCCAGACCGGGTCTACCGGTTTCCAATAGATCATAGGTCGTTTCCAAACCAATAGCCACATATCTATCCAGCCTATCGGCAAAATAGACCGTCCCTTGCGGCTCCTTCCCTTGCCAGCGCTGCATCAGATAGTCGAACAGTTCCGCCGAGAGCTTTTGATGATTATTCTTATCGACTTCCAGCGAACTAAAACGCGCCTCCTCCTTGCTGCACAGTTTGTCCGCCTGTTTGATGACTTTACCCAACTTGGTCAGATTCAGGTAAAGCATGGCCGAATCCGACCGGCGATCCGTCTGTGTGCCGCCGAGCAAAAAAGCCGGCGGCAGGTCTTCGTCCATTAAAATCGCGCATTGCACGGCTTGTTCGGCTACCGGTTTGGTTTCGATTTGCAGAAAATCGCTGATTTTCTCGAGAAACTCATAAACCAGTTGAAACTCTTTCTGCATCAAGCCGGATGGATAAGCCAAACTTAACAGCAATATTTGTTTATAGCTGTCTTCGACTGACGACAGTTTACTGAATATACCGCCCTGGTCGGCCACCTTGGAGCCCGCCTTATCCAACTTCACGGCGAGTTTATACAACGAGTGCAAATCGATCCAGATCCAATCCGGCACCGGATAGCTCATCATGTAGTGACTTATCACGATGCGGCTCAAGCCCCGGATAGTCCGCTGTATCGCCAAGGCCGTGGATTTACCCTGCAACCAACCAATTTCTCGGCGGGTCAAATCCTTGACCACACTCCAATAGCCGATGGTAAATTGTCTTTCGATTGCACAGGCCAAGCCGAATATTTTTTTTTCGCTTTCGCCCTTTGGGAAACCGAACTTGATTAACCGCGAGCGCAAATAATCGTCGATCAAGTAGAAGCTGTCTCTGAGTAACTCCAATGCATGCAAGCGCTTTGCCGCCGGCATTTCCACCGAAATTAATTCACCTAACAACTCGTAAAACAAACGGGCGGCCAGACCGGGATTGGCAGTCGGCAGTTCCGTAATCCATTGCCGTAGCGCATCGTCGGTAAACGACGCCGACAATTGGGGATCATTTTTTTGCTGGGGTATGACCAGAAAAAACGAGTTTTTCACAGAGCATCCATTATTGATGAACGTGCTGCGAATCGCTCACTATTCAGGATGACATCCCAATAGGCGACAAAACCAACAGCGCGCTGTGTTGCTAAGCCCTCAACCATTGCCTAGAACAACCCTTCATCGTCTACCATCAAATTTTGCAAGGCATTCACATCCTTTCTGAGTTGCTTCCTTGCCAACAACTTGGTTTGCACGCGCTCAGGAAGCTCGGTAAAAATCAGCACCTGATTGGCTACCAGTAAATCCACCAAATCGTCTATGACCCTGACCATGTCGTTATCGGTAGCTGACAAGGCTTCCCTTGCCTTATCACTTGGGACCTGCTGCAAGAATGCAACTACTTCAGGGTGGTCGACATCGAGCCACTCATCGCTACTGTCGCACAGTTGCACGATTGCCCCTGTCTGATCGCGGACTACAAACGGCACGGGTCACCTACCATCGACATAATCAGCAAAATCCCAGACCTTATCGGTAAGCAACGGCAACGCAAAAACCGATCATCTAGGTGAGATAGTCAAAGCGCCCAAGGTCACGCCAATGTCTATACCACGACCCTTGCCGGACAGCGCCAAAGAAATTTCGCCTCGGGTTAACAATTGCCCGTCTATCGATTTAGTGGCACCGGCATGGCCTTCGAAGGCGACAAAGCTGCCGTAGATTTCATTCAGATTTCTAACTTCGGAAAACACCCCGGTCCCCTCGATTTCCGATTTACCGATGGTAAAACCTATGCTCTTGGACGCCAGTGCAACTTGCGCCCGCTGTCCGTTACTGCAGCTGATATTACCCAGGCCATCGTATTGCTTATAAACGAGTGACCAACCGCTCAACTTGTAAGTCATCGTGCAGGATGTTAGCGATTGCGCAGCCGCCGGAGACACGAAAAACAGTCCGCCTAGGCTTAGAGCCAACAGTGGAATAAATCGAAAAAACTGGGTTGACATTAGAATCTCCATTTTTATAAAACCTTAAATACAAATCGATGCGCCACTATCGCTGCGTAAACGCCATTATATTACAAACAGTGTAAGCTTCCGT
>Ga0123389_122982_pt1 | contig 9980 bp, 9 predicted proteins | sample T0HHNH4metaT_FD_89917 | JGI IMG/M metagenome (GOLD analysis project Ga0123389, IMG submission 89917) | Methane-oxidizing artificial microbial communities from Washington, USA to study methane cycling - T0-HHNH4 metaT (Metagenome... | ecosystem: Engineered > Modeled > Simulated communities...
CCTTTTATCTTTGCGGGGAAGCTTGTGGATAACGGAAAAATCATGGTTTTTTTGATGAATGCAGAGAAAAACTACTCTGTTGTAACGGGCGATATTTTAGAAGAGGTTTGGCAGGTGAAGTCGATTGTCCCACCCATGATGACAATCAGATATCTACCATTAAAAATTGATACGCAGTTGCCAATTGGAGCATTAAGTTGAGTTTATATTTATTTCAAACTTTAAAAATCACCAGAAATCACGCATCTATTTTGCTATCGGCTATATTGATGGCAAGCTGCACGACACTGAATAGCCATCAAGACAGCTTCATTCAAGGCAGCGCAGAGTATGAATCTGCCAGGCAATTAATTAGTAGCGGAAATACGGAAGCGGGAATCAATAAACTCAAGCAACTAACTGAGCTGTATCCCGATAATCCGCAATATCGCAGCATGCTGAAAGTGCAGCAGGATCTGCAAATAGCGGGCTTGCTTAAGCGCGCCGATACGCAAGTACAGCAAGGTTTATTTGGCGATGCGGAATTAAATTTTAGGCAAATTTTAGTGTTAAGTCCTAACAATCAACGCGCAGAAGATGGCTTGATTAAGCTGAATCTAGCGCAAAACCATGCCATGATGCTGGCGAACGCGCAGACTGCTTTTGATAAGAATGATGATGATACCGCGCAGAATTTGTTAAGAGCCATTTTGGCTGAAAATGCAAATCAAGAGCCAGCCAGAGCATTATTCGAAAAAATAGAAAACAGGCGCAGCGCCAAAATAAATGCGGTGCCACAACTTAAATCGGCTTTTAAAAAACCCATCACGCTAGAATTTAAGAATGTGCCGATTAAGTCGGTATTCGAATTTATTGGCAAGGCAGCCAATATCAATTTTTCATATGATCGAGAGTTAAGTGCAGATCAACCAACCAGTATTTTCGTGCGCAATATTTCAATTGAAGATGCGATTCAAGTCATCTTAACCACCAATCAATTAAGTAAAAAAATATTGAACGACAATACTTTGCTGATTTACCCAGTGAGCCGTAGCCAGGAATATCAAGAGCTGTTTGTGCGCAGTTTTTATTTGAATAGCATGGATGCTAAACGCGCCATGAATATGATTAAAACCGTGGTTAAGTCTAAAGATATTTACATCGATGAAAAACTGAACACATTGGTGATGCGCGACACTGCTGAAGCGATCCAAGTAGCTGAAAAACTGATCGCTTCTCAAGATATGATTGAGCCGGAAGTGATGCTTGAGGTTGAGGTGATGGAGGTCAATCGAAAAAGTTTAGAAAATATCGGTGTACGTTATCCATCGCAGATTGGTTTGGGCGTACAAGGTAACTCGACAAACAATGGTGTAACAACACCGACGCCTGGTAGGTTAACACTTGCAGAGCTTAAGAATTTCAATTCTGGTCTGGGTGTATTTACCATTAGTGACCCTGCGCTGGTATTGAATCTACTGCAGCAAGATACCGATACTAATCTACTGGCGAATCCTCAGATTCGCGTCAAAAATCGTGTAAAAGCCAAGATTCACGTCGGCGATAAAATACCAATATTGACCAGCGTGGCAAATGCGACAGGTTTTGTTTCGCAAACAGTCAGTTATATCGATGTTGGTATAAAACTGGATGTTGAGCCAACCATTCTGCTGCAAGATCAAGTCAGCATAAAAGTCGGCTTAGAAGTCAGCAATGTGACTGACCAAGTCAGAACGGATTCTGGCGTATTGGCTTACACCATCGGTAGTCGTAACGCTAATACCACACTGCAATTAAAAAATGGCGAAACCCAGATACTGGCAGGTTTGTTTAGGGACGATAGCCAGAATATTTCCAACAAAGTACCTGGTTTATCTAAGTTGCCATTTATTGGCAGGCTATTTACCGATAGGAATAACGATAAACGCAAAAATGAGATTGTGTTACTGATCACACCACGCATTCTGCACAATATTGCGCCAGCAAATGCGGTTTACACCAGCTTTCCATCAGGCATTAATCATGGGGCGACTGGTCGCGCTGGTAAGCAAGCTGAATCGACTGCGCCAGCTAGTCAAACAATAGAGGTGCCTGTCAAAACACCGCAAAATATACAGAATGAGCGCAGCCAAGTCGATCAAGGTTTTGCCAATCAATTGATGCAACCGCCAGTTGAATATGAGGATTCCAGCAAGATAAAAGAGGATCCTTAATGCTTAAAAAACCTCAAAAAATGGCTGGATTTACATTGATTGAACTGCTGGTTTCATTGGTTTTATTAGCCATGTTGATTTCTGCCGCCGCGCCATTGATGCAGCTAACCGCCAAACGAAATAAAGAGCAGGAACTTAAAAAATCACTGTGGCAGATTCGTGATGCGATTGATGCATATAAACAGGCATCGGATGATGGCTTAATCAAAAAGTCTGCTGATGATTCGGGCTATCCAGAATCCTTACAGCAATTGGTGATTGGTGTTGAAAACATTCAGGACCCGAAAAAACGTAAGGTCTATTTTATGCGCAGTATTCCGCGTGATCCGTTTGCAACAGATCCAGAGTTGTCAGCAGAAGAAACATGGGCGCATCGCAGTTACAGGAGTTCTTTCGAAACGCCAGAAGCGGGAGAGGATGTGTATGACATACATTCACTTTCTAATGAAATTGGCATTAACCAACAAGCCTATAGCGAATGGTAATGAACAATATCACTTTTAAAACTAGCTATCTAAACAACAGCGCTTTGAAAAAAGGCTTTACGTTGATCGAAATATTAGTCGTGTTGGCTATTATTGCCACATTGTTAAGCCTTGTTGCGCCAAGATATTTTGATGTGATTAGCCAATCTAAAGAAACAACGCTTAAACACGATTTAATCACAATGCGTGATGCGATTGATAAGTTCTACAGTGACAGAAATGTGTATCCAGAATCGCTAGAAGAGCTAGTGCAATTTAAATATCTTCGCGCCATTCCAGAGGACCCGATTACTGAAAGCGCGACGACTTGGATACAAGTACCTCCTTCTGATGTAGAAGCTAAAGGTTCTTTATATGATATCTATAGCGGCGCAACTGAAATTGCCTCAGATGGGAGTCAATATGCAGACTGGTAAAAACATGCCTAAACAAACAGGGTTCATATTGCTAGGTTTGCTGGTGCTCATAGTCATTGCTGGCTTTGCATTGACGCAAGCCAGTACGAAATGGAGTGACGCGAGAAAGCGTGAAAGAGAACAAGAGCTACTCAAAGTAGGCGATGTAATCAGGAAGGCGATTGGCAGTTATTACAATCAAACACCTGGCGTAGTAAAAGAATATCCACCAAATCTGGAAGCGTTGCTGAAAGACAATCGCCTACCCGTGCCCAAGCGTTATTTACGCAAAATATATATAGACCCAGTCACGCAGAGAGAAGGCTGGGGAATCGTTGAAGCGCCCAGCGGAGGGATTATGGGCGTTTATAGCTTATCAGCGGATGTGCCCTATAAAACTAAAGGATTTCGACCAATTTACAAGCACTTTGAAAACAAGAAGTATTATGGTGAATGGTATTTTGCCTATGTTGAATTGCCTGTTCCGCAGTAGGTGATGGTGAATTTTTAAAGATAACAAGTTAAATTTTAAATGCTAAAAAATAATAATTATGACTAAAACTCAAATGCATCTAGCAGATATAGACATTTCACAAATCATCAATGAAGTTAAAAAGAATGGATTTTATACTTCATTTTGCGAAGATTTAGTGAATGGTGTGGGCAATCATAACGAATTGATTCTGCTGATTAAAATGATCGCCAAAAGTGCTAATTTAAAAGTCAGCTTTAATGCGACAGAAAGTGTTTGTATATTTGAAGATTTAGCTACTTAGATAGAAAACTTACCTGATTTCAGCAGCCATTATAGATTTCTACATCTAATTTTTAATCCACTCCGTTCACGATAGCCACTAATTTATTATTTGTGAGTTTAGCTTTGTCAGTTGGCTTCAATTTTGATTTATTCTAAACCGTAACTTCTCTTAACTTAATGCAGGCTTAAGAGCCTTAAGTTGCTCTCTTCATATCTACATCGGGGCAGTAGGTGATAGGTTAATTTTCTTTTCTTAACCCTTTATTTTGAGTTTAAAATAGAAAATGCAGTAGTGGCTTTTCCATAGATACGAGTGTAGTTTCAATGTACAATGGATTATATAAGTGGATAACTAGCAATAAAACAGAATTTAATTGCATGTAATTTATTGAGTTATATAAATATTTTTTATTGGTGCCCAAAAGAGGACTCGAACCTCCACATCTTTCGATACAGGTATCTGAAACCTGCGCGTCTACCAATTCCGCCATCTGGGCATAGTCACTTAAAGAATGGTCACTTAATAGTGAATAATGCGCCAAATTTTATAGGAAGCAATTAACTTGTCAATTAAAAAAAAAGACACTCAATCAAAGCCGCAGTCTAGTCAGCGAGGTAGTGATCCTCATGCAAGTCGCGAAGCGGCGCAGTATGAAGCGCCCTTACCAAGCCGTGAGTTGGTGTTGCAGATATTGTCTGATCAAGGTGTTCCACTGAGTAATGAACAAATTTATATCTTGTTGGATATTGATGATAGTGAACGGGATAATTTTAATCGACGTTTGAATGCAATGGAGCGTGAAGGTCAAATCATGCGCAACCGGAAAGGTGCGTTGTGTTTGGCAGACAAAATTCACTTGATTGCAGGTAAAGTACTTGGGCATCCAGATGGCTTTGGTTTTTTAGTGCCGGATGACAAAACAAAACACCCAGAAGATCTATTTTTAGGTCCGCGTGAGATGGCGCAAGTAATGCATGGTGACCGTGCGATGGTACGCATGGCTGGACTGGATAGAAAAGGTCGGCCAGAAGGCAAGATTGTCGAAGTGCTGGAGCGCAGTACTAAAACCTTGGTAGGTCGCATTGTACGTGGCACAGGGGTGACGATTGTTGCGGCAGAAGATAAGCGCATCAACCAAGATATTCTGATTCCTTATCATTTAGACATGGGCGCAAAACCTGGCCAGGTCGTAATGGTGGAATTGACTGAACAGCCAAGTTCCCACGCGCACCCGATGGGTAAAGTGGTGCAGATTTTAGGTAACTATGCCGATAGCGGTATGGAAATCGAAATTGCATTAAGAAAACACAAGCTGCCACATGAATTTTCTCCGGCAGCACTAAGCCAAGCAGAGCGCATTCCTAAATTAGTGCAAGCGGCCGATTATAAAGACCGTATTGATTTGCGCGAGTTAGCTTTAATTACCATTGATGGCGAAACGGCGCGTGATTTCGATGATGCGGTATTTGCTGAACCATTGAATGCAGATAAACCAAGCTTGGGTTGGCGTTTAGTTGTCGCGATTGCCGATGTGAGTTTTTATGTAAAGCCTGACGATGCGCTGGATAAAGATGCGTTTGAGCGCGGTAATTCGGTGTATTTCCCACGTCGCGTGATTCCAATGTTGCCAGAAGCGCTGTCAAATGGTTTGTGTTCACTTAACCCTGATGTAGAGCGGCTTTGCATGATATGCGATATGCAAATCGATACCGATGGCGTGGTGCAAAAATACCAGTTTTATCCATCAGTGATGCGTTCGAAAGCGCGTATGACTTACACAAAAGTCGCTGATATGTTGCAAAATCCAGATGGAGATGTGGCTAAAGAATATAGCCATATCATGCCGCATGTGCAAAATCTGTACAGTTTATTTAAGTTAATGCTCAATCAACGTGAAAAACGCGGTGCGATTGAGTTTGAATCGACTGAAACGATGATGGTTTTTGATGACAACGGCAAAATTGAACGTATCGTGCCGACTGGCCGTAATGATGCGCATAAATTGATTGAAGAGTGCATGCTGGCCGCAAACGTATGCGCAGCGGATTTCTTACACAAAAACGAACAAGCCGCACTTTATCGTATTCATGAAGGGCCAACGCCAGAAAAACTAGAAGCTTTGCGCACTTTTATGGCGGAAGTCGGTTTTGGCGTCACGGGTGGCGATAAGCCACATGCCAAAGATTATGGCAAGTTGATGAATCAAATTAAACAGCGCCCAGACGCACAATTGCTGCAAACAGTTTTGTTAAGGTCTATGCAGCAAGCGGTTTACAGTCCCGACAATGTTGGCCATTTTGGTTTGGCTTATGAGGCTTATGCACACTTTACTTCGCCGATCAGACGTTATCCCGACTTGCTGATTCATCGCGCGATTAAAGCGGTGGTTAAAGGTGAAAAGTACAAAGCGAAAGACTGGAATTCGTTAGGCACGCATTGTTCGATGACTGAACGTCGCGCAGATGAAGCGACACGCGATGTGACCAACTGGCTGAAATGCTATTACATGCAAGATAAAATTGGTGAAGTGTATGAAGGCACAGTGGCTGGTGTCACCAGTTTTGGCTTATTCGTCGCGTTAGATGGAGTTTACGTAGAAGGTTTGGTGCACGTGACTGAACTAGGCAACGATTACTTTAATTACGACAAAGCGCGCCATGAAATGTTAGGTGAGCGGACTGGTGCAAGATATAGACTGGGTGACAGGCTGACGGTAAAAGTCGCGCGGGTAGATTTGGAAACCAGTAAAATTGATTTTACTTTGGAGACTGGCGCAGGAAAAACAGCCAAGGAAACACAGTCTAAAACACAATCCCAAGCGCCGTCTAACAATCAAAGTAAGGTTTTTAACAAACCTTTGAGTGTTAATAAATCTAAATTTTCAGATGAGTTTAAAGGGGATTTTAAGCCGATGAGCACACGTGCACTTGAAAAAGCGAAAAAAGACCGTTCTGGTGCAAAAAAAGCCATTAAATCTTCACCTAAATCAGGTGTTAAGTCGGGTTCTAAGTCCGTATCAAAACCCAGTTCAAAACCAGTTTCCAAAAATAGAAACACACAAAATAAAGGTAAGCGATAGCAATGTCAGATTCACGTATTTTATTTGGTTTTCATGCCGTTTTAAGCCGTATGCGCCAGCATGCAACTAGTATCGAAGAGATTTTGATCGATCGTGATCGTATCGATGCGCGCATGAAAGATCTGCTGAAAATGGCAGAAGCGTCCAACGTGCGCACCATGCAGGTTGACCGTAATCGCTTGGATGGCCTGGCCGGCATGAATGGCCGCCATCAAGGTGTGATTGCACGCGTGGTCGATACGCCCATTCCTTACAAAGATATTCACGATATTTTAGAGTCCGACTTAACTGAAGCGCCATTCTTTTTGGTGCTAGATGGTGTCGAAGATCCACATAATTTGGGCGCTTGTTTACGTGTGGCTGATGCAATGGGTGTGCACGCCGTAATCGCACCAAAAGACCGTGCCGTTGGGTTGAATGCAACCGTACGTAAAGTGGCCTGTGGCGCGGCTGAGACAGTGCCTTTTATTGCGGTGACAAATTTGGCGCGTACTTTGCGTGAATTAAAAGATGCTGGTGTGTTTATTGTGGGTACCGCGATGGAAGCACCAAAAGGCATGGATGCGCCTACTAATTTGCTTGATACTAAGTTAGATGGGCCAATTGCGTTGGTATTAGGCGCAGAAGGTGATGGTATTCGCCGTTTAACGGCAGAGACTTGCGATGCCTTAGTGACTATTCCGATGTTTGGCAGTGTGGAAAGCCTGAATGTTAGTGTGGCAAGTGGAATTTGCTTATATGAAGTTCGTCGTCAGCGTAGTCTGCAAGCCAGCACCGTCTAAAATAACCTCAAAAATAAATCCAAGTACGCTTGAATTAGGCCTTAAGCTAATTTAAGTGTGCTTAAGGTTCTTTTGCGTATGGTTTTTAGTAAGTCTGCATTTTCAATCAGTGATTCACCGTAACTCGGTACAAGTTGCTGCATTTTTTGTTGCCAAGCAGGCGTTTTTAGTTGAGCGGAAAAGCAACGTTCAAGCACATCAATCATCGCTTGCACGCTGACAGAAGCACCAGGTGACGCGCCGAGTAAAGCCGCGAGTGAGCCATCTTGGGCAGCAACAATTTCAGTGCCAAATTCCAATTTCCCCATTTTTTCATCACATTTTTTGATGATTTGCACACGCTGACCAGCATTGGCAAGTTGCCAATCTTCAGATTTAGCCTGAGGTAAAAATTCGCGCAAAGCGCGCATGCGCTGTTCATGCGTTTGAAATACTTCGCCTACTAAATATTTGGTTAAAGCCATATTGTGCTTGCCCGCGCCCAACATGGCTTTTAGGTTATTCTGTTTAACGGATTTGGCTAAATCAAGCCTTGAGCCTTGTTTAAGAAACTTGGTAGTAAAACCAGCAAATGGGCCAAAAAGTAACGCTAATTTACCGTTAATTGTACGCGTATCTAAATGCGGCACAGACATCGGCGGCGCGCCTACAGCTGCTTTGCCATAGACTTTTACTTGGTGCTGTTTAATCACATCTGGATTGCTGCAAATAAGCCATTGTCCGCTGACTGGGAATCCGCCATAGCCAGTACTTTCGGCTATATTCGCTTTTTGCAACAAAGGTAATGCGCCACCGCCAGCACCTAAAAATACAAATTTGGCATTGATGGTTTGTGTGTGTTTGGTCGATTTATTGATTAACGCGACATGCCACTCATCACTGATTTTTTTGAGTTTTTTTACGCGGGTATTATTCAATAAGCTAAAGTTTTTTAAAGATTTTAGTTTAGTCACCAACTGCCGCGTTAAAGCACCAAAGTCAATATCAGAGCCATGTGCAACGTAAGTTGCGGCCAATTTGTCATTTGGATTGCGATTAGCCATCATCAATGGCATCCAAGTATTTAGCTGGTCTTTATCTTCACTGTATTGCATCTCTGCAAATAAATGATGTTGATTTAACAAAGCAAAACGCCGCTTTAAAAAGTTGACGTTTTCATCACGCGTGACAAAACTTAAATGCGGTGTTTTATTGATAAATTGTGTAGGCGAGGGCAGTGTGTTGGTTTCTACTAAATAGGACCAAAGTTGCAATGAAACCTCAAATGCTGCATTGATTTCCAATGCGCGCTTGATGGAAATAGAGCCATCAACTGCTTGTGGTGTGTAATTGAGCTCACAATAACCTGCGTGGCCTGTTCCTGCATTATTGAGCGCATCAGAGCTTTCTAATGCAATATCATCTAGCTGTTCCACCATGGTAATGCTGAGTGATGGGTCAAGTTGTTGCAATAAAGTGCCTAGAGTGGCGCTCATGATCCCGCCGCCCACTAACAAAACATCGGTTTCAACTGGCTTCATAATGGTTTAGATAGAGTTGTGATTGCAAATATGTGCGAGCCGACTATTAACGATAAAAAAGCCAGAGTAACTGGCTTTCGAATTCGATCATTTCAATTGATATGAAATTAATAGGTACGTCTTTTAGGCGGGCTGTAAGCTTGTTTTGATTCAATATGCCTAAATGTAATACGACCATTATTAATATCATAAGGCGAAAGCTCTAGCACCACTTTATCACCAGCCAAAATGCGGATATGATTTTTGCGCATTTTCCCGCCAGTATAGGCAATTAACTTATGGCCATTTTCTAGCGTAACGCGATAACGTGAGTCAGGTAGAATTTCATCTACCACACCATTCATTTCAATTAATTCTTCTTTAGCCAAATATACACTCCAATAAAATTTGCAATCAACATTTTAAGACCCATATAAAGAATTAACTGTATTTGCAAATTCACTTATAAATTCTGAAACAAGTTTTGGGAATAGTGGCGAATTAACAACAAAATCTCTACGTTATCACCACTTTAACGCACGCGGAGTATAGTCTTACCTAGTAAAATTAGCAATCAATATAGCTAAAACAAGTAATCAAATAGACCAAATAAGCGATTATGCGAGCGCAATTTTTTTAAGAGGGCTGAAAATAGTTTGAAATAATGCTTGACAGAATCTCAACATGTACGTAAAAAGCACTTTAGGCGTTTGAATTTTTAATTTGTTGAGTTTTCGAGACTAGTAATATTTTAAAAACCCAAACTTTTAGGGTGCCTCCCTTTTTTAAA
>Ga0123389_181805_pt1 | contig 9931 bp, 10 predicted proteins | sample T0HHNH4metaT_FD_89917 | JGI IMG/M metagenome (GOLD analysis project Ga0123389, IMG submission 89917) | Methane-oxidizing artificial microbial communities from Washington, USA to study methane cycling - T0-HHNH4 metaT (Metagenome... | ecosystem: Engineered > Modeled > Simulated communities...
CAACGGAACACCGAACCTGTAATGCAGCTGGGCATGGCCGGAGTGCGCGGTGACCGGCAATGCAAACGCAAAAATCAAAGCGCCGGCAGCAGCGGCAAATGCACTTATGTCCAGCTTGCGAAGCGCATAGTAAGCAGCCAGGTAGTTAGCAAAATAGCCGAACAGATACCATATCTGGAACGCTGTATCTGCCTGGCCAGTGATCGCCCGCGGAAGCAGGTAGGCCGGTGAGGAGCCGAAGTGGTTGTCACTGAAACCCAGGACATAGGGAAAAGGATAAAAGAAACTTAAATGCACCAGTGAAGGCGATTTTCCCTGAATATACCGGTAAATATTTTCCAGGAAATAATTGTTCAGCCGGCCATCGCCTATATCGCCCGGCATCAGCAGCATATGGTCGAGCTCGGCGTAAGGCACGGCAAGGAACGCAAGCGCAAAAAAACCCCAGAAAAAGGCTGATTTCCTGATTAATTGCACATGATTAGCCGGCATGCTTCCAATGCTTTTTCAATAGGTCATATTGTGGATTCATATCGTGAATTTCGCTCATCCGGGGTTCATGCTGATGAAGCCCGGGCAACCCCTGTAAAACCTGGACTCCACCTTGCTGCCTGCCGGCCTATCGGCATGCGTAATCAGTTTCCGGTACGCTGTTCTTAAATGGATTGGTCAGGTCATCCGTATATTGCCCCATCAGTAAGCGCTGCTTTGGCAGCAGGTTCTGGCGGAATGCCCGGCTGAACGATGCGATCTTTTTACCTTTTTCAGTCAGCGTTACGCACCCATGTTCGATCCGGATCGTACCCGAGGCCAACTGTTCAGTCAGCCTCACATCCACCAGACGGTGCTCTTTGACATACTCTTTGGTAAAAACCTGCTCAAAGCTGTCAAGCCTGATCCCGCCGCCCCGCTGCTGCAGTTTCTCCAGTATATAAAACGACAGCGAACGGTCAATGACCGTAGGTACCGAAATAGCAAACGCGTAACCTGCAAGCAACCAGATAATCACCAGCTGCGTTTTCTCAAAATGGTTGAATCGCTGAAAACCGCTGGCGGTGAACAGGATGACGCCGGCAAGCAACGCTGCCAGCAAGGCGTCAGCGATTGCCGCATAGAAAACGACATCGACACTGAAATAGCGGATGTGTACGTAGTAAATGAGCAGCAGCAAGGTGATAAACACAAGCGTTGCCATAGCGGCATGTATCAGTTTCATACGTTGAATACCAGTTTTTTGTTGCCGAAATAGCTCAGCGACACCTGAAAGGCCGTGGCAATCAGGAACCCTGCCCGGTAGTCGAATCCCAGCCAGTCTGTCCACACCAGCAGCACAGACCCATGCACGAGGGCGATTGCCGCATACAGGCTGCTGAATTTCAATGCCTGGGGCAACATGGCTTCATCGGTGCGGTTAAAGACAAAATAACGGCTGCCGAGAAAAGACGCTGCAATGCCAACCATTGCCGCAGCCAGGTTGGCCGCGCCGGCAGACTGCATGCCAAGCGCATGCAGGTTATACGAAAGTGCGCCATAATGCACCGCAGTTGCGACAAGGCCGTTGATGGCATAACGCATCAATTCTTTAGCGTGACTGTTCATGCCTGATGCACACCATTATCTGTTTCGGTAACGCTCGCAATAAAATCCTGATAGGCCAGCGCCGTCGTGACGGTGCCGCTGCGGATCACACCGGTCAGCATCAATGTCATCAGCGCCAGCGCGCCGGTTTGCAGCAGCATTAAAACCAGTATGCCAAGGGCTACTGAGAACCAGCCCGGTGTTGAGAACCCAAGCAGTTTGAGTATGATCGCAGCAACAGCGCCAATCACGGAAAACGCGGCAATCACGGCACAGGCGATGCCCACGCGCACAAGCACATCCTCCGCAAACACCATCAAGCCTTTGAATCCATGCAGCACCAGGCCGACAAAGTTCATTTTCGATTGCCCGGCATAACGCTCCCCGCGATCCAGCGGGCAAACTGCGGTACGCAGTTTTGAGGCCAGCACGGCGCCTGCAATATGAATCGACAGTTCCTGCATCGCCACCAGCCGCTTCACGGAACTGGCTTTAAGCGCCATAAAGTTACCGAAGCTGATGGCGCGGCCGGTCATCATGCTGAAAAACACCTTATACACCGCATAAAAAGCTTTGAAACGGAAAGTTTCCACGCGGCTTTTGCGTTGCGCCACCACCAGGTCAATGTCATCGGCTTCAAGCTGCTCAAGCAAACTGGTGATGGTGGCAGGTACGTCTTCACCATCCGAATCCATGACCACCACACGCTGCCCGGGCTGTATATACTCCGAAACATAACCGAGACCGATCGCAATTGCGCGCTGGTGGCCTACATTACGCCGCAGTTTCAGCACCACGCCATCAACACCCGACTGCTCGAGGCTGGCGATATCCAAAGGCTGCTTCACCGAACCATCATCCACCGCCACGACGAAAACATCGCCCTTGAACTGAACCGACAGCTCCCTGAACAAGCGGCTGCTGGCTTCAACATCTTCATAAACAGGCGTCACGACTATCAGGTTATGCCGGGTCAGTTTCATCGTGTCAGGCATTCCCTGAAATAAGCGATTGTTTTCTGCAAGCCTTCCTCAAGCGCGACTTGCGGCTCCCAGGCCAGGGTATTCCTGGCAACGGTAATATCAGGCTGACGCTGTTTCGGGTCATCCTGCGGCAATGGTTTCAATATCAGGCTGGACTGTCCGCCGACCATTTTCAGTATGGTTTCTGCAAGCTGCCTGATCGTGAATTCCTTGGGGTTGCCTATGTTGATCGGCCCGGTCACTTCATGGTCGCTCGCCATCATGCGCAAAAAGCCTTCAATCAGGTCATCTACATAACAGAAACTGCGGGTCTGCGATCCATCGCCGTAAATCGTAATATCTTCACCGCGCAAAGCCTGCACGATAAAGTTGCTGACCACGCGGCCATCATTCGGATGCATGCGCGGGCCATAGGTATTAAAAATCCGCACCACTTTGATATCCAGGTCATGCTGCCGGTAGTAATCAAAGAACAGCGTTTCGGCGCAGCGCTTGCCTTCATCATAGCAGGAGCGGATCCCTATCGGGTTCACATGCCCCCAGTAATCCTCTTTCTGCGGATGCACTTCAGGATCGCCATAAACTTCGCTGGTCGATGCCTGGAGGATTTTAGCCTTGGTTCTCTTAGCGAGCCCAAGCATATTGATGGCCCCGAGTACGCTGGTTTTAGTCGTCTGCACCGGATCCCACTGGTAATGCACCGGCGATGCCGGACATGCCAGGTTATAAATCTCGTCTATCTCGATATAAAGCGGAAATGTCACATCATGGCGCATCAACTCGAAATGCGGATTCCCGAGCAGGTGTACTATGTTGTCTTTGGTGCCGCTATAAAAGTTGTCGACACAGAGCACATCGTTACCCTCTTTCAGCAGGCGCTCACACAGATGCGAGCCCAGAAACCCAGCCCCCCCGGTGACCATCACTCTTTTTCGGTTAGAAACACGCATTCAATACCCCTATAAAATTAACCTGGTTTTCCCACGCATCATGCAAGACCGTTATTGGCTTTGAAGCCCATTGTTCCTACCATACCAGTATAGCTAAAGCAGCTCGCTTACCAGAAGCGTAGCGACTGTAAGGTCGGCACTGGTACCCGGATTAATGCCGCGCTGTTTGAGCGACGCATCCCAGTCCAGCAGTTTTTTCTGCACCAGCTTAGGGTTTTCAGCGGCAAGATGCAACTGCTCAAACACCGAAGCTTCCTGCATCAGGCTTTCCGCAAAGGCGGCACCGTATTTACGCACGACATGCGTATCGGGGTAATGCGCCAGAAAAGACAGATACAAAGCCGTGGCCGACCATGCCGGATTGCCCCACTTGATCAGCGCATCGGTATAACGTGTTATGCCGAACGCCATGATATCCTGAAAACTGTTGGCATATTGCCATGAAATACGGTCCCGATCCTGGGCAGAGCGCATCATTTCCAGCAGGCTGACATGCGGTTTTTCATGCACATCATGCTGGTCAGCCGTACCTAGCCCCGCCGGGCTGGCCAGCACAATCGCTTTTGACACGTATTCCGCATCGCTGACCGTCAGCGCAGACAATGCCTGGTTCAGGCACTGTGCCAGCGATTGGCTGGCGGATACATGCATGGCTGCCTCGATGATCGGCGCACACAGCAGCAGCACGCCCAGGTTGGTGTTCTGGCCTACCGCCTTTTTTGTGGCTTCTGCCGCAAGAAATATACGCTCACCAGGGGTCAAACCGGCACGCGTGATAATTTCAGCCGTCACATCGGCACTCAGGATAAAATCCTGTACCGTCATGCCGTGTCCATCGGCAAACGCATGGACATTACCGGGTTTAAGCGCCTGCAGCTCCCCCATGCAGGCGGCTTTGTAAGCGGCAGCTAATTGTAATGGGGTGAATTTTCCTGATTCCACGAGTCTTCCTTATTGCCACACGCATCTACTTGCCGTAAATGCCGGATTGATGTAAAAAATCATCGGCAAGCACTTCGGCAATATTGAAATCCGTCACACCCTGCAAGCCACGCCAGGCTGGGATACTGTTCACTTCAAGTACTTGATAGCTGCCATCTGCGGCCTGGATGACATCCACGCCGCAGTAATCGATATCCAGCGCCTGTGCCGCTTTTAAAGCCAGCTCCTGCATCTGGTGATCAGGCTGTATCGACTCGCAGCGCCCGCCGGAGGCCACATTGTTCACCCAGCTTTCACCCAGGCGCTTCATCGCGGCAATCGCCTTGCCGCCCACTACAAATACGCGATAGTCGTGCGGCTTATCTGTCGTTTCTATGAATTGCTGCAGATAATAAACGCCATCCACATATTGCTGCATAGGAACCGGCAGCGGTTCATCAGCCAGCAGTTTACGCACCCCCTGCCCCTGCGAGCCGAACAAGGGTTTGAGCACCAGCGGCTGCTGTCCCGTCATCTGCCGGACAGCAGCTATCTGCGCCCTGGATTCACACACCCAGGTAGCAGGGGTTGCCACGCCATGCATACGCAGCAGGAAACTGGTCATCGCCTTATCCACAGTACGCTCGATGGCCTGTGGATGGTTATACACGCGCACGCCCAGCCTGCTCAGCATATGCAGCACATTCAGGCGCGTAATCACCTGCTGCATGGTACCGCCCGCAACGCCGCGCACAAAAGCGGCCTTGGGCAGCGTATCCAGGCCGGGGATAGTAATTTGCGGTACAGGCTGCGACAGGTCAATGATGCAGTCTTGCAATGAAACAAACACGGTTTCAATGCCACGCCCGGCAAACGCCTGCTTCAGCTGCGCACCTTGCCAGCCGGGCTCATCGGTAAAAATCGGGATTTTCAATCAATCGATCCTAAAACCAGATAGCCGCAGATGAATGCAGATGCACGGGTAAAAACATTAAGGTTGCCCCTGTGAATTTCAGCAAAATCATCTGTGTTTATCTGCGTGCATCTGCGGCTAAAATTGTGCTTAAAGCTCAAGAGAACGACAGGTTAATCAAATCGGCATTCAGGTAGCCGCCTTCAAACGCATTGCCGGTATCGATGTTGGTAACGGTCACTTTAGCGGGGCTGAACAGCATCGGGTCAATTTTATAGAAATCCATTTCATAAAACTTGAACACTTCGGCAAAAGTCTTGCCGTAATCTTTTGAAGCACTGCTCGGCAGGTCTGCTGCCAGCCTGGCCGCAGATACATCATCGCCGCGCACTTGCAGATGCACATCCCCACCGAACAGGATCGCATCATTGGTACGTCCCATCGCGGTCATGAAATCTTTGGCGACTGGCGGCAGGACGGCCAGCCCGGTGCCGCTGACAATATTTTCCAGCGGGAAATGCAAGGTATGCGCTTTATGCAACGCGACTTCCAGCACACGGCCGACAATCTGGACCACACCGGCAATACTGGTAGTTGGCGTTAAGATCACGGTCAGGTTTTCAGCAGCGACCTTGGTGTCGCGCACGATCTTTTCAATCACCTGCACTGGCGGCACTTTATCGGTTTCGAGCACGATACAGGTGCTGGCGGCGCTATCCGCATAAGCCAGTTCTTTGAACAGATCCTCGCGCTGCGCCAAGGCACGCGCCGGCCCTGAGCCCAGTGAAAAGAATTTTTCATGGCTAAGCGCCCAGCCGGCATACTGGCTGGCAAGGCAGGCCAGCACAGGCTCAGCCGAAGTTACGGCGATGGCTTCGTTCCAGCCTGCAAAACGATGGTCTGCCTGCAAGGCCACGCTACCCAGGCCGCCCATGCATATTTCAGCGATCAGCCTGCCCGCTTCGGCGCTGCCTGCATGCTGAATACCGGCATCCACTATGGTGCAGCCTGTTTCATGCCTGGAAATGCCAAGCTGCAATGTATCCGCCTGCTGCAATAACCGGTTAACCAAAGGCACGGCAAGCTGGTTCACGCTTGCCTGTTTTATTGATGATGGTGATGCCTGTGTGTTCTGCACGATTTATCCTTTTTTACTGCCAAATGATTGGATTGAGAAATATGATTTAAAAAAAACCGTCTTAGAGATCATTATTTTAGAAACATTCGTTAAATTAAAGGCCTTGCGCTGAGGTGCACCTGAAACCATTCGCACCGGCAGTTCCATTAAGTGATTGTAATAAACTTTGCATCGTTTCTACCCTAGCCTGCACTAATTTTTTCGCCGCATCAGCGCTGCCGGCACTGGCAAGCACCGTACATACAGGCTCACCGGCAGGTACGGACAGGCGTTTTTCATGGCATGCCGGTATATCCGTCACCCAATCCGGCCATGACACCGGCGCAGCAAGCTCCAGCGCCGCCGCCGCATACACAATGGCATGCGCGTTATGCTGCCGGGCGGGCTGATGCATCTGGGGCTGATGCATCTGGGGCTGGTCATATGGATTCTGGTCATACGAACGCCGACCATGCAGGTTCGGGCTATGCGTTTTCAGGCATGCCTGCACATGCCACGCAAACAGCCTGCTCGCAGCAGCGCTGTATAAATCCACGGTTGCGCTTAAGCGGGGGTTGATCTCGAGTACAAACACCGGGCTGTCAGCCGTTGCGGCAGCATCTACGTTGGCAGTTGGCGCAATCGCATCAAGGCTGTTGAGGCCTGTTAAACCAAATTCACGCGCCAGCATCTCCGCAGCATGCATCAGCTGCTCCCGGACACCGGGCGCCAATACCGGATTGCTGACCGCGCCGCCGTAACGATACGGGGCATGAACTGCCGGGCTCAGCCACTGCTCGTTAAAACCGATGATTTCCACACCATGCGGATTGGCTAAGAACAATAGCGATACCGATTGACCGTCAATCCTGCGCTGGTAGTAATCATTGTCAGCCAGCACAGGCCGCAACCGGCTGACAACGCGGATGTGCGTGCCGCCACAGTCGCCGCCGGACTTTATCAGGTAATCATGCGGGCACGGTTCGGGCAGTGAATGACACACGTCGGGGTGCCGGATACCGAGCCGCTTTAATGCCGCAAAAAAAGTAGCCGGGTGCTTGACTGCGGCCACCGCATCGGGCGAGTTACCGATCAGCGGCAGCTTTTCGGATAATCTTGCCAGCAGCTGCGGCTGCCCCTCAAAACCACTGCCGTAGGCAAAACCGATATAGCGGCTTAAATCCAGGCCATCAACCGCCGCCATCAGCGCTTCGGCATCAAAACCATGACGGCCATACGCAACCGCTACCGATTTTTCGGCCAGTGCGGCAGTCTGCATGTCGGCAAAAGCGTCAATTGCCGTAACGGCATAACCAGACCTTGCGGCAGCCTCTGCGAATGGACGCGCTGACAGCGCTATGATCAGGACTGATTGTTTGATAATTCTCGTGCCAGGTTGAATGCCGCCATGAACTCAAGATACTTGATCCTCTCCTGGGTCTGATCCTGCGGCAGCATTTGTTTTAATAACGCATGCTGTGTTGCATATTTAAGCTGGCCGATCGCCAGTGCGCCAATGCCGAAAATACCGGTACCGGCAAGCTGGATACCATCATGGCTCACATCCACGCCCTCCACCCCGCTAGGTGGCACAGCGTTCACATCCGCCGCGATTTTAAGGCGCCTGGATTGTGTCAGCTGCTGCAGGCTAAGCACCTGCACTCCAGCCGCCGCCGCGCTGATTACGATATCTGCCTGCGCCACGATACCGGCTTTCTTTTCATCGCTGCTGCCATCAACCACTTGCAGGCTGATCTGGTATTCGCTGTTCCAGGCCTGGGCTTTTGCTTCTACTCTTGCGACCGAGTTATGCGCAACCAGCTGCACATTCGCGCCCTGTTTCGCCGCTATGATGGCGGCACAGCCGCCTACCGGACCAGTGGCACCGAACACGCTCAGTGTTTTACCGCTCAGGTCTTCGCCGAATTTGGCTTTCAGGTGCGTTTCAACCTTGGCGATCATCGCTGCGGCAGTTGTGAATGCGCCGGATGGGTCAGCAAACACCGAGCAGGCAAACGGAGAAAACATCGCGTTTTTGGCTGCTTTCAGCATCTGCATGGCAAGATCGATGTCCCGCCCGCCAATAAAAATACCTTCACGTTTCACACCTGACGGGCTGCGCGAGAAAATCGCATCCTGTGTCAGCCCGGCGACTTCGGCCAGCTCAACGCTGGTATAGGGCATGATTTTGTCAAAACCAGCGTCAAAGGCCATATTGACATCAAATGGGCTGGCATTTTTAGCTGCCGTGAACAAATGCAAAATGCTGGGTTTTTCCATGGTAACAACCTTAAAATTGAGTTAATTAAACACCTGCCCGGCTTAACGCTTGAATATTAAGCCCGGCCATTGAAGCCAATCCTTTTAAACCTGAAACGTCAAATCCGCTCCCCGGTTATTGGCTTTACAGAGTTTCCAGGACAAGGCCTGGTCAGTAAACTTTGCCTGCAGCTGCTGCGCAAACACCTCAGCAGTCGCGCTGTTCTCAAACACGGCAAAACCGGTTGGCCCCCATGAGCTCTGGCCAAAACAGGCCACACCGGCTTGCTGCAGGTAATGCAGCACGCCGGCCACCAGTGGGCTGGCGTAGCGGCCACCCTGTACCGGAGCGAAGTAATCGCCCACATGCTGCTGTAATACCTGTATGGCATGGCCGAATGCGGCCAGGTCACGCTCGACAATCGCCGGCATGGCCTGCATCAGCACATGCCTGCATAGATGTGCCGCCAGGTTCTCGGGGAAAACCGGCAGCTGGTTGAAGCCAAGCTTTTCCTGCTCCCCATGGATACCAGGCTGTGTCGCATCAAAGACCAGTAATATTGTCCAGTCTTCAGGGAACAGGTATCTTGCCAATAAAGGTGGCACAGGATTGGCGTCTGGGGCAAGGCTGCGCCCACCATCGATCAGCAATCCGCCATGATCGAAAGCGGCGATGCCGATACCGGAGCGCCTGCCGCGCCCCGCAAGCGCTGCGATTTGCCTTGCATTCAGGTCAAGCTGGTATAAATGGCTGATCGCCGCCCCGACGGCAAGCGCTATCTGCGTCCCGGAACCCAGGCCCGCGTGCTCAGGTATATGCTGGCTGACATGCAGATCAACACTGCCGGCCAGGTCAAGCCGGTTAAGCAGCTGCTGCGCAACTGCCGATGCTTTTGCAAGCACGGTTCCCGGCACCGCCGGCGCGCCGGTTACATTCAGGCGTTCGGCCGCACCCGCCTCAATTGCCAGGGACGGTTCATCCAGGCTTAAGCCTATACTGCCGAACTTGCGGCCTATGCCGCCATGCAGGTCAAAAAATCCCATGTGCAGACGTCCGCTGCACTGCACCTTCATTCGCGCAGTCAACTGCATCCCCATTCTCACAGTCATCGTTTTTCCAATTGCCACCGGTGCCGGACAGGCGTGTTATGTAATTTAAAATGTTGCATTATATTTAGTATTATTTCATGTTATGCACCTGCATTTTAGC
>Ga0123389_100524_pt1 | contig 9919 bp, 7 predicted proteins | sample T0HHNH4metaT_FD_89917 | JGI IMG/M metagenome (GOLD analysis project Ga0123389, IMG submission 89917) | Methane-oxidizing artificial microbial communities from Washington, USA to study methane cycling - T0-HHNH4 metaT (Metagenome... | ecosystem: Engineered > Modeled > Simulated communities...
GGAAAACTCGGCTTTTCAGTTCGACGAAGAAAGTGAACATGCAAAAGACCGCGCGATTGGTGATTTTTATGAAGAGCCACTAGAGTCTATCGAATTCGGTCGTATTGGCGCACAAGCAGCTAAACAAGTGATTTTGCAAAAAGTGCGTGAAGCAGAGCGCGAGCAAATATTAGAAGACTTTTTGAGTCGCAATGAAAACTTGGTCACAGGCGTGATTAAACGCATGGAAAAAGGCAGCGCGATTATTGAAGTAGGTCGTATTGAATGTTTGTTGCCGCGCGAAGCAATGATTCCAAAAGAGAATTTACGTGTTGGTGATCGCGTACGTGCTTATCTATCACGCATTGAGCGTGGCGGTCGTGGCCCTCAATTGATTTTATCGCGTATCGCGCCAGACTTTTTAAAACGTTTATTTGAATTAGAAGTACCTGAAATTGAAGAGGGTTTGCTAGAGATTCGCGCTGCCGCCCGCGACCCTGGCTTACGCTCAAAAATTGCGGTTAAAACTAATGACCAACGTTTAGATCCGGTAGGCACTTGTGTGGGGATGCGCGGTTCACGCGTGCAAGCGGTAACGGGTGAATTAGCTGGTGAGCGCGTAGATATTATATTGTGGAGCATGGAACCAGCGCAGTTTGTGATTAATGCAATGGCACCAGCGGAAGTTTCTTCTATTGTTGTGGACGAAGATGCGCACAGCATGGATGTAGTGGTTAATGAAGAGCAGTTGGCTCTAGCTATCGGCCGAGGCGGACAAAATGTACGCTTAGCTTCAGAGTTAACAGGTTGGACGTTGAATATTCTGACTGAAGAACAAGCGGCAGAAAAAAATCAAACTGAGTACGCCAATGTGAGCCAGTTATTTATGGAAAAACTGGATGTGGATGAAGAAGTTGCCGATATCTTAGTGCAAGAAGGTTTTAGTACGTTAGAAGAAATTGCTTACGTACCATTGGCTGAAATGGCTGAAATCGACGCATTTGATGAAGATACAATTAACGAATTACGTTCACGTGCACGTGCTGCTTTATTGACCGAGGCAATTGCCAAAGAAGAAAAAGTAGAGGAAGCGGCTGAAGATTTACTGACGATGGATGGTATGGATGATGCAACTGCACATTTATTAGCTTCTAAAGGCATTTCTGCAATGGATGATTTGGCGGAATTGGCTGTTGATGAGCTGGTTGAAATAACTGGTATGGATGCAGAGCGGGCTAAAGGCTTGATTCTGACAGCACGCGCGCCTTGGTTTAAATAAACCGTAGTTAATGGCCGTATTAATGTAAGTTAAGTGACAAAAATAAGTGCTCACATTGATGGCAAGATCTTGCGCCACATGATGTTGAATGAGTAGTGTAGAAAATAGAAAGATTGGAGCAGTAAATGGCACAAACAACCGTAGCACAATTCGCCGCAGAGCTAGGGCTGCCGACCGCTTTGCTGCTTGATCAGCTTAAAAGTGCGGGTGTCGTTAAATCGGCTTTAGAAGATAAATTGGAAGAAGCAGATAAAACTGCGCTGTTAGATTTTCTGCGTAAAGAACATGGCGCAGAGCAGGCGCCGAAAAATAAAATCACATTGACACGCAAATCAAATACAGAGATCAAAAAAACTGATAGCTCTGGTCGTGCGCGCACGATTCAAGTAGAAGTGCGTAAAAAACGTGTATTAGAGCGTCCTGATGAATCGGAAGCAGCAGCGCCAACAGTTGAAGTACAAGAGTTGCCTGTTGAAGAGCCAATTGAAGTGCCACAAGCAACTGAGCCTGAAATAGTTGAGTCGGTTGTTGAGGTGGAAGAAATTGTTGTGCCTGAAGAGTTGCCAGTTGTTGAGGTTGAAGCGCCTGTTGAGATTAAAACTGAGCCAGTTGTGGAAGAGGTTCCAGCTATAAAAACGACAACAACACTTAAAAAACAAGTGTTAACACCTGAGCAAGTTGCAATTCGCGAGTCAGAAGCTAAACGACATGCAACTTTGGCTGCGATGCAAGCAGAAGACGTACGCAAAAAACAAGAGCTTGTACAGCGCCGTATAGATGAAGAGGCAAGAAAAGTTGCTGAAGCAGAAGCCGCTAAAGTTAAAGCAGCCAAATTGTCAGAAGGTACGTTACATAAGCCCGTTGCGAAACCAGGCGCTGTAGCAAAACCTGCTGCGACTAAAGATGCCAAAAAAGTTAAAGGTAATAATAAAGAGTGGACTGATGCCGAGAATAAAAAACGTGGTTTGAAAACACGTGGCGCGGTGACGACAGGCTCTAATTGGCGGTCACCAAAAGGTAAAAACAGATCACATCACGATGATGATGCAGAACACGCATTTACAGTACCAACTGAGGCAATCATCTATGAAGTCTTAGTGCCAGAAACGATTACTGTTGCTGAATTAGCACATAAAATGGCGGTTAAATCGGGCGAAGTCATTAAAAAACTCATGACCATGGGCATGATGGTGACGATTAACCAAGTTTTGGATCAAGAAACCGCCATTATTTTAGTGGAAGAAATGGGCCATAAAGCCTCAGCTGCTGCACCGAATGATCCTGAAGTGTTCTTGGAAGAAGCCGAACATGCGCAGGCTGTTTTGGAAACCCGTCCACCAGTGGTAACGGTAATGGGTCATGTGGATCACGGTAAAACATCGTTGCTCGATTATATTCGTCGGAGCCGAGTGGCTACAGGCGAGGCTGGCGGCATTACGCAACACATTGGTGCTTACCATGTGGAAACGCCACGTGGCATGGTGACTTTCCTAGATACACCAGGCCATGAGGCGTTTACTGCTATGCGTGCACGTGGTGCAAAAGCGACCGATATTGTGATTTTAGTCGTGTCTGCGGATGACGGCGTGATGCCGCAAACCATTGAAGCGATTCATCATGCTAAAGCCGCAGGTGTGCCGTTGGTAGTGGCAATCAATAAAATTGATAAGCCAGATGCTGCGCCTGAACGCGTCAAGCTAGAATTGGTTGCGCAAGAAGTGGTTCCTGAAGACTTTGGTGGTGAAGTCATGTTCCGCGAAGTTTCTGCTAAAACAGGTCAAGGTATTGATGAGTTGTTAGAGGCAGTATTGTTGCAAGCTGAAATTTTAGAGTTGCAAGCACCAAAAAATACGCCAGCTAAAGGCTTGGTGATTGAAGGCAGGCTTGATAAAGGTCGCGGTCCAGTAACAACAGTATTGGTGCAATCTGGTACATTAAAACGCGGTGATATGATTTTAGCGGGATCTACTTTCGGTAAAGTACGCGCCATGTTGGATGAGTCTGGTAATGATATTAAAGAGGCTGGGCCATCGATTCCAGTTGAAATATTAGGTCTTTCAGATGTTCCAAGTGCTGGCGAAGAAGTGATTGTATTGAATGACGAGCGCAAAGCCCGTGAAATTGCAAACTTCCGCGCAGGCAAGTTCCGTGATGTAAAACTCGCGAAACAGCAAGCGGCCAAGCTTGAAAATATGTTTGATCAAATGGCTGAAGGTGAAGTGCAAACATTGAACCTGATTATTAAATCAGATGTGCAAGGCTCTTACGAAGCGTTGGCAACCAGTTTACAAAAACTATCAACCGCTGAAGTGAAAGTGCATATTATTCATACGGGCGTTGGTGCAATTTCTGAGTCTGATGTGAACTTAAGTGCTGCTTCTGGTGCTGTGCTGATTGGTTTTAACGTACGTGCCGATGCTGGTTCGCGTAAATTGATTGATAATTTGGGTGTTGATGTACGTTATTACAATATTATTTATGAAGCAGTTGACGAAGTAAAAGCGGCTTTAGGTGGCATGCTGAAACCAGAGCAACGAGAAAGTATGATTGGTACGGTAGAGATTCGCGAAGTATTCCGTATTTCAAAAGTGGGTTCAATTGCGGGTTGTTATGTGCAAGACGGCATGATCAAACGCAACTCACGCGTGCGTGTGTTGCGTGCCAATGTGATTATTCACACAGGCGAATTAGACTCATTGAAACGCTTTAAAGACGATGTAAAAGAAGTGAAAAACAACTTTGAGTGCGGTTTGTCACTGAAAAATTACAATGACATTGAAGTGGGCGACATACTTGAGGTTTACGAAATGGTAGAAGTGGCAAGAACGCTCTAATGGCAAAAGAATTTTCAAGAGCAACCCGCGTTGCAGAGCAAATGCAACGTGAGTTAGCGGACTTATTGCAGTTTGAAGTAAAAGATCCGCGCGTAGGCATGATTACTATCACGCAAGTTGAAGTGACGGGCGATATGGCGCATGCCAAGATTTTTTATACGGCGGCAAAAGCTAGCGACAGTATTCAGCAAGGGCTTGAAAAATCCGCAGGTTTTTTGCGTACACAGATTGCCAAGCGCATGTTGTTACGTACTGTGCCACAATTGCATTTTGTGTATGACGCATCTATTGATAATGGTATGAAAATGGCGCAATTAATTGATGCGGCGCGCGCGACCGATAAAAACCAAGATTAATAAACCGTCAGATAATACTTCTAGCTTTGCAATTCAAACGCACGAAACGCGCCATTAATGGCGTTTTATTACTCGATAAGCCGCTCGGCTTTTCATCTAATCAAGCATTACAAAAAGTAAAGTGGCTATTTTCTGCCGCCAAAGCGGGCCACACTGGTACGCTTGACCCGCTAGCGACTGGTTTGTTACCAATCTGTTTGGGTGAAGCGACCAAGTTTGCCCAATATGTAACTGATGCAGATAAAACCTATTTCGCTACCATTAAATTGGGAGCAACCACCAGCACTGGAGATGCAGAAGGCGAAGTGTTAACGACTGCGCCAGTCAATGTTAATTACACTGAATTCGAATCAACCTGCAAACGGTTTTTAGGTGAAATAAGCCAAATGCCGCCGATGTATTCTGCTTTAAAGCATGAAGGTAAAGCTTTGTACGAATATGCGCGAGCAGGTGTGAATATTGAGCGTAAAGCACGGTTAATCACTATACAAAATGTTATTGTTAACAAGTTAAATGGCGATGTTGCTGAAATTACGGTCAGCTGCAGCAAAGGTACTTACATTCGCACGCTGGCAGAAGATATTGGTGCGGAGCTTGGTTGTGGCGCGCATTTAATTGGTTTGCGACGCACAGAAACCGCAGGTTATTTATTAGCAAACGCTATCACAATTGAGCAATTAGAAGCGTTAACTCAGCAAAGTCGAGATGCGTTGTTATTACCAGTTGATTCATCAATTGAAAGCTTACAAAAAGTTGTGCTAAATGTAGATGCTGCGCATTTTCTCATGTTAGGCCAAGCGGTTTGGATAGCTGGCAATCTACTTAAAAGCTTGTCAGTCGGCGATGATATGCGGCTTTATGATGAGAAGAATCAATTTATAGGCTTAGGTTTGTTGCAGGATGACGGAAAAATCGCACCTAAAAGGCTTATTCAGCGTTCAGCATATTAACACCTTAAAAGCTTTAACTTAATCATTATAAAAGATTAAAAAGTGTAATTGAATGAATGGCTTGCGATGTATAAAGCGCTTGTTAAAAATAATCAATCACGTTAGAATGCTGGATTATTCGTAAATGAATGTATTTGCGGGCGGAGTTTTAATAAGCCTGTTTTTACATTGACGCTAACTCAAAGGAAAAAAGATGGCAATTACAGCAGCAGATGTAGCAAAAGTAGTAGCAGCATATCAATTAAAACAAGGTGATACAGGTAGTCCAGAAGTGCAAGTTGCGCTTTTAACAAATCGTATTACTTATTTGACAGAACATTTCAAAGCAAACAAAAAAGACAATCACTCACGCCGCGGTTTATTGGCAATGGTTAGTCAACGTCGTCGTTTGTTAGATTACCTAAAAAGTAGAGATGTAAGCCGTTATCAAACATTGATTGAGCGTTTGAGCTTACGTAAGTAATTGTTTATAAAAGTGTTAAGTTTTTTAAAGTTTAAATCTTTAATTCTGGAAGCACTTTTATAATCTAAGGAAAGCCGATTGCATGGTGATATGCGTCGGCTTTTTTGTTTTAACTATTTATCACAAATTTAGAGTCAGTTGCTATTGGGTAGTGAATAGCAATTAATTGAATTGAAAAGGAAACCTAATGTTTAATAAAGTGAAAAAAAGTATTCAATATGGTGCGCATGAGCTCACGATTGAAACAGGTGAAATCGCGCGTCAAGCAGATGGCGCAGTCTTAGTTAGTTATGGTGATACGGTTGTTTTGGTAACAGTTGTTGGTAAACATGAAGTAAAAGCAGGTCAAGATTTCTTTCCATTAACCGTTGATTATATGGAAAAAACTTATGCAGCAGGTAAGATCCCAGGTGGTTTCTTTAAGCGTGAAGGTCGCCCTTCAGAAAAAGAAACGCTTACATCACGTTTAATTGATCGCCCAATCCGCCCGTTATTCCCAGAAGCATTTTTGAATGAAGTACAAATTGTTGCGACTGTGATGTCGTCTGATCCAGAAATCGATTCTGATATTCCTGCGATTATTGGTGCATCAGCAGCTTTGTCATTATCAGGCATCCCATTCTTTGGCCCACTGGGTGCAGCGCGCGTTGGCTATATTGATGGTGAATATGTATTAAATCCAACCAAAGCACAATTAGAAGTAACGGATTTAGATTTAGTGGTTGCAGCGACTGAAACTGCCGTGATGATGGTTGAATCTGAAGCGAAAGAGCTATCAGAAGAAGTAATGTTGGGCGCAGTTGTTTATGGTCACGAGCAAATGCAAGCAGTGATCAAATTGATTAACGAATTATCTGCAGAAGCAGGTAAAGATGCTTGGGATTGGGTTGCTCCAGAGCCAGATACAGCATTGATTGCAAAGGTGGCTGATTTAGCTGCGGCAGATGTGAATGCGGCTTTTCAAATTAAAGCAAAAGGCGCACGTTCTGCTAAATTAGACGAAATCAAAAATCGTGTTTTAGGTGAATTGATTAACGAAAACACTTCAACAGATGAAGCGAATAAAATTAAAACAGAGTTCTTTAATTTAGAAGCGAAAACTGTTCGTAGTCAAATCTTGAATGGTGAGCCACGCATTGATGGTCGTGATACACGTACTGTGCGTCCAATTACTGTGCGCACTGGTGTATTGCCGCGCACTCATGGTTCTGCATTATTCACACGTGGCGAAACACAGGCTTTAGTGGTTGTTACATTGGGTACAGGCCGTGATGAGCAAGTGATTGACGCATTACAAGGTGAGTTTAAAGATCGCTTTATGTTGCACTACAACATGCCTCCGTATGCGACAGGTGAAACTGGCCGCGTTGGTACACCAAAACGTCGTGAAATTGGTCATGGTCGTTTAGCCAAGCGTGCTTTATTAGCTGCATTACCAACACCAGAGGAGTTTGGTTACACCGTGCGTATTGTTTCAGAAATCACTGAATCAAACGGTTCTAGCTCAATGGCTTCAGTCTGTGGTGGTAGCTTGGCGATGATGGACGCTGGCGTGCCGCTTAAAAACCACGTAGCAGGTATTGCGATGGGCTTGATTAAAGAAGGCAACCGCGTTGCGGTGTTAACGGATATTTTAGGTGATGAAGATCACTTGGGTGATATGGACTTTAAAGTAGCCGGTACAGAAGATGGTATTACCGCGCTACAAATGGACATTAAAATTACCGGTATTACTGCACAAATTATGCAAGTGGCATTGGCACAAGCCAAAGAAGGTCGTGCGCATATTTTAGGCATTATGCAATCAGCTATGAGCACGGTTAACACTGAAATGTCAGCATTTGCACCGCGTATTATCACCATGAAAATTAATGCGGATAAAATCCGTGATGTGATTGGTAAAGGCGGCGCGGTGATTCGTGCATTAACAGAAGAAACTGGCACCAGCATTGATATCGAAGATGACGGTACCATTAAAATCGCTTGTACTAGTGCAGAACAAGGTGCTGAAGCGCAACGTCGTATTGCAGAAATTACTGCTGAAGTTGAAGTTGGCCAAATTTATGAAGGTCCAGTGGTTAAGTTGCTAGACTTTGGTGCGGTAGTTAGCTTGCTACCAGGTAAAGATGGTTTGGTACACATTTCACAAATCGCGCATCAACGTGTCAATGCGGTAAGTGATTTTGTAAAAGAAGGCGATATTGTTAAAGTAAAAGTAGTGGAAATTGATGACAAAGGTAAAGTGCGTTTAAGCATGAAAGCTTTGATTGATGCGCCAGCGAAAGAAGATACTGCGCAGTAATCAGTTTAGATAATAAAAAGCCCGCGAAAGCGGGCTTTTTATTAATCATGTTTTGTTGCCAATATTTTTTACACTAAAAATATGGTTAACTATTTAACCGTCACATTATTTAGCGACTTGTCTTTCGCGCATTTCGTCCAATGTTTTGCAATCAATGCACAATGTTGCAGTAGGGCGTGCTTCTAAACGTTTTAAACCGATTTCTACGCCACAACCTTCGCAATAACCATATTCACCCGCATCAATATTGCGTAATGTTTCATCGATTTTTTTAATTAACTTACGTTCGCGGTCGCGATTACGTAGCTCTAAAGCCATATCAGATTCTTGACTGGCACGGTCATTCGGGTCAGCAAACATGGTGACTTCATCTTGCATCGTGTGCACAGTTTTGTCGATATCGTGACTTAAATCAGATTTCCAGTTATTTAAAATAGCCCGAAAATGATTCAGTTGATTTTTATTCATGTATTCCTCATCAGGTTTTGGCTGATAAGGAGTGAATGTTTTAGTAAGGGTTTCTGCCATTGTTTTTCCAGCTAGTTTTTATAATAAAATCAGTTACTTGAAAAAATTAGAATGATAATTTTTTGAAATTTTCAATCGCGCGAGTGTACACCTATTGTGCTAGATATGCAAAAACTCATTTAGACTGGCTTTAAGGTTAATACGCATTAACGCGCTTTTCGCTTAGCTCCAAAGCTAATAATGTATTTTCCATTAACGTAGCTACTGTCATCGGCCCAACCCCACCAGGGACAGGCGTAATATAACTGGCGCGTTCTTTTGCCGCATTAAAATCCACATCACCACAAATAGAACCATCTTCAAGTCGATTAATACCAATATCAACAACAATCGCCCCAGGTTTAATCCATTCACCTTTAATTAGGCCTGGCTTGCCTGCAGCAGCGACAATTAAATCTGCGCGTTTGATATTTTCTGCCAAGTCTTTAGTGTGGCGGTGGCAGCTGGTAGTTGTGCAGCCGGCTAATAACAACTCTAATGCCATTGGCCGCCCTACATGGTTAGAAACGCCCACAATAACCGCATCTAAGCCCATTAAATTAATGTTGCTGGCTTTTAACATTTTAATGACGCCAAAAGGTGTACAGGAGCGCAGTGTGGGCTGCCGCACGGCCAAACGGCCAATGTTGTAAGGATGAAAGCCATCCACATCTTTATCTACGCTAATGCGTTCTATAATTTTTTCATCGGATATTTGCGCTGGTAATGGTGATTGCACCAAAATACCGTCAATCGTTTTATCTTTGTTAAGGTTATCTATTAAGGCAAATAATTCAGCCTCACTAATTGTTGCAGGCAATTCATGCACAATGGATTTAACGCCCGCTTTTTCACTGGCTAAACGTTTGTTACGCACGTAAATATGCGAAGCTGGATCGGCGCCCACCAGCACAACTGCCAAACAAGGCTCGCGTTTGCCATTACTCAAACGAGTGGTAATTTTGGCTTTAATGTCATTCAGCAACGCTTCTGCAATCGCCTTACCATTGATAATTTGTGCTGTCATACGGGTAAATTCAACAATTATTAAAAATAAACAGTGATTTTAACATATTAGAATTGACCAAAAGGCGGTATTGCGCTATATTTCTGCCTCTTCGGCGTGTAGCGTAGCCTGGTAGCGCGCCTGCTTTGGGAGCAGGATGTCGGGAGTTCGAATCTCTCCACGCCGACCAATTACTTTAGCAGTAAAAATAAAGTGGTCTTCCCTTTAAATGTTTGTGTTTCA
>Ga0123389_150598_pt1 | contig 9900 bp, 9 predicted proteins | sample T0HHNH4metaT_FD_89917 | JGI IMG/M metagenome (GOLD analysis project Ga0123389, IMG submission 89917) | Methane-oxidizing artificial microbial communities from Washington, USA to study methane cycling - T0-HHNH4 metaT (Metagenome... | ecosystem: Engineered > Modeled > Simulated communities...
AATTGGGCCTGTTGGCCAATCGGCTCCTGCGCGAAACGCATGGGTAGCACGAGGAAGCAACGCAGCGGGGAAGCCACCGATGCGTTGGTCCCCCTCCGTGCAACACACCAAGGAGAATTGAATGGCTGCAAGTTCAGCACTGACATCCCCTCTCATCCTCGCCCTCGTTTGCGGGCTCATCGCGGTGGCCTACGGCATCTGGGCCCGGGGCTGGATCCTTTCCAAAGACCCGGGCAACGCCCGCATGCAGGAGATTGCCGCCGCCATCCAGGCCGGCGCCGCCGCCTACCTGGCCCGCCAGTACAAGACCATTGCCATCGTGGGCGTGGTGCTGGCGGTGCTCATCGGCGTGTTTCTGGACGGCACCACGGCGGTCGGTTTTGTGGTGGGCGCCGTGCTCTCGGGCGCCTGCGGCTTCATCGGCATGAATGTCTCGGTGCGCGCCAATGTGCGCACCGCGCAGGCGGCCACCCAAGGCATTGGCCCGGCGCTCGATGTCGCGTTTCGTGGCGGAGCCATCACCGGCATGCTGGTGGTGGGGCTGGGTCTGCTGGGTGTCACGGGCTTTTACTGGTTCCTCGCGGGCAACGGCAACCACACGCCCACCACCCATCTGGCCACGCTGCTCAACCCGCTGATTGGCTTTGCGTTCGGCTCGTCGCTGATCTCGATCTTTGCGCGCCTGGGCGGTGGCATCTTCACCAAGGGCGCGGACGTGGGCGCCGACCTGGTGGGCAAAGTGGAGGCTGGCATCCCTGAGGACGACCCGCGCAACCCAGCCGTGATTGCCGACAACGTGGGCGACAACGTGGGCGACTGCGCCGGCATGGCGGCCGACCTGTTCGAGACCTACGCGGTGACACTGATCGCCACCATGGTGCTGGGCGCCCTGATGGTGGCCACGGCCCAGGTCAATGCGGTGGTGTACCCGCTGGCGCTGGGGGCGGTATCCATCGTCGCATCCATCATTGGCTGCTTCTTCGTCAAGGCAACGCCCGGCATGAAGAACGTGATGCCCGCGCTGTACAAGGGTCTGGCGATCGCGGGCGTGCTGTCGCTCATCGCCTTCTATTTCGTCACGCTGTGGATCATGCCGGACAACGCGGTCACTGCCACGGGCACCCAGCTGCGGCTGTTTGGCGCCTGCGCCACCGGCCTCGTATTGACGGCCGCGCTGGTCTGGATCACCGAGTTCTACACCGGCACGCAGTACTCGCCCGTGCAGCACATTGCCCAGGCGTCCACCACCGGCCACGGCACCAACATCATTGCGGGCCTGGGCGTTTCGATGCGTTCCACGGCCTGGCCCGTGGTGTTTGTGTGCACGGCCATCATCGTGTCCTACGGCCTGGCTGGCCTGTACGGCATTGCGGTGGCAGCAACGTCGATGCTGAGCATGGCGGGCATTGTGGTGGCGCTGGATGCGTATGGTCCCATCACCGACAACGCGGGTGGCATTGCCGAAATGGCCGAGCTGCCCAGCAGTGTGCGCGACATCACCGACCCGCTGGACGCCGTGGGCAACACCACCAAGGCCGTGACCAAGGGCTACGCCATCGGCTCCGCCGGCCTGGCTGCACTGGTGCTGTTTGCCGACTACACCCACAAGCTGGAGAGCTACGGCAAGGCCATCACCTTTGATCTGTCGGACCCGCTGGTCATCGTAGGCCTGTTCATCGGCGGGCTGATTCCGTACCTGTTCGGCGCCATGGCCATGGAGGCTGTGGGCCGGGCCGCAGGCGCTGTGGTGGTGGAGGTACGCCGCCAGTTCAGCACCATCAAGGGCATCATGGACGGCACGGGCAAGCCCGAATACGGCAAGGCCGTGGACATGCTGACCACCGCCGCCATCAAGGAAATGGTGATCCCCAGCCTGCTGCCGGTGGTGGTTCCCATTGTGGTGGGCCTGCTGCTGGGGCCCAAGGCGCTGGGCGGCTTGCTCATGGGCACCATCGTCACAGGTCTGTTTGTCGCGATCAGCATGTGCACCGGCGGTGGCGCGTGGGACAACGCCAAGAAGTACATCGAAGACGGCCACCACGGCGGCAAGGGCAGCGAGGCGCACAAGGCCGCCGTGACCGGTGACACCGTGGGTGACCCCTACAAGGACACGGCCGGCCCGGCCATCAACCCGCTGATCAAGATCATCAACATCGTGGCACTGCTCATCGTGCCGCTGGTGGTCAAGTTCCACGGCGGGTAAAACCGCCCCACCATCGTCAAAAAGGGGCCTCTGGCCCCTTTTTGACGCGTAACATCGCATCCACTGCAGCAGCCACTGGTATCGCGTTCCACTGAAGATGGCCTTGACACACACCACCCTGCCCGCCCCGGCCCCGACCGACAGCCCCGCTGCGCCCCAGCAGCACATCGTCCAGATCGCGCTGGCCCAGGCCCGGCCTGTGGTGGAGCGCGTCATTGAGGCCACGCGCGTGTCCCTGCAAGCGCGCCTGGACACTGCCCGTACCCCCGGCGAGCACCATGCGATGCAGGAGGCACGGCAGCAACTGGTGCGGCTGGCATCGGTGATGGCAGATCGCTACCCCGACGCACTGCGCAAGGCGCTGGACCAGGACACGGCACAGGGCGACGACAAGCCCACGCGGTCACTGTTCACCGTGCACTTTGACGACCTCGAACTGATGGACGAGGCGCAGATCAACGACAGCGTGGAGCGCGCACGTGCCCGTCAGGTACTGATCTCTGCAGTGGAAGGTCCGCTGGCGGACCTGGACGCGTTGGTGTGCGCGGCCCAGGGGCTGTCCCGGGTGCAGCCGGAGCACAACCCGCTGCGCCCCGACGTGTTCTTGCAGGCTCTGCAGTCCGTGGTGTCGCAAATGCAGGTCACACCCCAGGTGCGCCACGACTGGGTGGGGCTGATGGCACAGGCATTGGGCGCCGAGCTGCGCAGCCTGTACCTCGCGCAAATCGACCAGCTCAAGCAAAGTGGTGTGAAGCCTGTGGGCTACGCCATGCGGCAGGCCACGGGCGAAGTGGTCTATGTGGCGCCGGCCGACGCCGGGGCGTCCCCCGGTTTTGCAGCCGACAACGACTTGTACGTGTCGTCCACCAGCACGGGCGACCCGTTGCTGACGCTGGACCGCCTGCGCCGCCTGCTGCTGGGCGAGTTCAATGACGCACCCGCCCCTGCGGACATGCACGCCAGCGGCGACAACCCCCAGGAATCTTTCGCAGCCCGGTTTGACCGGGAGTTTGAACATCCGTCACAAGGTTTGCCGCAGATCGACCCACCGGCCACGGATTTCGCGATGACGGTGCCCGCGGCGTTTGAGGCGCTGCAAGAGATGAACCAGGTCGGCCAGATGATGGAGCGCCTGGGTACGCCACGCGCGCCAGCCGGCAACGATGCAGACGGCAGCCCTGCTGCCGCGCAGCGGGCGCAGGCTCAGGGCCTGGGCCAGGCCTTGAGCATGGAGGTGGTGGCGCTGATGGTGGACAACATCGCGCGCGACACCCGGCTGCTGTGGCCGGTGCAACAGTTCATCCGCGCGCTGGAGCCTGCGCTGATGCAGCTGGCATTGGCCGACCCCCGCTTTTTCAGCCACAAGGAGCATGCCGCGCGCCGCCTGCTGCAGGACATCACCGACCGCAGCCAGGCCTTCAACAGCCCCGAAGCCCCTGGTTTTCAGAGCTTCATGCGCTCGCTCATGCACATCGCAGGCCCGCTGGCCACCGCCACCGCCACCATCGACAGCGCTGATGACTTTGAAAAAGTGCTGCAGCAACTGCACGCCAAATGGGCCGAGAAGGACCAGGCGCTCAAGCAGGAGCGCTTGCGCGCCATCGAGGCCCTGCAGCATGCAGAGCAGCGCCATCTGCTGGCCGCACAGATATCGCGCGAGATCTGGCTGCTGCCCGACATCGGCAAGGTGCCGGACGCCATCTCGCGCTTTTTGCTGGGCGCTTGGGCCCAGGTCATGGCGGAGGCGCGTCTTTCGGACAAATCAGGCACGACCGACCCGGGCCGCTACCAGGAACTGGTGGACGCGCTGATCTGGAGCGTACAACCCGAACTGACGCGCGCCAACACGGGCCAGCTGGCTCGCCTGCTGCCCAAGCTGCTGGCCAAATTGCGCGAAGGTCTTGCGTCCATCGACTACCCAACAGACCGCACGGAGGCTGTTTTTGAGCTGCTGATGCAACTGCACCAGCAGGCCTTCAAACCCGGGCCCCGGGTGGCTGCGCCGGCCCCTGCAGCCGCAGCGACTTTTGCAACGCCCCCGGCAGAGCCGCAACAACCGGCGCCCCTTGATGACGACGACCCCTGGGTTGCGCCCTCCGAAGCGAGGGAGTCCGGCTACATCGATATCTCGCAATCGCCCGAGAGCGAGGGCGCAGACACGGCCCCCGAGGCTGCCCCCAGCAGCGCTGCGCCCCTGCCGCTGCCCGCCGCCACCATCACGGTGGGCACCTGGGTCAATCTGCAGGTGGCGGGCCAGTGGGAGCGCACACAGCTGTCCTGGATCGGCTCGCACGGCAACCTGTTCCTCTTTACCAGCGCCGCTGGCCGCACCCAATCGATGACCCTGCGGCTGCTGGACCGGCTGCTGCAACAGGGAGCGATGCAGGTGCTGGCCGAGCACACCGTGGTGGACAACGCCCTGGACGCCGTTGCTCAGACAGCCATGCAAAACAGCGTGGAAAGCAGGCACTGAAGGCCGCTTGCACAACAAAAGTGGTCAAACACGGCAGACGGTGATACCCTGTCTCCATCACTCCAAGGCTTTGCAGAATTCAAGGGAATTTGTCAGGGCCTTAGCCCGCTTTGGCGGGCTTTTTTAATGGTTTTCCGCTTTGGCGGTTTTTCTCTAGGCGCCCCGCCCAGCGGGACTTTTTTGGCGTGTCGAACAGCCGCAACCACTGCGGCTCAGTGAGCGCTCGCGGCAGGAAGGGTGAGCGTCGCCCGCAAGCCGCCAAGGCCTGCGGGCTCCAGATCAAGCCGCCCCCCATACAAAGCTGCCAGGTCCTGCACGATGGCCAAGCCCAGTCCCGTGCCGGGCACGGTTTCATCCAGGCGCACGCCGCGTTCCAGCGCCTGATCACGTTGCGCGGCATCAATGCCGGGGCCGTCGTCTTCCACCGCAACCACCAGTTGGGGCTGCGCAGCGCCCGATCCGGCGGGCAGCAGGTGCATCTGCAGCCGCACCGCAGCCTGCGCCCACTTGCAGGCGTTGTCCAGCAGGTTGCCCAGCATTTCCTGCAGGTCCTGCGCCTCGCCCGCAAAGAAAAGCGGCACTGCTAAAGACTCGACACTGATATCGAGCAACCGGTCCGCATGCACCTTGTTCATCACGCGCACCAGCCCATCCACTACCGGCCGCAGCGGCGTGCGCTGCCCGGGCAAGCGCGCAGATGCCGCCACCCGCGACCGCGCCAGGTGCCAGTCGATGTGCCTGCGGGCCACCACCACCTGCTCTCGCACCAGCGCCGCCAGCTGCGGGTGATCAGTGGGCAGTCGTGTGCGGGCCGCGTTCTCCAGCACCGTGAGGGGCGTCTTGAGCGCATGGGCCAGGTTGCCCGCCTGGGTGCGTGCCCTCTCCACCACCTCGCCATGCCGGCGCAGCACGGCGTTAAAGTCGTCGACCAGCGGCTGCACTTCAGCAGGGAAGCTGCCTTGCAATTGCGAAGCCCGCGCTTCTTGCACATCCTGCACCGCGCGCTGTAGCGCCTGCAGGGGCTTAAGCCCCACCGCCACCTGCGCCCAGGCAGCGGCGACCAGCAGCAATAGCAACACCGCCAGCGACAGCGCCAGCACGCCAGTGAACCGGGCCGTGGCTGCCTGCGTGGCCTGCAGGTCGGCGGCCACAATCAAGCGCCAGCGCGCTGCATGCACGCCCTCGGCGCGCACCGTGCGCTCCAGCACCAGCAAAGGCGCGCCCTGCGGGCCTGTCATCTCGTGCACATGCACGGTGCCATCGGCCAACGCATCCACCTGTAGCGCCAGGCTGGTGTCCCACAACGAGCGCGAGCGCAACACCCCTGCCCGCTCCCGCCCGTCGGGCGCCATGGCGTCCACCTGCCAATACAGGCCGGAGTAGGGCTTGAGCCAGCGCGGGTCGGACAGCGCCTCGGCAGCAATCACCGGCTGCCCCTGGGCGTCAAACTCCAGGCGGGCCGTGATCTGGTCCAGCTGCAGCTGCAGCGCAGCCTGAAACTGCTGCTGCACATGCTCGCGGAACAATCCGCTCAGCACCAGCCCAGCCAGCGCCATGGCCACGGCCGCCCCCGCCAGCGTGACGGCCAGCAGCCGCACCCGCAACGACCGGGACCAGTGCACGGGCGGCGCAGGTGGCACAGCCTGCGCGCTCATGGCGGCACCAGGCGGTAGCCCATGCCACGCACGGTTTCGATGCGGGCCGAATCCACCGGGGCAGCCGACGAAGCCGCAGGAGGCAACATCTTCTTGCGCAAGCGCCCCACAAAGACCTCGATGGTGTTGGAGTCCCGATCAAAGTCCTGCGCATAGATGTGTTCGGTCAGCTCCGCGCGTGACACCAGCACGCCAGGCCGGTGCATGAGGTAGTCGAGCACCTTGTACTCATGCGCTGTCAACGTCACCGGCTGGCCCGCACAGGTCACGCGGCCACTGCGTGTGTCCAGCGACCAGTCTCCACACTGCAGCACGGCCGACGCTTGCCCGCTGGCGCGGCGGATGAGTGCGCGAAGGCGCGCCAGCAGTTCTTCGAGGTGAAAGGGCTTGGTCAGGTAGTCGTCGGCACCGGCATCGATGCCTGCGACTTTTTCGTGCCAGTTATCGCGCGCGGTGAGGATCAGCACCGGCATGTTGCGCCCCTCGGCCCGCCACCGCTTGAGCACCGTGAGCCCGTCCACCACGGGCAGGCCCAGGTCCAGAACCACGGCATCCACTGCCTCGGTGTCGCCCAGAAACTGTGCGTCGCGCCCGTTGTCTGCCTCGTCCACCGTGTAGCCCGCGCCGTGCAGGGCATTGCGCAACTGGGCGCGCAGCAGGGTGTCGTCTTCTACCAGCAGGATGCGCATGGAGGTGTCGTGGTCGGAAGGGTGTCAGCGATTGTCACGGCTTCGCTGCTGATCTTCGCGCGATTCTCGGGATCGCACACGCAGCACCTCCGCCGTGCGCGCATCGAGCTTGACCTTGGTCAACTGCCCGGCAGGCGTCAGCAGCTTGATCTCGTAAATCCAGCGCTCGCGCTCCTGCTCCAGCTCCACTTCCAGCACCTGGCCAGGCACCTCGCGCTGCAGGCGATCGAGCACGACGGGCAGTGGCAACACCTGGCCCGCCTGCACGGCCTGCCGGGCGCGGTCGTGGTCTTCCTTGCCGCTGGCCCACGCGGACGGCACGGCCAGCGCGGCAGCCCACAGCACACACGCCGCCAAGCAAATGCGCCGGACATGGCAGCCCGCACAAGCAGAGTGGAAGGAGAAAGGCATGGTCGCATTGTCCCGCGCGATATCTGAACGGCCGATGAACAGCCCTTTCACGCGCCGTTCAGGCGGGGATTTCAACAATGGCTGCACAAGCGATGAAACCCACAAGGACCACAGCATGACTTCCCTTCGCACCCTGACTCTGGCCGCGCTCTGTGCACTTGCAGCCACCAGCATCAGCCACGCCGCTGACACCACCGCTGCCCAGCAGCTCGCCCACTGGAGCGCACAGGCCGGCAGCCCAGGCAATGCCGACAAAGGCAAGGTGTTCTTCAACGCACGCCATGGTTGCGAATGGTCTTGCGCATCCTGCCACGGCACACCGCCCACCGCACAGGGCAAACACGCCAGCACCGGCAAGTCGATTGCGCCCCTGGCTCCGGCCTTCAACCCCAAGGCATTCACCGACACCGCCAAGGTGGACAAGTGGTTCCGCCGCAACTGCAACGACGTGGTGAGCCGTGAATGCACAGCGGTGGAAAAAGCCGACGTGCTGGCCTACCTCAACGCCCTCAAGCCCTGAGACCGACACCATGCAAAAACCAGCCCCATTACGCCCTGCAGCCCTGGCCGCCGCTGTGTGCGCACTGACCCTGCTGTCACTCTCCAGCGCCCATGCAGACAGCGGGCGCGCCATGCCCCGCAACATGCCCAGTGCCTACACACAGGAATGCGCCGCTTGCCACACCGCCTACCCGCCCGGCCTGCTGCCCGCAGCATCCTGGAACCGCGTGATGACGGGCCTGGACAAGCACTACGGCACCGACGCATCGCTGGACGCTGCCACCGTACGCCAACTCAACCAGTGGCTGCAGGCCCACGCAGGCACCTACAAGCGGGTGAACGAGGAGCCACCCGAGGACCGTATCACCCGCTCGGCCTGGTTTGAACGCAAGCACCGAAAGATCGAACTCACCACCTGGAAGCTCGCCAGCGTGAAAAGCGCCGCCAACTGTGCGGCCTGCCACACAGGCGCAGACCAGGGGCAGTTTGACGAACACAACCTGCGCATGCCGGCGGGGCTGGATGCCCGCTCACGCCGCGCCTGGAACGACTGAGAGCGGTGAATCTGAACTGCGCCCCATCAAGGAACACACGATGAACAACACACCTACCCTCCATCCCGCCGATGCCTCGGCGCAACCCGCCCCCGCCAGGGCTCCCAGTCGCCGCGTTACCGATGCGCCCACGCGCATGTTCCACTGGCTGTTTGCACTGTGCTTTGCCGGGGCCTACGCCACGGCCGACGGGGAACACTGGCGGCTGCTGCACGTCACGCTGGGCTACACCATGGCGGGGCTGCTGGGCTTTCGGCTGCTGTACGGCATCTTCGGGCCGCGCACCTCGGGCCTGGGCCTGCTGTGGCGCAAGCTGGCGGGGGCGCCCGCATGGCTGCGCTCCCTGCCCCAGGCCACATCGGTCACGCAAATCAACTGGCGCCAGGGCCAGAACCTGCTGATGGCGCTGGCCATAGTGCTGCTGCTCGCGCTGGTGTTGCCCCTCACGCTCAGTGGCTACGCCACGTACAACGACTGGGGCGCTGCGCTGGGTGGCAACTGGATGGGCGAAGCACTGGAAGAAGTGCACGAGTTCTTCGGCAACGCCCTGCTGTTGGTGGTGTTGGCCCATATTGCGCTGATTTCTGGCTTGAGCGTGCTGCGCCGCAAGAACCAGGCCCTGCCCATGCTGACCGGCCGGGTGGAGGGCAAGGGGCCCGACCTGGTCCCCAAGAACCGCACCTGGCTCGCCGCCCTGCTGCTGATCGCAACCCTGGCCTTTGGCGCCTGGCAGTGGCAGCAGTCGCCCGGTGGATGGGTGGCCAACGGCACATCGACCGAACGCCAGCGGCACCACGATGACGACTGACGCACAGCCCCAAACAGAAGGAACCACGCCATGAAAATCTACATGTGTGCCGTTTGCGGCTGGATCTACGACGAGGCTGCCGGCGTGCCCGACCACGGTATCGCGCCCGGCACCCTCTGGGCCAACGTGCCCGACGACTGGCGCTGCCCCGAATGCAATGTCGGCAAGGCCGACTTTGTGATGTGCGAGGTGTCATGAAGGCGGATGGGATGCGGCGCACTGCGCTCCCTCAGGGCTGCTGACACCAGCGCGCGGTATAACTGTTATACCGCTGCGACCCTCCTTGCAACGCAGCGTCACGCCCCACATGCCCACTACCGACTCCCCCACTGGCCTCGACCCGGCACTGGCCGCCCAACGCCTGCGTGAAGAAGGCCCCAACGAACTGGGCATCAGCCAGCGCCGCACGCTGCGCGACATGGCCTGGGACGTGGTCACCGAGCCCATGTTCCTGCTCCTGCTGGGTGCAGGTGCCATTTACCTCGCCATGGGCGACGCGCACGAGGCGCTGATCCTGCTGGGCTTTGTGGTGATCATCATGGCGATCACGGTGCTGCAAGAGCGCCGCACCGACAACGCGCTGAACGCCCTGCGCGACCTCTCCAG
>Ga0123389_158140_pt1 | contig 9824 bp, 10 predicted proteins | sample T0HHNH4metaT_FD_89917 | JGI IMG/M metagenome (GOLD analysis project Ga0123389, IMG submission 89917) | Methane-oxidizing artificial microbial communities from Washington, USA to study methane cycling - T0-HHNH4 metaT (Metagenome... | ecosystem: Engineered > Modeled > Simulated communities...
TTGTTAATCGTAGCGTCGCTTGCTAATATCTTCTTACAAATTCCAGCCATGCAATTAGCCTTATCTGGCGTTGGTGTGCTGTTATTCTCTGGATTTATTTTGTATGATGTAAGCCGCATTGTAACTGGTGGCGAAACCAATTATGTGATGGCAACATTAGGTTTGTATATGAGTATTTATAACTTGTTTACTAGCCTGTTACATCTATTGATGGGCTTAATGGGTAGCAATGATTAAGTATTATGAGTAAGTAAAAAACCCGCTTCGGCGGGTTTTTTGTTTGATGGTTCGGGTTTTTTATTGTCTGTCGTTCAGGATTTATTTTTACAATAGCTTTTTGTTTAGCCTGCGTTGCTTGAAAAAATCAGACAGCACCGCACCGCATTCTACAGCTAAAATTCCGCCAAGTACTTCTGTGTGGTGATTCAATTTTGGTTCAGTCATCAGGTTAACCACGCTGCCGCAAGCGCCGGTTTTTGGGTCATTAGCACCGTAAACTAACTTTGCAATACGGGCATGTTGCATGGCGCCGCTACACATCGCGCAGGGCTCAAGCGTCACATATAAGGTGCAATCAACTAAGCGATAATTACCCAAATAAGTTGCTGCCTCGCGCATCGCCATGATTTCAGCATGCGCGGTTGGATCATGCAAGCCAATCGGTGCGTTATTGCCGCGCCCAATAATAACGCCGTCTTTAACCACAATTGCACCTACTGGTACTTCACCCATTAATGCCGCTTGTTGCGCCAAACTTAGCGCAATCTGCATAAATTCAACGTCGTTATTTATTAAGTCGCTTGTCATTAGGCTATGATCGTTTTTTAATCTGTAGTTGTTTAACACATTGTGCCAGTTCACTCAGTAATTCAGGTTTTGGCGAAGCGCTATACATTAAAACATTATACCGTTGAGCAATTTCAATGATTAATTGTTTATGGTTAGTCAAATCGGTTGCCGCGCGTTGCGCAAAATCCAGCGCCGCCTCAGCTGGATACGGTGTTAATCCAACACGTTTCAATTGATTTAAATATTGTGCATATAAACGCTGTGCGGGTTTTAATTTAACGTTATTTTGTTTCAATAAAAAATAGGTTGTAGCCGCCATTATTAAAGCGATAATGCCCATCATCCAAATCAGCATATCTTGTAAGTTAAGGTTTTTTCCACTGAGTTTTTTTAGGAAATCGAGCTGTTTTTTATCGTCATAACCCAGTACCCACTGGTTCCAACCGTTATTTACGCCATCCCAGCTGAGATAAGCTTTTTTTAACCAAGGGTAATCTTTACGCGCCATTAACGGTAATTCATCCGAATTACTTAACGCTTCGCTAATGCCAAATTCTATGCGCTCGGGCGATACGGCTGCGGTCGGGTCGATTCGCACCCAGCCTTTATCGACTAACCAAACTTCTGCCCATGCATGCGCATCAGATTGACGCACGATTAAATAGTCACCGTTTGGGTTGAATTCACCACCTTGATAGCCGGTAACGATACGTGCTGGCACGCCAGCTGCTCGCATCAAATAAACAAAGCTGGTGGCGTAATGCTCGCAAAATCCGCGTTTTGTATTAAACAAAAAATCATCGACTGGGTTTTTACCTAAGCGCGGCGGCCTTAGTGTGTAATAAAAATCTTGCTGGCGATATAAATCTAGAGCACGATTCACTTTGTCTTGCGTATTCAAATTTGCCCAAGTTTTGGCGAGTTGAATGGTTTTGGGATTTTCACCTGCATTGATTTGTAGACTTAATATCTTTTCGCGTTCATTTAAATCCATACCGAGTTGATATTCATTAAACGATATCGCGTCATAACGAATACGCGTGCGCACGGGCTTTTCGGCTATCGCTGAGTAATCATGGCTCAGTTTTGCATCGCGCGGAATCATAGTTGGCATATCCAGCATCAACAGCCATAAGCGATTATGCGGCTCAAGCGTGATGGTGTAATGAGTCGGCGTGCCTTGTGTGGTTAACTTTTCCAATGACAAATCAATCTTAGGGCTGCTCATGGTCCAGTTTTCATTTTCTTGATGCCACAACACTGGGCCACGCCAATACAGCTGATTGTTGGCAGGTATTGCGTCTTTAAATTGCACACGAAATGCAATTGAGCTGTTTTGGGTCAGATTGCTGATATTGCCAAAGCTCAAACTATCGCCCAAACCAGACATGCCGCTATTCGCATCTTGCGGCAAACCCCATATTGGCCCTGGAATACGTGGAAACAATACAAATAAGATCAACATTACAGGAATAGCTTGCAGTAACAATTGACCCGCTAATTTAAGTGAAAACTGGATTGGCTGACTGTTATGCAAGCTGGTATTGATTAAGGTTGCGGTAAGCAAAATCAGCGGCGGAATGCTAAGCAAAAAAGTGACAATATTTTGGTTGAACAAAAATAAATTGCCGACCAAGAAATAACCCAACACGATCACCAGCATGTAATCGCGCAAAGTTTTGGTTTCTAAAAACTTGAGCGAGCACATCACCACCAACAAACTTAACGATGCATCGCGACCAAAAAAGCCTTTAAAGCTGAAAATAATACCAAGACAGATCAATATGGTAATTGGTAATAACTGCCAAAATTTTGGTAGTGACCATTGATTTTTATTGATTAAGTAGCGCCAAGCGCCAAAAAACACGCTTGTTGCGATAACCCAAATTGGTAGATTGGGCGAGTGCGTCGCAAGCACGACCGCCAGTGACGTCAGCAGCCATGTTAATTGTTGTGTATTTAAATAACGAATCATGGCTTATAAATCAAAGTCATCAATTACAGCAAAGCTAGCGCAGTTAGCGCTTGGTGATAATGTGATTCAGTGTTGCTGGGCGGCAAAGTAATATTAGGTAGTTTTACGCCATACATTTGCTGGCTGGCATGCGCATCCATCACCCAGCGCGTTAATTGCGAGATACGCGTTTCTAATTCGCCATCGGTCGCTTCCCAATCTAACCACAATGCGCTGCTACCAGTGCCGCTATAAAGCTTGGTAAACATGCCAATACTGCGGCTGGAAGCTTTCCAATCGATACGGCTGGGCGAATCGCCAAGTTGATAGTTTTTATGACCATTAAAATCCTCATCGCCTTTATTAAACTGACTACTACCTTGCACATTCGCATCAATAGTTAATGCTTGCGGAACAGCTAAATCACTGGGTTTCGCGTAAATCAATACTTGAAACGGATTTTCAATAACAGCCCAAGCATGTAATAAATTGAGTGGAAATTGCGTGTTAAGTGTGAGGCGCGGCAATGTGTGTAAACCGCGAGTTGATGTGTTGAGTGGCACTTGGAATAATTGTGCATCATTAGCGGCAATATTGTGAACGACGGACTGCTGCGCATTTTCTGCAAAATAAGCAGCAACCGAGTAACGTGGGCGATTTTTTATATCACTTACTTTTAGCGTGATTTCTGCATCATCACCCACAAAAACGGGGCTGGCTTTTAGTACCGCAACTTGCAGATGCACTAAATTTCGCCAAGTATGCAACATGGCGATATTGCCCAAAGATGCGAGTAAAAAAGTGACATAAAAGCCCAAGCTAAGTGAATAGTTAATCGAACCAATCAGTAGTCCGATTAGCATCACCGCATATAGCAAACCCCAGCGTGTAGGCAAAATGTAGATTTGGCGCGGGTTAAGTGTGGCAATGTTTTGCGTGCTTTTGGATACACGAAACCATTGCTGCCACCAGTTGAGTTTCCAAAAAATCAGCGGCCAAATCTTTGCGGGCATAGGTTTAAATCTGTCTGCTAAATTTTTTGATTGGAAATGGGTGGATTAAAAAGTGAATACTAAGAAATGAATAGTAAGCACGCTAAATCGCCACGCCGTCCAGTATTTGCTTAGCAACATGGGCATTACCATCTATCGCTATACGATGCCCAACTACGCTTGGTAATACCGCCTGAATATCTTCTGGAATGACAAAGTCGCGACCTTCGCACATTGCCCAAGCTTGTGCACACTGGCGCAAACCCAAGCCGGCTCTAGGCGATAAGCCAGTGCTAAATTGCGTGCGTGTGAATTGGATTAACGCTTGTAAATAATCCAAAAGCGCGTCTGACACATGTACAAGGTTGACATTTTGCTGCAGTTTTAATAATGCTTCAGCATCACAGACTGCTTGAATATTGTGTGAATTAGCGCGCCCACCTTGATTTTTAAGCAAGCTGCGTTCGGATTGACTATCAGGATAACCTAACGTGATGCGCATCAAAAAACGGTCGAGTTGTGATTCTGGCAGCGCAAAGGTGCCGATATGATGTTTTGGATTTTGCGTCGCAATCACAAAAAAAGGATTAGGCAAAATATGCGTGTTGCCATCCACTGTCACTTGGTGCTCTTCCATTGCTTCCAACAATGCACTTTGTGTTTTAGGTGTGGCGCGATTAATCTCGTCTGCCAGCAACACATTGGTAAAAATCGGGCCAGCATGAAACTGAAAATTAGAGGTGTTGCGATCAAAAACCGAGACACCGATAATATCGACTGGCAACAAATCGCTGGTAAATTGTGTACGCCCAAACCCCAAACCAAGCACCTGCGCCAATGTATGCGCAAGTGTAGTTTTTCCCATACCCGGCAAGTCTTCGATCAACAGATGACCACGCGCCAATATACAGGCGAGTGCTAATTTGATTTGCTGTTCTTTACCCAGAATGACTTCGCTGGTTTTTGCGATGATGGCGTTGGTGATGCTATTGGTGGCGTTTTGCATATTATTTTTTTAAGTGATTTTGAGTGTTAAGTATGAGGGTAATCTATTCTTGTTGTTGCCTTTGGCCCCACATAATCATGATGTAAATCAGCCCAAGCACAAATGCGCCGCCTACCCACATGCCTACTTCTTGCATGGTTGGCGAAGCATCTTGCACTGGCATGACGATGAGTTTGCGCAAAAATAACACCAGCACCACTTCGACGAACGTTTCGACTAACAATTTGCTGCCATTTAAATAGCGTATCTCTGCCGAAATGAGCGCAGAGATTGACCACAGCAACATCAGCGTGCCAAGCGCATGCAAAAATCCATGTACCAGATTATGTGCATAAGCGGCTTCTTTCACATCATTGAAAAATAGCCAAGTGAACATAATGACTGAAGTGGCCAACGCCAATCCAATCACAATATGTGCAAAGCCATTGAGCCAAAGCATGGCTCTGATGGCGAATCTATTCAGCGGTGCAAACTCTTCTGGCAGTTGGTCTTGAGTCATTTTTGATGCCTTTTTTAATTTATATTCAGTGAGCTATTTAATTTAGTCACCCGTTTAATTGAGCAATTCGTCTAGTTAAGTAACTCATCTAGTTCGAGCAATTGTAGTTCTTTCAATAACCACTGTTGGGCTTTGCCGCCTTTTGTGCACCAAGCTAAAAAGATGGCTGTTTCAGGTTTTGGTTCAGCCACTAATTTAATCACCAATTCGCCCGTGGCGGCATGTTTTTCAGCAAGTTTTTTTGGCAAATAACCGACGCCAAGCCCAGCGATTTGTGCTTTTAATTTGCTGTGTATATCGGGCACGGTTAACACATCTTGCCCAGTTAAAATACCAGAAGTGCGTGGCGGCAGATTACGCGAGCTGTCTGCGCCGGAAATCGCACGATAACGCATGATATCCAGATTTTGCAATGGCTCTGGCAACTTAGCAAGCGGATGATGCGCCGCCACTGCATAATGAAATTCTAATGCGCCCATGCGTTTTGTGGTGTAACCGCCGCCGGACGGGCCATCACCGGGAGCGCCTAAGGAAATATCCGCGCGGCCGCTAATCAGCGCATCCCAGCTGCCGCCGTAAACTTCGCGTAATATTCTTAAGCGTGTGCCAAAATTCTGCGCGTAAAATCGATTGAGTAGCGGGTAAATAGCCGAGATATTAAAAAGGTCGCTTACCGCAATGGTGAGTTCGGTTTCAACGCCGCTGGCAATGCGCTTAACGCGGTTTTCAAGTTCAGAAGCGGCGTTGAGTAAGTTTCTGCCTTCACGCAACAATTCGGCACCTGCTTCAGTTAACTCTGCACGATGGCCGCTACGGTTGAATAAGCTCACACCCAAATCTTCTTCCAGCTTGCGCACCGTGTAAGTCAGCGCGGAAGGCACGCGAAATAAGGATTCTGCCGCAGCTGCAAAACTGCCTTTTCGCGCAATAGCATCCAGTACTTCAAGCGATTCTAAAGAAAGTTTTATGCTCATTTTTTTAGGTTAAGTATTTTAAAAGCAATATTACATCAAAATTATTGAATGAATGATGCAAATTAATTTGCTATTAGTGCGTAATTAATCAGCATAACATAGCAATGTAAGCAAAAAAGTGGATTCAACTTTATTGAATATATTTTGAAGAGGATCGGCTATCAATACAACATTCAGCAAACGATTGATTTGCCAGCAGACAAGCCACTTACTAAGCAGTAAGCTTAATATTAAGGTCATAACAAAGGTTTAAATTTTAAATTTAATTTAGGAGTATTGACATGACAAAAATCGCAGTGGTTTATCACAGTGGGTATGGCCATACTGGCGCGCAAGCACAAGCTGTAGCACGCGGAGCAGGCAAGGTTGCTGATACAGAAGTGACATTGTTAACCGCAGATGAAGCCCAAAAATGGGAACTTTTAGCAGATGCGGATGCCATTATTTTCGGCAGCCCGACTTACATGGGCAGCGCATCGGCGCAATTAAAAGCATTTATGGAAGCGAGCTCTACGTTGTGGTACACGCGCGATTGGAAAGATAAAGTCGCTGCGGGATTTACAACTTCCGCCAGCCAGAGTGGTGACAAACTCAATACGCTAATTCAACTAGCCGTATTTGCAGCGCAACATGGCATGATTTGGGTAGGGCAAGATTTATTGCCGGGCAATAACAGCAGCACAGGATCTGTCAATGATTTGAATCGCCTAGGTGGATTTTTGGGTGCAATGGCACAAGCTAATAGCGACCAAGGTCCAGATGTCGCGCCGTTACAGAGTGATTTGCTAACAGCTGAACATTTAGGTGAACGCGTTGCGACGATCGCTAAACGCTTACGCGGTTAAGTGATTATAAAATTTGGAATACTAAATATTTTTAAACATATTTTAAGGTTAACCCTTTAGAAATTGAATTTAAGCACAACATAATAAAAGGAATTGAACATGATTAATAACAAACTAAACACTTTCACTACATTAAAGACGTTCGCTGCGGCAGTTGCCTTAAGCTTGACATCTGGCTTAGTGATGGCGGATCAGGAAGCTTATCGCATCGATGACAGCCACAGCTTTGCCAATTGGAGCATCCGCCATGTGGCTTCAAAAACATCCGGTACTTTTAGCGATATAAAAGGCAATATTCTGATTGATCGCGATAATCTGGCGAACTCTTCAGTCGATGCCAAAATTAATGTATTAAGCATTAATAGTAGCAACGCAAAACGTGATGAACATATCAAAAAAGAAGAATATCTAGATGCTGGAAAATTCAGTGAGATCACTTTTGTCAGCAGCAAAATCGAAGCAAAAAATAATACCGAAGGCGTGATTACTGGCACATTTACCCTGCACGGCGTGGCAAAAAAACTTAGCATTCCATTTAAAGTGTTAGGTTTTGGCACAGATCCTTGGGGCGGCTATCGTTTAGGTTTAGAAGCACACACCACATTAAAAGCTAGTGATTTTGGTTTTACCTGGCCACTTAAAGCCAATGCGCCAGTGGGCGACGATATTGAAATCACACTGTTAATCGAAGGCGTTAAATTACCTGCCGAAAAACCGATTAAATAGCTTATTCATCACAATAAACAATCCAATCACTTAACACCTAATAAACATCAATATTGAGACGGAGCAACAAATGGCATTAGATTTATTTAGCCCAGCAAAACTGGGTTCAATTGCTTTAAAAAATCGTATGGTAATGGCACCATTAACCAGAAGTCGCGCACCAAAAGGCACTGGTGTACCACAAGCATTAAACGTTGCTTATTATGAACAACGCGCAACCGCTGGTCTGATTGTGACGGAAGCGACGCCGATTTCAGCGATGGGTCATGGCTATATTCTATTGCCAGGTATTTATACCGATGCGCAAGTGGCTGGTTGGAAAAAAGTGACTGAAGCGGTGCATGCAAAAGGCGGAAAAATCGTGTTGCAATTATGGCATGTAGGTCGTATTTCTCACCCAAGCTTATTAAATGGTGCGCTTCCCGTTGCGCCTTCGGCAATTAAACCTGCTGGTCAAGCTTATACCTATGAAGGTTTAGTGGATTTTGTAGAACCACGCGCCTTAGAGGCTAGCGAATTGCCCGCAATCGTACAAGAATATGTACATGCGACTAAATGCGCATTAGCAGCAGGTTTTGATGGCGTAGAGATTCACGCCGCTAATGGGTATTTGTTGGACCAGTTTTTACGTGATGGCAGCAACAAACGTACTGATAATTATGGCGGTAGTTTTGAAAATCGCACACGCTTATTGTTAGAAGTGACCAAGGCAGTGATAGCCGTTGCAGGCGCAGATAAAACAGGTTTGCGTTTATCACCGGTAAATCCATTTAACGATATGCAAGATAGCAATCCGCAAGCGTTATTCAATTATGTGGCAGATGCACTTAATCAATTTAACTTAGCTTATTTGCATGTGGTAGAAGGTGGCATGGGCGGCGATACAGAAAACTTTGATTTTGCAGAGTTACGTAAGCAATTTAAAGGCAGCTATATGGCCAATTTTGGTTACGACAAAGCGCGCGGCAATGCGGCGATTGCAAGCGGGCATGCTGATGTGATTGCTTATGGCGTGCCGTTTCTCGCTAATCCAGATTTAGTTGAGCGTTATAAAACTGATGCGCCATTGAATAAAGCGGACAGTGAAACATTCTACGGCGGATCAGAAAAAGGCTACACTGATTACCCAACTTTATCCGCTTAAGTTTTCAGATTAACTGTTTAAATTAACTCTAAGGATTGAACGATGCAAAAACCTGCCACAACCCAAGTGCCCATTAATGAAGTGATTGCTAATCGCTGGAGTGGTAGGGCTTATGATGCCAATAAAGCGGTTTCAAACGCGCAGATTATTAGCTTGTGTGAAGCTGCGCGTTGGGCACCATCTTGCTTTGGTGATGAGCCGTGGCGTTTTATTGTGTGGAATAAAAACACCAATAAAGCCAGTTGGCAGCAGGCTTTTGATTGTTTAGTACCAGGCAATCAAGAATGGGTGAAAGATGCGCCATTATTATTGCTGGTTTGTGCGGATACTCTGTTTGGGCATAATCAAAAACCGAATCGCTTTGCACAATATGATAGTGGTGCAGCGGCTGAAAATTTATGCTTACAAGCACAAGATTTAGGACTAATGGCGCACCAAATGGGCGGTTTTAATGCGGATGCTGCGCGCAGTGCATTTGATATTCCAGAACAATTTACGTTAATGGCAATGGTTGCGGTTGGTTATGCCGCGGATATTAAAACCGTGATTGGCGAAGCATTAACGCGCGAAATCGCAGAGCGTAAACGCAAGCCATTGGCGGAATTGTTTTTTGATTCTGCTTGGAATAAATCGATTTAGTTTAAGTGTTTTAATTTAAGTTTTTAAGCCGCTTTTACATGTAGCTTAACTTAACGTAGATGGTCTGCTAAACTGCTGGTTTATTCGACAGCAGTTTATAAAATTTAAGGCAAAATGATGGCAGTAGTCAAATTAACTAAAGCAAACTTTAAACAAACGATTGAAAGCAATCCATTCGTGATTGTGGATTTTTGGGCGCCTTGGTGTGAACCATGTGTGGCTTTTACGCCAACGTTTGAAGCGGCTGCAGCAAAAA
>Ga0123389_100564_pt1 | contig 9611 bp, 8 predicted proteins | sample T0HHNH4metaT_FD_89917 | JGI IMG/M metagenome (GOLD analysis project Ga0123389, IMG submission 89917) | Methane-oxidizing artificial microbial communities from Washington, USA to study methane cycling - T0-HHNH4 metaT (Metagenome... | ecosystem: Engineered > Modeled > Simulated communities...
GTCTTTACCGTTGAATTCCAGTGTCACAGCTTCTTTGCCACCACCATATACTACACCTGGCACTGCGCCAGCACGACGTAGACGGGACATAGCCGGATTGAATAAAAAATCCGGCAGCCATCCCGGAAATAGTGTTCATTTTTTACTGCATTGCCACGATCGAATTCACAGAAAAACCAGGGAGAGTGCTATGGATGACTTATCAAAAAATGTAAAAACCTTTCACGGCGGCTGTCCGCATGACTGCCCTGATACCTGCAGCATGGTTTACACGGTTGAAAACAACAGGCTGATCTCCGTTACCGGCAACAAAAACCACCCCATGACGCGCGGCGGATTATGCGTAAAATTAAAAGATTATGAAAAGCGCCATTACCATCCGGATCGACTGCTCTACCCGCTCAAGCGCACCGGCCCCAAAGGCAGCAAACAATTCAAACGTATTTCATGGGATGAAGCTTTAAGCGAAATCAGCAGCAAATGGAAAGCGATCATTGCCACTGATGGTCCGCACGCGATCATGCCCAACAGCTACCTGGGCAACCAGGGGCTTGTGCATGGCCTGAACGGCGGCGATGCTTTCTTTAACCGCATGGGCGCAACAGTCTGCGAGCGCACCTTCTGCGGTGAGGGCTCCTGCACTGCATGGCTGCTGACCGTGGGGCCAACCGCAGGCGTGGACCCGGAAAGCTTCAGCCACTCTAAATATATCGTGATCTGGGCCTGTAATTCAGTCAGCACCAACCTGCATCACTGGCATATTATTCATGAAGCACAGAAACGCGGCGCCAAAGTCGTAGTGATTGATTCCTACGCTTCAAAAACCGCAAAAGAGGCCGATTGGCACATTGCCCCCAAACCCGGTACCGATGGTGCGCTCGCCATGGCAATGATGAACGTGATCATTTCAGAAGGCCTGGTAGACCAGGATTATGTAGATCATTACACCGTAGGCTACGCGGAACTGGCGGAACGCGCCAAAACCAGGACGCCGGAATGGGCAGAAGAGATCACCGGCATTCCTGCTGCGGATATCCGCAGGTTTGCCAGGGAATATGCAACGACACCGCCAGCCGCGATTCGCCTGGGCGTAGCGCTGGAAAGAAGCTATGGCGGCAGCCAGGCTATCCGTGCAGTGACCAGCTTGCCGGCACTGATTGGCGCATGGCGCCATGTAGGCGGCGGGGCACTGCAATTCCCGGTATGGGAGCACCCATACAAATTTGATGTGATCTGCCGTCCGGATCTAATTCCCGAAGGCACGCCTGTGGTAAACAACCTGCAGCTGGGCCGCGTACTCACAGGCGAGATCAAGCTCGAAACACCGATCAAATCGATGATGGTATGGAACACCAACCCGATTACACAGGCACCGGAAACCGACAAAATCATCAAAGGCCTGGAGCGTGAAGATTTATTCCTTGTAGTGGCTGAACACTTCATGTCCGATACTGCAGCTTATGCAGACATTGTACTGCCAGCCGCCATGGGCGCGGAAATGGAAGATATGGTGCTGTCATGGGGTCACCTCTACCTCACCTACAATGCCAAATGCATTGACCCGCCAGGTGAAGCGATTCCGAATAATGAGATTTTCAGACAACTGGCAAAACGCATGGGCTATGAAGATGATAACTTCAAGTGGAATGACAGTGAATGCCTGGAACACTACGTGGACTGGAATTCACCCACCTGCGAAGGGATAGACCTGGCTTACATGCGTGAACATGGCTTTGCCCGGTTAAAAGCCTTTGGCGACAAAAACATGCGTGCGCGCCATGCAAATGGCGAGTTTCCCACCCCTAGCGGCAAATGCCACTTTTTAGTGGAAGGTGCAAAAAACTTTGTCGCCGGCCCATTCCGTCAGATGTACGATGGATTCCAGCCAGGCGAAGCCCTGGATAGCCTGCCGGATTACGTAGCCTCCCGTGAAACGCCGGCGACCAATCCGTCACTGGCGGCAAAATATCCGCTTAACATCATTTCACCCAAGAGCCATGGCTTTTTAAATTCCTGCTATGCCAATGTGACAGAGAAAATTAAAGGTCAAGGCGAGCAATTTGTACTGATTAACGCACTGGATGCAAAAGCACGCAGCATTCAGGAAGGTGACACGGTCAAAGTATTTAATGACCGCGGTGCGTTTGAATGTATCGCCAAGATCTCCGATGACGTGAATGCGGGCATCGTAGTCGCAACGCTGGGTTATTGGCGACAGCTTAACAATGGCACGGTCAATTGCATCAGCTCGGCTGAGTTCGGGGACATGGGTCACTCCACGACATTCAGTGACAACCTGGTTGAGGTAGGTCTCGTATAAACCACACTGATTCATTACTGCAATGGTAATGAATCAGTATTCGGCCCTGTCAGGCACTTCGTGGCGAAAACATGATAATGGCCATGCCGATCAAAGCCACGCCTGCGCCCAACAGGTCCCAATACGTAGGTTTGATACCATCCACCAGCCATAACCAGAAAATGGCGACAAATATATAAACACCGCCATAAGCTGCATATACCCTGCCCGCCGCGACAGGATGCAGCGACAGCAGCCAGGCAAACAAGGCCAGTGAGACCGCTGCCGGAATCAGTAGCAAAGGGCTTTTATTCTGCGTCAGCCATAAATACGGCAAGTAGCAGCCAACGATCTCCGCGATGGCGGTGACGATGAATAGCGCTATCGTTTTCAACTCAAACAAGTGAATCCCCAAATCCGTTAATTAATCTTCAATACGGGAAATGACCCGCCCATAGCTTTTCATGCCTTCGGTTACCGGAGTTTTAAATGGCGTGGCCAGGTGAATGTAACAGCAAACATGGCCTGCCGCAAATACGGCCTTCTGCAAATATATCTTTCTGATAGCCCAGCTTAACATTTCGGATGCTTTGCCAAATGTAAAACAAGCTATTGCAATTAAGTATGGTTCCGTACTATACTGCTCCGTACTATGTTGCTGTTAAAAGAATTACCTAACTCGAAAAGCCTTGAACAGTTTCTGGCACGTTACCCTGAAGCTGATATTCAGGCGATCCTGGATTTCGCAATCATGCTGCGCGCCGCGTCCGACATTTCAGACGCGCTGGACAAACTGCTGGCAAAACACGCCCTGCTGCAAGGCAGGTGGTGGGTTTTGGTGCTGCTGTTAAGACAGCCTGACCTCACATCATCGCCTTCTGCCCTTGCCGAGAAAACCGGCGTAACCAAGGCCACCATGACCGGGTTTATCGATGGCCTGGAACGTGAAGGCTTGATAACCAGGTTACTGGACAATCAGGATCGCAGGAAATTCCTGATACGCCTCACTGCTGCCGGCCAGCAGAAACTCGACCAGGTCATGCCAGATTATTACAGCAAAGTCAGTGCATTGATGTCCACGCTCACAGCGGAACAACGCGCTGTCATGATTAAAAGCCTGCAGATACTGTCGTTACATTCGGAGTTGATAAAGTAAGCGCTTAAAAAATTTAACCACTTAGCAAGGCTCCATACCAACAAACCCGAATTTTAAGACCTATGCCTGACCAAACACACCAAATCCAAAGCAGGAAATCACTGTTAAAAATATATGCAGTATGCAGCTGCATTTTGCTGCTCAACGGATGTGTCAGCATGTCGGGCATATTTCCACAGGCAAAAACCTTAGATCCAGCGCAGCTAAAACCAGACCAGACAATCGCTTCGGCTCCGGCCATTGCGTGGCCGGATGAACAATGGTGGCTTGCTTATAACGATCCCCAGCTTGATCGTCTCATCATGCAGTCCATTCAAGACAGCCCTGCCCTGCACGCAGCGCAGGCCAGAATCACACTGTCAAACGCGTTTGCCGACTCAATGCTGGCGGAAACAAAGCCTAACCTGAGCGCCGACGCATCCATGGTACGCGAACGATTTACCGAGCTGCAATTCATACCGCCGCCCTGGGGTGGCCAGTTCGACTGGAATAACAAAGCGACCTTATCGCTGGCATACGACCTGGATTTATGGGGGCGCCAGGAAAGCATATGGCGCGCAGCGATAGGCGAAAGCCGCGCAACAGCAGCAGAAGCGCAGCAGGTCAAACTGGGGCTGGAAACAGCGATCGTACGCACCTATGTGCAGCTGGCAATGGAGTTCACGCTGCGGGACATTGCAGAAGAACAGTTGCATGAACTGGAGGAACTCATTTCCATCACCAAGCGCAGCTATAAAGCCGGGTTAAGTACAAAAATGCAGCTGCTGGAAGCGGAAACGCCACTGCCGCTGGTTCATGCAAAGATTGAAGCCATCGATTCCAGGATCAAGCTGCTGCGCAACCAGCTCGCAGCACTCTCCGGGCAAGGCCCCGGCGCAGGTGAAACCATCATGCGCCCGGCGCTCGCATTGAATGCTGAGGCTGGCTTACCTGACAAATTACCGGCAAACCTGGTAGGCCGCAGGCCTGATGTACTCGCTTACCGCTGGCGCGTAGAAGCTTCCCGGCAGAATATCGAAGGGGCAAAAGCGGCTTTTTACCCGAATATCAACCTGATTGCTTTTATCGGTTTTCAGGCACTGGGCTTTGGGCAACTCATCAGCAATGCGGCAGCGATTGCGGGCGCTGGCCCTGCCATCAGCCTGCCGATCTTTGATGGCGGACGCCGCCGCGGCAACCTGTCGGCAAAAACTGCCAGCTATGACATAGCCGTAGAGAATTACAATGAAATACTCATCAAGGCGCTGCAGGATGTTTCGGATCAGCTGGCGGTGCTGCAATCCAATGCCAGGCAACGCGCAGAAACTGAAAAGGCGCAGGCCACGGCACTGAAAGCACATGAATTGGCACAATCCCAATACAAAGCGGGATTAAGCAACTATCTGCATGTGCTGGCTACCCACGAAACCATCTTGCGGCAGAAAGAAATCATCGCTCACCTGCAGGCAAGCAGGCTAGACACTTATGCAGGCCTGATGCGCGCATTGGGCGGCGGCACCATGCAAGCTGCTGCAGAGCAACCGGCATTATCCCAGCCATGACTGCGTACCATCATTTCAGGTCGTTATGCAGGGTTGCGTTGCCGCCACTGCGTTCAGCATGGCGGGAGTGGCTGAGCGAAGACGCCCCCGTGATTGGCTACATGCTGAAAGTGCTGCTTGCCTGCCTGCTGGCAATGTGGCTGTCGCTACGGTTTGAGCTGGACCAGCCGCGCACAGCCATGCTCACCGTTGCGATCGTGATGCAATCCCGCTCCGGCATGGTATTCGCCAAAAGCTATTACCGCCTGATAGGTACGCTGGTAGGCGTTATCGTATCGTTCATACTGGTTGCGTTATTTGCCCAGGAGAGAATCCCGTTCCTGCTTTACATGGCTTTGTGGATCGGTTTATGTACGGCAGGTTCCATGATCTACCGCAATCACCAGTCTTACGCATTCGTACTTGCCGGCTATACACTCTGCATCGTTGGCCTGCCTGCGACACTCGCTCCCGGGCAAACATTTAACATAGGCATCACCCGAATATCAGAAATACTGATTGGCTTATTCAGCGCAACATTAGTCAGCGACCTTATCTTTCCGCAGCGCATGTGGAATATGATGCTGACTTCTGTACGGCGCCGTTTCAGTGATTTTTCCGACCTGCTGCGAACGGCTGCCGTTAACCCGGCAACAGTGCGGACACCGGAAGCAGTGTCAGAACCGGCGTTACTGCGCTTTATCGGTGATATTTTCAGGTTAGAGACATTCCGCGCGTCTGCCGTCATGGAAAATGACGCCTCCAGGCAAAACCGGCTGCACCTGAGCCAGATGAACAATGAGTTCATGCAGGTATCAACCAGCTTTCACGCGTTCGAGCAACTGTTAAAACGCCAATCCCGACATGGTCGCCCCGACATCGGAGCAGCGTTGCTTGGCATTTACCGGAAGCTCGCTGATAGCGTGTCCCTGGATGGACGCAGCGCGCATAACGAACAGGAAGCATTGCAGATCAGCAGGCAGCTATCCGGCTACAGGAAACGGTTTGCACAAATAGCCGCAGACGCCCGCAGTGAGCTCGCGCATACACTCAGCGACCGGGATAGAATCGAGCTTGATACAGGGATCGAACTACTGGAACGGCTCAGTGACGAACTGTACACATATGCAAAAACCTACAGCGCTTTCGCTGCGCCAAAAGACCGGAAACCCACAACCAGCCTGAACCAACAGGCTCCGCAGCAGGAAATGCATTTTGACACACTGGCCGTAGCGCTTGCCGGATTAAGGGGCGCACTGGCATTAGCCATACTGTCTGCCGTATGGATACTGACCGATTGGCGCTCCGGCATCGAGGCCATTACACTCGGCGTAATCACCAGCACTTTATTCGCAACCTCTCCATCCCCTGGCCATACCGTCAAGCAATTCTTTATCGGCGCAGTGCTGGGCACTATCCTCGCCTATTTCTGCAACTTCCACTGGTTAACGCAGGCACAGGGTTTCCTGCTGCTGGCAATCGCGGTTTCCCCTGGCATTATGCTGGCGGCCTGGCTAACAACCCGCCCCTCAACCGCCGTCGTCGGATCGGGCATGTTTATGGTCTACCTGATGCACATCGGGTTCAACAGCACCTACAGTGCCAATCCGGTTACATTCATGAACGACGCGATTGCTGACTTGCTCGCTGTACTTTTATCTGGTGTGCTATTCAGCCTGATCGACCTCAGCAACAGTCGCTGGTCAAAACTACGAACCGCACAATCCCTGCGCCGGCTTGTGGTGTCTGCCTGCAGAGATGCCCTGCCATTCAGGCGTGCCCGCCTGGAAAGCGCAGCTCGCGACCTGGTACAGCGCGCCGGCAGCGCCCAGCGCATTGCAGAAGAACAGGATCAATTGATTGTCGACTGGCTGCTGTCTACTCTGGAAATCGGGCATGCGGTCATTGCATTGCGGGAATATCTCCAGGAAGTACATGATTCAATCGTACCGCCGCCTATGCTCAAATGCCTGGATGCGATTGCAAACCTATACGATGACCCGACCCCGGCACACCGCCAAGACGCAATCAGCAGCATCGATCTGGCAATGCAGCATCTATCTACCGATGCCATGAGACTGGTATTGATGCAATCAACCAGGCACAAACTGATGACCATGCTGCACTTTATACACAGCGCATTGCTGGACGAAGAATCAGTGCTGTCGGTAAATGCCATTAAAAGATTGGAGAACCGCTAACGATGCCACGCGAAATTGCACTCTTTGACGCTCTGGTACCTACCCTGCTGTTTGCATTTATTGCGGCGGGGCTAGGGTCACTGCTGCTGGACTGGGCGTTTACCCGTTACGACATCTATCGCCATATCTGGTATCCGGCGCTATTCAGGGTCAGCTTATTTGCCTGCCTGTTTGCGGTGTGCGGCCTGTGGATTTATTAAAAGGAACACTTTAAGGAATATTTGATGAAAACCCTGACTAAAAAACTGCTGCGATTATCAATTACCTTTGCGCTATTGATTACCGCCATTATCCTTGGCCATACGCTCTGGGTACGTTATATGGATTCACCCTGGACACGGGATGGGCGCGTGCGCGCGGATGTAGTCAACATCGCGCCCGATGTCGCAGGACTGGTAACCGAAGTGGCAGTAAGGGATAACCAGTACGTGCATCGCGGAGACGTGTTATTCCAGATTGACGCAGAACACTATAAGCATGCGCAGGCACAGGCGCAGTCGCTGGTAGAACAGCGAAAAGCCCTGCTGGAAATGAAGCGCGGACAGGCAAGGCGTCGCGCTGCTCTTGATGACCAGGTGATTTCCCGTGAGAACCGCGAAGATACTGACCTGACCGCAGTCAGTGCCAAAGCGGAATACCAGGCAGCATTGGCAGAACTTGACCAGGCTAAATTAAATCTGCAGCGCACCACTGTGCGCTCACCTGTAGATGGCTGGGTTTCGAACCTGCTGGTTCGCCCTGGCGACTTTGCCCAGGTCGGAACCTCCAAATTGGCCGTCATCGACCAGCACTCGTTCTGGGTTTACGGTTATTTTGAAGAGCATAAACTGGCATTGATGAAAGTCGGCGACCCGGCAGAAATACGCCTGCTCGGCTCCGACCGCATCCTGCAAGGCCATGTGGAAAGTATCGCGCGCGGCATTACCGACCGCGATAACCCTACTGATGTACGCCTGCTGGCCAATGTTAACCCCAGCTTCAACTGGGTAAGGCTGGCACAGCGCGTACCGGTACACATTGCCCTGGATGAAATACCAAAGGACTTAATACTGGTGGCAGGCATGACGTGCTCGGTCATTATAAAGTCGCCTGCAAAAACACATGGCTGAACAAACGTACGAACCGTTGTTTAGCAGTAAAAAAGCCACTCAATTTGAGTGGCTCTTAAAAAAATACTAAACGTTTAGAAATAGTAATTCAGCCCTAAATTTATCAGAGTTAATTCATTTTCCAATTTAACCCTGCTTGGATTAGCAGTAGCACTGCCAACTACACCATGCGCATTACCGCGGTCTTTTCCAAGATCAATATATGAATAATCAAAGTTGACACCCCAATTCTCATTAATCTTCTTTTCTACACCAAAGCCAATGACATAACCCACCTTAGTATCGTTATCACTGCTCTCATACAGAGTAGGGCAACATGTAATGGTTTGATGCTTGTTTTCAACATCAGCCACTGCGAGACCGGCTGTTACATAGGGTAGAAAGCCGTTTAAATCAATACCTGCCTTGCCGCGAACAGTGGCCAGCCAATTCAGCTCATCCACTCTTTTGTAGCTGTAAAAACCATCATGGATTCCACCAGGCGTTTCACTTTTAATTTTAGCGTCAATGTAAGTTAAGTCTGCCAAAACCCCATAGACAAAATTATCAGTTTGCCAGTTATATCCGCCTTTAATACCGACACCAACTCCATTGTCTGACTTTTTATCATTGGTAGCCGCCCATACACTTAATGCCGACGGGGATGTATCGTCGAACGAAGCACCATGTCCCTTATTTTCATAATCATATGACGAGATACTCAACCCCACATTTGCCCCTGCCCAGTTTTCAGCGGCATTGAGAGAGAAACTTGTGGAAAGTAATAGAAGTAGTGTGAGGTTGCATTTCTTAGAAATCATGTTGGTGCCTTTCATTTTGTTATTTATTTGCTTGAAATTCTACAATTTGTACAAGCAATTTTCCAGCACTATCTCACCGCCCCATTGCTTAAGTTGGAGCCACATCCGGATACACGCCCACTAATAAAAGCTTTTCTTTACCAGCATCACGGTATTTGAAACGCCACTAGCCTCCCCATTCGCCGTAACTTGCAACATACAAGCCATGGATCGTCATGGATACTACAGGGATACCCTTACCTGCTTCCTCTTTATATATTTTAACCTTTAGGGTAACGCCTGACAGCGTCATCTTGGGTATGTCAGGCAACATCAAGGGAAGTCAATAGACGTAAAAAAAGCCTAGAAGGTTGAATTTACTAGGCTTTTGATACTTTTTAAAACATGGTGATACTTAAAAATGGTGGAGCAGGCGGGAATCGAACCCGCGTCCGCAAGCCCTCCACAGACAGTTCTACATACTTAGCTGTGTTGTTTAATTTAACCACACACCCACCAACGAGCAAGCAAATGTGAAGCGAGTCAC